>Ga0164297_10000630_pt1 | contig 42218 bp, 33 predicted proteins | sample GEODES058metaG_FD_113539 | JGI IMG/M metagenome (GOLD analysis project Ga0164297, IMG submission 113539) | Dystrophic lake water microbial communities from Trout Bog Lake, Wisconsin, USA - GEODES058 metaG | ecosystem: Environmental > Aquatic > Freshwater > Lake | place: USA: Trout Bog Lake... | reverse complement strand
TCAATTCTTCTAAAATCGATGACCATGCCGATTTGATGATGTTTTACAAATCGTGTAAGCGCCTTGGCATTCATTGCCCCCGATTGCCAGAGGAAGTTTGGTTCGACGGCGATAACGCGGCGTTGCCAACTGACCCAAAAGCCATAGCGAATTCCGGCGGCAATAATTCCAATCAAGAGCAATGTAGTCATTGGTGTGCTTTTAAGTTGGACTTTCACGGTTGAAGGTACGCTTCCTTTATTGCAGAACCATTAAAATCGTGTGCCTTTGGGACATCTATAAAAACCTTTGATCCTAGGTTAGTGGCGTGTGCATACGCTCGTACAGTCGCATTCTTTAACGAATTACTGAGTGCCGTTACACAACCGACACAATAGTGTCACCGTTTTGACATGCTCCAGTGTGAGGGTAAGTCATCGAGTCAATGAGCAGTGATGATATGACCGGTATCGAATCCCACCCTCCGAGCGTTCGACCATTGATCGTAAGATTTGGAGCGCTAGGCGATATGGTGCTGTTAGGGGCCGCCATACGTGAGCTCTCGGCGCGATATCAGTCGCCGATCGATGTCGTGACTTCCGGAGACTGGTCAAAGGTAGTCCTGGAGGGACAACCTGGCGTCGGCGTGGTCTATCGAATTAAAAGTCGCAAACGTCCATATTGGTTGAGCCCAAGTCAGTGGCGTTTGATTCAGCAATTAAAACGCCGTGCTCCAGGACCCGTTTGGTTTTTAGATCCCACTGACGTTGGTCTGAAATTACTCCACCGGGCTGGGATCAGCCAGAATAACATCGTGTGTTTTAATTCATTTAGTCATTCTACATCGGATCACATCGTTTCAAAAACGGCGCGCGTCATTCGATGTTCTCCAAAAGCGTTTCCATCGAATTTTCGGGTATCGTTAATCGAAGAGGCGTTCACAGCATCGTTGTTGGATATTCATTCCTCCTGGAAAAGCGATTTGGATCAATGGCTTCGCGGTCAGCCCTTTGGAGATCAGAAGCTCATTTTGTTCCAGGCGGGTAATAGTGTAACCACTCGCCGTGGTCGATTGTCTCGAGCAACCAATTATAAGTATTGGCCCTTGCGCAACTGGGCAAAGGTAATCCAACACTGCGCGGATTTATATCCGAATCATGCCTTATTGCTCATCGGACAGCCCAGCGAATACCCACTCAATCAAAAAATAAAGCAATTGGTTCAACGTCCGCACTTGTATAACGTTGCCCACGACGTTCCATTAACAAGATTGATCGCCTTGTGTAATGCGTCCGACGCGTTGATCAGCGTTGATACCGGACCGGCCCACATAGCTGCCGCTGTGGGTTTGCCTATGGTGGTGCTGTTTGGTTCGTCAAGACCTGAGGAATATAAGCCAGTGTCTGCGTTGGGCTCGCAAGTGCTGTGTGTCGACACGCCACGGCCACCCTATTTGCGTCATTTAACGGTAGAGCCCGTACTGAAAGCGGTGGACTTTCTGCAATTGAAAATGACACCACTGCTGTAGGCAAAAGGCGGTCGGATCAGTTCTAAATTATTGGATAGGCTTTTATACGACTTTGGAGCTATTATTGACTGATTCTTATTCCTATCATCGCCGTCATTTTCGCAGTAGGCTTGCTGTCGTTGGCGTTCGTTGGTGTTGATTCAAGACCAACTGATGTGAATAAATTGATACAGTAAAAATTGACCGAGCAACGCTAAAATATTTGTTTTGCTCGGTCCAGATATTTTAATACTTAGTAGAAAATGTTCCCCATTAAAATGACGCACGAACCACGTCAAATTGAGCGGCTTGTTGATTGAAAATCATTCGATTGCTTGCGCGATCAAATATTTTTAACGTCAAAATTAGCGTGTCACTTGAATTTTGAGCTTTTATTGAAAAATGAGCTTTAAGATCGATGTGTAATCCATCACGCTGCTCTTTGCCGGACTGAGCAATATTATAAACTTTGTACATTTGGCTCGCACCGGCGTTTACAATGGTAAGCTCAGTGTCTACGCCGTGGCTACCCGAAAAACACGCATAGATATTAATATGATTGGGCATGCCGCATGACAAAACCGCATAGTAAGGGTAGTCTTTTGCAAACGCAGCGCGACGAATCTGTTCCGCCTGCTCGGCGGCTCGCTGTTCTGCTAACGCCTTTTGGTCTCGAATTGTCTTGACTTGTGTCGCGCTTTGTTTCAGCGGTTTGCCAGTATTTTCATCCTCTAGAAAGGCAAGTAAGTTGTCAACGGTGGGCTTATCAGCGTATTTACTTTTGATCATACGGCTTGATTCCGCATTAAAATTGTCTGCGGAGTTAACACCTAAAGCAGCTAACCGCTCCAACGCCTTCGGCGTCAAGGAAGTGCCCGGAACCATAGAGTCAGCCAAATTCATTTTTTCGGTTGACTCAAATCCTCGCGATTTTGCGTAACTGGCAATCGCATCTGATTTTTGCAGCCACCAATACACACTAAAATTAAATTTGTCCCTTTGTAATACGTTGGTTAGGGTAACCGCGTCCGTATTTGTTACGACTAATACCGAGCACTGGCCGGCTTGAACAAAACCGTAGAGTTCATTTAAGTTAGATGCCACTCTATCAAATGTGGTTTCGCGCTTCGTTTGCAAGCCAGTGTTAAATTGTTCCAAATAGCGTAACCCGATTAGCGATGATCCCTTTTCACCGGAGGCGCTAATTGTGCAAATTTCGCGTGGTTTCGCCTCAGTGTCACGTTGTTGCGTTTTATTGTTTAATAACAGCGCGATTGCATAATCGTTCATCACAGGAAGTTGCGATAGTATTTTCTTTTGAGTTTCTTCATACTTTTGTCTTTCGGCGAGAGCCTTTTGACGATCTTGCTTGACTTCATTAAGCGTAGCAACGGCGGATACTTCACCAACCGCAATTATTTGTCCCTGGTCTATGAAGGGTTTTAGTCTAGCGAGATCGACTCTCGGGTGTAAGGCAAATGTGGGGCGATAGCCGTCGACCATCAACCCGTTGCAGTTGCCGGTGACAATATTTTTGGCGGGATCGGAATTCACTTTGAAACCGAGTTTACTCAGCTGATCAATTGCTTTTGATTCCATGCGCTGAAACAGTTCAGGATCTTGACTGTCATAATATTTTTGATTGTCGCCAGGAGTTGCATTTTGATTGCAAAAACTGTCGTGGACGGCATAGGTCTTTAGACTCAAGTTGGAATACCGGGGCGACGGTTTGAGAATCAATTTCCCGTCAATCGAATTCAGCAGCATTCCTTCTTCTCTAAACTGAGCGGCATTTAACAAAATTATAAAATCCGCCGGTGTGGGTGTAACACTTTGGGGTGTCGGAGTGGCCTCGACTTTGTCGACGGCGGTGGCAGGCGAACTCGCGATGAACGCCAGAATTAGGAAAACGAGGCTTAGGTAACGTTGATTGCCGATGTTGTTCATCATAAATTCCTTGCTGCGATTCCATTCTGCACAAGATTGCGGTGGCGGTTCGGATCCTCACTCAATCCATTGATGTGATGGAGTGAGTGCATCCGGTTACTTCGTGTAACGTTTCGAACAATATCACATTGTGGCCAACGCGACGGGGTCTTGACCGATCTGGGGTTGGGTGGGTTGGATTGCGATTTTATTTTAAAATCAACTAAATACTGTGATTGGTGCACTTGACAGCCCAATGTCGCGTTCGGAGAGTCGGGTCGAATGGCTGGGGTTTATGGCTTTGGTGTTCGGCCGGGCAGGGGTGGACGGTAGCGATGGGCGCATCAACGCCCGTTGGGGCTAGGGCGCTAGGGGATCAGGCGTCAAAACCCATGAGGTGCTAATTTTTATTCAGGTACGCGCGATGTTGGAAATACGGCTGTTGGTTATCGTAACCGTGTTAGATTCTCATTTTATCCAAATTAATCAGTGTACAAATTAAGGCGATGACGCCAATGAGCGAAGGATTTAAATCAGCGACACCGTTGCGTAACGCATAGCCGATCGCAATGAGGAATTGGGGTGCGAAACGCAGGGTTCCGATGATGATGCTCAATGAGATGACCGAGTAAATCCAGCCGAGTCGAATGACTTTGGTTTGGACCTTTTGAAGTTGTGCTGTATAGAAGGAATTTACATCAATTATCGAATCTCTCCTCGTAATGGAATGGTTGAGATTCGAATTATTGATTTTTGCAATAAGCAATCGATCAAACTCCTCAGAGGGTCGGATCGGAATCAAGCGGGTTGCAATTTTTTTATCGAGATTGTCCATAATCGGCATTCCTCAGCGAATTTGTGGGTGTGTGAGATGCGACAACAGTGTGTGTCGAGCGCGATGGAGAAGGGTCTTTATAGTGCCAATTGGAATCGCCAACATGGCGCTCACCTCGGCGTGCGAGCATTCCTGCAGATAAAACAAAATTACCACTTGCTGCTGTTTTGCGGGCAATTGACGCAATGCGTTGTGTAAGGATTTACTACTAATGGAGTAATCATTGACTGATTCGGCGTCGTCCGCGCTGGTGTTGAGGATTTCGTCGAGTCCGCTGTGGACGTTCAACCGCGACCATCGTTGCGAACGATATGCGGATATGGCCGTGTTGCGAGTAATGGAGTACACCCAGGTGGCCATGGAACAGTGATGGTTAAACGCATCAATGGTTTGCCAAATTTTTACAAACACGTCCTGGGTCACTTCTTCAGCGGCTTCTCGATTGCGCACGATACTCCAGGCCAGCCGAAACACTTTGTCGCGGTACTCCGGCAGCAGTTGACCAAGAACACGCTCCTTATTGTTATATTGCGTTGCAGCAATTTTGTCGTGTTCGTTCATAATCTTTCCAGTAAAGAATGTTAGACGCAAATGCGAGCGTTTGGGTTTCACTCGAATTTGAAACCCAGCCACCGGTTCCTGCGTCTAATAGAGGACTCTAGGCTTTTTAAAGAAGGATTTATGCAAGAAGATGTGTATGGGTTGTCGATTGGTCTGATTACGATTATTTTGTCGCTGTCGATCCCGATCGTGGTCGTCGTTCTTAATTATCTCCACCGAATCAAGCTCCTGAACCATCAATACGCTGAGCGCTTGGCTGCGATTGAAAAGGGAATCCCGATTCCACCGGATCCAGTGATGTCGAGTGATGAGTTCGGAATCAAGCGCTCGAGGCATTGGAGTAGCCCGTTGTTGTGGGGATTGATTGCCGCGTTTATCGGCGCTGGGCTGTGGTTGAGCGATCTGGATATTGGGCTTAAGAAGTTCCACTCGGTGATTATAGGATTGGGCTTGGCCTTACTCATTTACACTCTGGTGGATTGGCTCAGTCGTCGTAACGACACGAAAATACAATAAAAACCAACCGGTGCGCCGCGGCCGTAAAAAGAACGGCGCGGCGCCCACGGCTCAGCCCCTTGGATTGCGACCACAGGCCCAAAGGGGGCGCCGCTCCGTTGCGGTGCACGATGAAAGCGATTTCTTAAAGCCTCCAAATGGCCGTCCTACTGGTGAGTGTGAAGTGCGCGTCAACCCAGATTCGACTGGTGCGTTTTTTAGATGGTAGATGGGATTCTTATTCAACCGTGGCGTGGTCTCGTTTTGTCCTTAACTCTCTATTTTCATTTGATTATTCACTTAGGCGGCAGGGGTTTGTGGCCCCGTGGAGCGGTCGGGTTGTTGTGTGCGGTGCCGCATAATTAAATGATTAAAACCATTGACAAAAAGCCTTCGGTTTAGGTAACGTAGTTCTGAAAGCGCTTTCTTTAAACGGCGGTAAACCATTGATGGGGGAACTTATGAGATTGTTTAGACAGCCTGGAATCAGGCACGCGTTGATGGCTGCATTCGCAGCACTGATGATGATCGGCGGCTGTAGCTCCGGTGGCAGCAGTCCAAAATTGACCACGGTCACGGTTAGCCTCGGGAGTACGACTTTAGCCCCCGGTGCGACAACCTCGGTTGCAGTCACAGCGGCGAACAACGACGGATCTCCCGCTCAAACCACGGGTGTGACGTACGCCAGTTCCAATACGGCGGTTGCGACGGTCAGCGCTTCTGGCGTCGTGACAGCGGTGGCTCCCGGCACCGCAAGCATCACGGGAACCATTGGCACCATCACCTCGGCGGGTGTTACGGTGACGGTGGCATGGCCGACCTACACCATCGTGGATCCGAACGCCACCACCAAGCCGACGTTGACGTCGTTTGGAGGCATCACGGCCACCAATACGTCCACGAGCGTTCCGTCGGGTGGTCCCAGCGGGTCGGTCATTCAGTTGGCCGCCACGACGGGCGATCAGTGTTATCACGGCGCGACCATTTCTACGGGCTTTAATCTGTCGGTCAACAAAATTCCCGTCAGCACCGCTCCGAGCAAAATCACGGTGATGTTTTATTCGCCGATTGCGTCTGTTGATGTGAAGTTAAAGTTAGAAGACGCCTCCAACGCCACGCATTCGGTGGAAACGGATGTCGTGACCACCACGACGGGCTGGCAGACGCTGACCTTTGATTTCACGAAGCCGGCGGCTGGAACCGCTGCGCTTAACTCGGCCTACACCTACGATAAAGTCAGCATATTCCCTGATTTTTACTGTGGTGGTTCGGACGTCGCCACGGCCGCGCAAAATTATTACGTAGGCCCATTGACCTTTGTTGGCGCAGCCGCTTCGGCGGGTGCCGCGTATACGACGGCCAATTTTAGCGACGGCTTTGATTCCAACGGCAAGACCGTGGTGGGCTCGGCCAATGGAACCTATGGGTTCTATGCCGGTGGTGCCAATAGTCCTACGGCCGGCAATGGCGGTGGTTCCTATGCGGACGTCAGCCCGGGAACGGCGGCGACCAGCTATGTGTTTCAATACGTCAGTGACACTGCCGCCAATCTGGCCGGTTACGTGTACGAGGGAATTTATATTAAAGCAGCGGCGTCGAGCAGCTTGGTCCCCAGCACGTACTCGGGAATTGCGTTCAATTCCAATGTGAACGCGGAGTGGGCAAGTGTGTCCGGCCAAACCGCCAATGCGGTCGTCGTTCTCACCACCAATGTGCCGAACGTGTCCACCAGTTCGTGTAATCCTGCAGTGGCCGCCGTGGTGCCCATTAACAGTGGGTCAGCCGCGGCTTATTTGGTGCCGTGGTCGTCGTTCACCTACGTCGCTCAAAATTGTGGCTCTGCGTCCGTTACGGCCGCGCAGATCTTAGCGGGCACCTTGGTGCAGTTTGACCTCCAAGCGGATGGTGAGGGATCAGCCATCACCGCGAGCGGTCTGACCTCCAACATCAATACAACGGTGGCAAATGGATCCGGAGCTTTCCCAACCACGGTTGTTTTGGCCGGTGCGGTCACCTTGTATCGATAAACCAATCTCATTGGCTTGAACCATTTGGGGCCGCGTTTGCGGCCCCATTTTTTTGGCCCATACGCGCTTGGATTCGAGTGTTGACGAGTCGGCCGGCGGGCGTGGGCGACGATTGGATGCGCCGCATCGTAACCGGAAAAGGCACCGGGGTTGGCTTAAGGGCGACCGATTTATTGTTTGGTCAGCGCGTGCGGCGGCACCACCAACGAGACGCCGTCACTGAAGTGAACCGTCATCTGCTCATCGGTGGGGTTGTAGGCCAAATGATGTTTCTCGTGGCCATTGTTGAACACGCCATACAGCGTGCAATCGGCGGACACTGTGAAATCCGGTGCGCCCAGTTCTTTAAAACTCAGCAGCCAATAGAGGATGTGCGAACGGGTTTCCCCAAATTCGAGCGATCCATTGCGGTTCCATTGCGCGAGGGCGTCATCGGGAGAGACGAGCGCTTGCACTTGCGCAAAAATATCTTGCCAGACATCGCTTTTCGTTCCATCGGGTATGCCGTGAACGTCGTATTGCTTTCGAGCGGGCTCAATTTGCGCCAAGTAGCCTTTCAGGTAATCGGGATATTGCGCCAAATACAGCGACGCGGGAGTGATGGGCAATAAGTTGATGCCATATATTTGCCGAGGCTCTTCGGTCCACCAGGTGTTGTAGGCGTATTTGCCACCAAACACCATGCTGGCAAAGGTCTTGCCGTAGTCGTCGGCCAACACCTGGTGATTCACATCAAACCAGTATTGCTGCACCGACGCGATTTCGCTGGTGTACAACAGGACAGCCAGGTCACGCAGCGCCGGCTGATGCGTGGCTTCCGCCCACATCACAAGACTGGCCCAGGCGTGAATCGCCTCCGAGGAAGACTCCTGATTGTTGCCATCGTCCATGAGCGCGGTGCCCGAAGCCCAGGAGTGGCCTTCATACACGTCAAAGTTACGCAAAAACGGGAAATCACGCCGATTCGGTTCGGCCGTCGCAATGTCGTTGACGAGGGCGTTGACGACGCCACCCCATTGGCTTTGGCTGGCCCACTGCGGGTCACGAAGCGCCACTTGAGCGGCCGCTTGAATCCAATACCCATAATGAAAATGATGGTCATTGAGTGCGGAGATGCTGCCGTACTCTTCGGGGTGGGGCAGCACCGAGCCAATATCCGAGTTGTACTCAAAATAGGTCGGATGCTGATTGTCAAACCAACTCTCCATTCTACTTTTGAGGATTTTTAAATACTCATTTTTGGGGGTTTCCAAATTCTCGGCTTCGGAAATGTTCAACAATTGGCTGGTCGCGCCGAGTCCTTTGCCAATCCAATACGAGCCACTGCCATTGGTCATAAACAAGCGTTCGGCTTTCGCTCGATCGCCCACCATTAATCGATCCACCTGCGTGCGGTGGGAATCGTCGAGCAATCCACCAAAATGAGGCAAGATCCCGTGATAGTCGAGTGTCATCGAGAAAGAATTGGTGGCGTACAGGCGAATCGGGCCGCGAACGGTGGCGTAGGCGGAGCCGATTTGACCGGCAGTGGTCAATGGGGCGTCTGGGGCTATGTGGCTCCAGTGATGCGGGTAGAGCCCCATCAGCGAGGTCGTGGCTTTGCCTTCCATGACTTGGGTGTCCACCGTGAATGTCGATCGAACGCTCGAGTGGCGCACGTCGTAGTGCCAATGCACCGCAGTGTGGGTGGGGAACACCATGGCGTGCTCCAGCAGCGCCTCAACCGTCGTCGGCGTGTTGTCGCTTAAACCGGCCACCGACAAAAACCGGTGCTCCGGATTGAAATGAACGACGACTACCCCAGGACTGGGGGAGTCGATTTGGGCATCGTGTGGAACCGCGAGCACATAGACGTGGCCGTGGGCGTGAAGGAGGTAGCCATGGCCCTTGGTGGAGTGGATCGGCTCGATGGGGGAGTCCATCGCCGGCAGCGTCAACTTGGCGTCGCCTTCCGAGAAGGTGTAATAACTATACGGAGAGCCGTGCAAAAACCGCGCGCTCATGGTGGCGCTGCTTTTGGATCGGAACTCCACGCTGGCCATCCAGGCCGACACCTGACTGACCTGACCTTGCTCGGGTTTAAAATTATTGGGTTCAACCACCACGTCCGCGTGATGATTAAAGCGCACGGCGCGCTGACCGGCATCGGGAATGACCAATTGCTTGTCGGGCAAGGACAGCTCGAGTCCAGTGGTCAGGACTCGGTAGCTCATGGGGTGGGCGTGAATGACCTTCGACGGATTGACAAACAGCGCCGAGGAGTACCACTGATTGGTGGGGGGCGCTTGATTCAAGAGTGTGCCGGTTCGATACAGGGCCACGGGAGGCCGAGCGCTGTCTTGGAGGGGACCACGCTTAGGCTTTAAGGCCAACACGCCTTTGCCTACCGACATCGCCTCCGCTTCGGCCGCCTCGCTCACGGCGGTGTGAGCGAGGCTGACACAGGCCAACGCGACGGCGACGCCGCGTGCCAAACCCAGCGACCGTGGGGTTTTAGTCACCACAATGAAGGGCCTTGTTCGAGTGCGTCTGGACTAAAATAGTAAGTTCGCTCCGATGGTGATGGAGTTGCCCGAGTGGCTCACACGTGGATCCACCGCACCGTCCGCCAGATTGCTGGGCATGCTCAACGGCGCCGGGTATTGACCGCCGTAGAGGACTCGCCCAATCCCCGCGTATACTTCCAAGTTCTTGTACACCTCCGGCATTTTACGATAAAGGCCGAGGTTTAAAAAAGTGGCCGTATTGTCCTGACCCCATTCCGTCGGGGTAGCCACGTAGGCCTTATTCATGCGCGTCGCCGCACCGGTTGCCGTCCATAAGCCGTGATGATACAGCACGCCGCCAAAGGCATCCCATTCAATCGCGTGATGCGCTTGCCCTTGGTTGTCGTAGTTGAATCCAGCCTGATCGAAATAGCACACCGCTTTGGCGGTTGAATAGTCACATTGTTGTTGTTGACCGGACCATTCCGAGCGCTTAATGCCGTAGGTGACCTGCCACACGGGATTGGGGTAATAGTTGCCCTCGAGAATGGTCACATCTTCACGCGGCGTTTGGTAAGTGGGATCGTTGGCGTTGGTGTTGCCTTGAGACCCAAACAGCGCCCCTTTCGAGAACGAGCTTTGAACCGCCCCTGAACTTTGTTGGTAAATCAGTTCGATCAAGTGGTGATCGTTGGAATACTGGATGAATCCTTCCGTAAGCGTCGGGCGTGGGGGTGGCACAACGCTGGACTGCGCGTTTAAGGGGTTTTGTTTGCTCGCGGTGCCGGAGGTGATTTCAAATCGAATTTTTCCGACGGGCAGGGCAAACTCTTTGGTGGCCAGGCGAATCGCACGCGGAATCACCGAGTAGCCGGCTCCGGACTCCGCCCACGACGTCGACAACCCCACCGGATAGCTGAAGGCATCGGTGCGCGTCCAACTGCGCGTGGACAGCGTGCCCACGCTTATCGACCCATACTGTGGGTGACTGGCGCCGACGTAGCCATCGATGAGGTATTGCCCGTAGATGTCGGGTTGATTATTGCGCTCCCGACCACTGGCGCGAGCCAGCACCGTTACCGCGTTATCAAATTCGTAATGGTAGCCAGCCGTGGCCATCATCAACCCTAAATTCGAGCCGTGCGCACCAGACTCTTCCGGCAGATTAACGGGCGGGTTTGGCGGGTTGTCCAATGCCCCACGGGGGTCAAAGGACGACGGATTGGCATAGCCTCTCGAACAGTTGTCGCAATGAGAAAACTCTTCTTTGACAAAGCCTGAGAGCTCAAAATTGCCGAAGTCGGCGGCGTGAGCGCTTGGGCTTAGCCCCAAACTCAACAGCGACAGCAGAGTGGGGACGACCCGCATGGCGTGCGTCTTAGGCGACGGCGTGGTGGACTGGATTGCTAACGTCTTCATTGATAATACCCCGCGCCACTGTAAAGCGGATTGGTGCACGTCGGTGCATTGGGAACGGAAACAAGGCCACACAGCGCGTAGCGTGGAGTGCGACTGGCGTCCCACAGACCCCACCCATCGTCGGTGTTTTTCCACGCCTCATCGAATCCTTCGAAAAGGAATATGGCCACGGGGGCACCCGATTGCGAGCGCCAGGTGGTCATCAGATCGCCGTACCACTTGGCGTTAACGGGATTGGCCGCGTCGGTTTCAATGAGATTTTGCGAGTTGGTTTTGACCGCTTTCCAGCCGGTTTCGCCAATCACAATCGGCAAGCTGGCGCCCACCGTGGTGCTGTGGCCGGCGGCAGTGGTGTAGGTCATGTTGGCCACCTGCCCATAGGCTTGTTGAGCAAACGCCAACGCGGCGTTCATCATCGCGCTCGCGCGGCCGCTGGTCGCCACGCTCGTTTGTTGCCAATTCCATTGCGCGTAATCCAGAAAGGGGTAGACGTGCATGGACACAAAATCGAGCAGAGGCAAAATCGTTGTGGGCCGTTCACCACTGCTGGTGAAGCCCGCGTAAAAGGAATAATCGTCATCGGCGGTCACCGGTTGTTGGATGGCGCTGCGCACTTGTTGAATGTACTGCGCTAAACAATTCACCGGTAAATTCGCGGCAAACGAGGTCTCATTGCCCACGCTGACCGTGGCGACGTTGGAGTAGGCGTTGGCAAGGCTGATGCCTTTGCTGATTTGCGCGCTGTTGAGCGCATCCAAACAATTGGCAGGCGCGCCCTCCAGATAGATGCCCAATTGAAATTGCAGGTCTGGGAAATGTTGACTGGCCACCGTCAGAATGTTTTGCGACACCTGATCGGAGCCAAATAACCGCAGCAACTTATAGCCCGCGCTGTGCAGCAAGGTGAGGTCTTGCAAAATGTTGTCGTTGCTGGGCACCTCGCCGAGTCCCGGTCCACCCGCTCGATAGGGGCTGTAATTGATGGCGGGGCTGGTGCGATAAATCGCGGGCAAGGGGCGCAGGGTGAAGGTGGTGCAGGTGACGGTCACATTGGTGACGGTGGCCGTTACCGTGCCCGATGCGTTGCTCAGCGAGCAGGTTTCGCCCTGGGGTTGGGATTGAATCGCCACAAAGTAGGTGCTGTTGACGGGCAACGCGCGGGAGAATTGAAACGAGCCATTGCTGGTGATGGTCAGCGTGTCTGAGGCGTTGTTTTGCAAGACCAACGTGCCCGTGAGCCCCGTGACGGTACCGCCGATGGTGGGGTTGTTGACGCACGTCACCGCCACGTTGGTGATGTTTTGCATGGCTGTGCCGGAGCCGTTTTGAATGCTGCAGGTTTGCCCAACGGGTTGGGCCTGAATGGCGACGGCGTAATTGGCGCCGTTTTTAAGCACCGAATCAAATTGAAACGTCCCGTTGCTGACACTGATGGGATCGACGCCATTGTTGGTGAGCGTCAGCGGTTGAGTTAGGCCACTGACCGTACCGCCGATCGAGACGGTCGGTGAACCGCTTTGCCAATTTTGCCCACTGCCGCATCCGGCGAGCCATCCGCAGGCGGTCAACAGCAGTCCTGCCGTCCGCCAATAACCCGTCGATGTTCGAGTCGATACAGTCCTGCTACCCACGTTGACTCCCTTGGCGTTGTGACCCCTCTGGGTCTCTTACCGGCATTTTTTGAAACCGCTTGCAAATAATACAATTCCGTGTCATTTTGTCAATATCGGCCGAGCGAATTATAATTTGCGTGCACATGTCACGCGGGTCTAAAAAGTGTTATGAAAAAAAAGTTGCAGCGCAACAAGTTGGATCGACATTCGGAGCTTAAGTCGCGCGCGAAGGCCAAGCGCAACGCGGTGATTCCGCCCGAACACTCCACGGTGGCAACGCTGCAGATGGTGGCGCACGAAGCCGGCGTGTCGCCCTCCACAGTCTCGCGCATTTTGAATGGAACCGCGCGCGTGCGGCCGGCGAAGCAACAAGCGGTTGCTGCGGCGATTTCGAAATTGCAATTCATGCCTAATCCCGTCGCCCAGTCGCTCGCTCGGGGCAAAACCAAGACGGTCGGCGTGATCACTCAGGCTTTGGATAGTCCCTATTATGGCGCGGCGTTGACGGCGATTGAACAAGCCTTGCTGCGGGCGGATTATTCGCCATTGTTTGCCAGTGGTCATTGGCGCGAAAAAGACGAGCGCCGAGCGATTGACCAACTGATGTCGCGACGCGTAGATGGCATTATTTTGCTCACCAGTTGTTTGGAGGATGACGAGCTGTTGGAGTTGTCGCGTAAGACGCCGGTGATCGTCACGGGGCGCCTCATCACCGGCGGACAGATCCTGGCCTTAGACGTGGACAGCACGGCTGGCGCTCGAATATTAACCGAATACCTCATCGACCAAGGACACCAACGCATCGGCTTCATTGGCGGCCCCAAGCATCACCCAGATGCGCTGCAGCGCTTGGCGGGGTACACGCAGGCGCTACAGGCCCGAAAAATTCCCTTGGATCCGCGATGGCTCGTGGAAGGCGACTATCTGGAGTCGGGCGGTTTTGACGCCACTCAAGAACTGTTGTCACGCCACCTTAATTTGAGCGCCATTTTTGCGGCCAACGATCAAATGGCCCACGGCGCGATGGTGGCCTTGTATCGGGCCGGCTTATCGGTGCCGGGCGATATCTCGGTGGCGGGGTTTGACGATCTGCCCAGCTCGGCGTTCACCGTGCCACCCTTAACCAGCGTCCACCGTTCCATTGGGCAAATGGGCACGCAATGCGCGATGGCGATCATCGATCTGATTGAGAAGCGCACGCCCATCCTCAAACCCCTTAACGCAACCTTAGCGATTCGAGAATCGACGAAGCGGGTGTAAGGGTTGAGGCGGCATTCCTTGGCTTAAGTGGGCGGAAGCTGCGACAAAAACCAGTCCACTCGCGGTTCCCATAGTTGTTGGTTGCGCGTCAAGACATAGTGACCGTTGTTCTTATCGGCCGGCAACGCGTTCCAGAGGGCGAGTGGTTGGTGAGCCTGATACGCCAAAAACCACCGCTGTGGCCAGTCTGTTCCCCAAAAGTGATCGTTGGCGCTGTACAACCACAGGCTTGGAATGGGTTTCGAGCGACTTCCGAGTTTGGCAAAATACTGAGCTAAGTCTTGGGCCTTGCAGGGTTGATCGGGATGCGCGGACGTGTCGCCGCCATCGCCGCCAGCAAAATTAATGATGGCGCGCAGGCCCGGTAAGGGTTCGTCGGTGGCGGCAATGGCGAGCAGACCACCAAAGGAATGCCCCACAATGATCCCGCGATTCGAATCGATCTCGGGTCGGCTGCGGATGTGGTCCCATAAGCGTTGCAATTCCGACAAGGGCGCGGCTAAGGTTTGGGCGTAGTGCGGAGTGCGACAACTGTCGGTGGCCTCAAGGTCGGGCCCTGCACTGACGCCGTAGCCAATGCGAGTGGGGGTGAACACCGCGTATCCTTTTTGAAGAAAATACCGCGTTAAGGCCGGATACTCGACGCGCCCCATTCGCGCAAATTCGGACGCTTGCGCGGGTCGTCCGTGCAGCAGGATCACAAACGGCACCGGCTTTTGGTGATTGGGAAGGGATTCGAGTACACCCATGGTGTAGGGGGCGTGGTCATTGCCCTGCGCCGCGATGGCAGGCACGGGCAATTGCCAAAAGCGCTCTTGGGCGTGAACGTTTCCTAGAGCAAACGTTAAACACCACAACAGGCGACACACCCATGGCGATATCGATGACCCTTGCATACGCTCCTTGATTCGACGACGGTGAAGGGTGCGATGGTGACAGTTTTCGCACGGCGCGTACACGGGCGCTGGTCGCGGCCGCGCGTCGACAACGCTGCGGCGTTGAGCGGACAGATGGTGCAACGCAGTAATGCGAGTCCTGGTTTTGACACAGATGCGTCGGCGGTGTACGCTATGAAAGCGCTTTCGGGATCGATGCGTTTCGTCACGACAATCGTTGTAAGGAGGGGTTATGGATTCAGTCAAAGGGTGGCGTTCGCGCCGACAGTGGGGGATTGCCAACCTGACGTGGTTGCTGGTCGCCTGTTTGGTGAGTGCCTGCAACGGCGGCGGTGTATTGCCCTCCAGTACCGCGCCCTCGTCGAACGCGGGTTCGAGCTCGGGATCGTCGTCGGGCTCTGGGTCATCCTCGGGCGGCGGCAGCAGCGTGACGCAGTCGCCGTATTTGCTGTACGCCTCGAATTACGTCGCCTACAGTTCGCAGACCAACGGCGCCTATTTGCATTCGGTTCAAGGCGGCGATGTGTATACCGGTTTTAGTGGCTCCACCGCCAACAATGGCAGCTCATTCAATTACGGCTGTTACTCGTCTGGGCAAGTGGACATGGATAACCAACAAGTCTATGTCCTGCAGGTCCTCGCCAATGGTATTTACAATGGCACGTCTAATTCCTGCAGCGTTCCGGGCAGTGGATCCGCACCGACGATGTCCAGCGATTCAGCGTACATCTCGATCAAATCGCCGGGTTCCGGCAGTGCCTCCCCAGTTCCTCCCTTGGACATCAGTCAAGCGGGGAATTTGCTCATTCAGATGGGAAACACCTACAACGCCAGTTATAACAGCAATAAAGTCGGGGGCAATGCCAAAGTCTTTACGGTGGAGATGAGTGACGCCACCGATGCCAATCCGGCGCACGCCGCCAACGATTGCTCGGTGAATGTCCCTCTGCGCGGAGTGGGTGCAAACCTCTTCACGCCATTGGGGGTATCGAATTACACCATTCCATTGACCGCCGCCGCGGGTTGGACCTGCACGGGCACGGGCAGTGGCTCGTTGACGGGATTGCTCTCGACGGGGGTGACCGCCATTGCGGTCAAAGTGTTGGGGAACAACAATCCAACGCTGGTGTTTGGGGAGTTCGATACCATCGCGGTGGGATACATCGGCTTTACCAAATAGCGACTGCTCGCACCACGCGAAAGGATTGGCGCGCCCGTGGCTTTAACAGATCGTCGACTGTTTATACGCGCATTGGCGTCGCTGCCGTTGGCGGCCTCGTGCCTGGCGGAATCGGTGCCCAACCGAATCGAGGTCGCCGCGTTTCCGGCCATTGATGCGGTGATCAAAGCGGCGGCCCAGGACCTCGCGCCGAACGCGGCACTGGGTCCGATCGTCGTCACCAGTCGTGAATTTTTCGATCATCACACCGCCTTGGTAACCGCCATGGCGGGCGGCAGCCACATACCGGATTTGGTGGCCATTGAGTTGAGCTACTTAGGGCGCTTTATGCACGGTTCGGCCTTGCAGGTCCTGGAAGTTCCACAAGCCAACGAACGGATCATCCCCTTTGCGTTCAAGCAGGGACTGGATGCGACTGGACAATTGAGGGCGATGCCGGTCGACATCGCTCCCGCCACGCTGTTCTACCGCCAGGACGCGCTCCTTCAGGCTGGAATTCAGGAGACACGGCTGATTGCCAGCTTTGATGAGCTGGTGGAATCGGGCCGAATCATCAAAGCGCGTACGGGTCGCTTTCTGCTCACCCACGCCAGAGACTTGAAAGACATCCTGATCCGCACCGGCTTGTCTGCCGGAGAAGGGGTGTTTATCAGTGAATCGGATGACGTGCTCGTGGAGACCCCACGCTTTCAAAAAGCGTTTCAATTAAGCTTAAAAGTGCGACAGTTGGAATTAGACGCCCGCGCCAAGGCGTGGTCGAGCGAATGGGCAGAACACTTGCGCCGCGGGAGCGTGGTTGCCCATTTGATGGGATCGTGGTTTGCGGGGCATTTGGCCAATTGGCTTGCGCCCAAGAGCGTCGGCCTGTGGCGGTGCACGGCGTTGCCGGGCGGGGCGTCGACGGTGTTGGGCGGGACGTTTTTGGCAATTCCGCGAGGTGCGAAAAATCCACGCGCGGCGCAACGACTGTTGGAGGAACTGACCTTCAGTTCGCAACGACAATTGCGCGCGTTTCGCGATCACCAATCCTTCCCGGTATTATTGAGCGCTTATTCGGATCCATTTTTCAATCAGCCGATCGCTTATTTGGGCAATCAATTGGCGCGAAAAATATGGCTCGATCAAACCTTAAAATTACAACAATTGCCCCTCCATCCGATCGATGCCATCGCCAGTGAAATCATCGATACCGCGTTGGATGATGTGTTAATGAACGGGGTGGCCATTCCGGATGCGCTGCGAGACGCGGGGGCGTTGATCCGCACGAGAATGCACCACTGGAAAGCGACGCAACGCGTATGAACACGCAACCTCAGATCCTCACCGCGGAAAATAGGGCCACCCACTGGGTTTTTCTGGGCCCGTTTTTAATCCTGGCGCTGGTGTTCATCGTGTTGCCCATGTTGTTTTCAGTGGTGTTGTCCGTGATGGTGTGGGACCCGATTGACGGGTTTGCGGGCATTCACTACGTGAGTCTTGAAAATTACCGATTCATGTTTCAGGACAAATGGTTTTGGGTATCGCTGTACAACACGATTTGGCTGGCATTGATATCGGGATTGGCTCAGCACAGCGTGGCCATTCCACTCGCGTACGCCATTTGTCGTTGGTTGGGTCGGTATCAACAGGCGGTCGCGGGATTATTTTTTCTGCCCTACATCACGTCAACGGTTGCAATTTCCATATTGGCGACCGCTCTTTTTTCGACGGATTATGGATTAATCAATCAGGCGATTGCACCAATCCTTCATGTTATCAGTGGGACGGATTCCTCACAGCCCATTCAGTGGCTCGATTCGCCTCAAGGCATTAAGCCCGCCATTGCCATTATTGTTTTCTGGCGATTTGTTGGGTTTAACACCATTTTATACATGGCCGCGTTTCAGGCCATACCCAAAGAAATATTTGAAGTCAGTTACGTCGACGGTATTGGTTCCTTTCGCCGATTTTTAATGGTCGCGGTACCAATGATATTTCCGGCCATCTTATTCGGCCTAACCATGTCCATTATTGGCGGTCTACAGTTATTTGAAGAACCCTTCATTCTCACCAATGGGAAAGGGGGTGCCTCTCACGCGGCGATGACGGTCGCGATGTATATGTATCGGACGGCGTTTGAGTTCAATGACATAGGCACGGCCAGCGCAATGGCGTGGTTCAATTTTTTATTGATCGCGATCATTCTGACGTTGTTGTACGCCATTGCGGGAAAACGGCTGATCAAAAATTTGGGTGCCACATGACGCCAGGCCATCGCAAGGGGTACGCACAGACGGTGGTGGGTGTGATCATTGCGTTAGGCGCGCTGGTGATGGCAATGCCGTTTTATTTTTTGGCGATTTTTGCAACCCACAGTCGAACGGAGATTTTTTCGTTGCCACCACCCATTTGGATTGGGGATCAGTTTTGGTTTAATTTGACCGCTCTGCTGCAGAAGCTGGATTATTTTTCCAGCGCATTCCTGAGTTTCTATGTGGCGGTGCTCAGTAGCGTGTTGACCGTCTTTGTGAGCGCAATGTCTGGCTACGCATTTGTTTATCTTGATTTTAAATTCAAGCGTGCGCTGTTCGTATTCGTGTTGTCGCTCATGATGTTGCCACCCTTTCTGGGGATGATTCCCACGTTCATCATTATGGATGGTTTGCACTGGCTCGATGAACCACGCGCGCTGTATATCCCAGCCGCGGCCAGCGCGTTTGGGGTGTTTTTGATCAGACAATACGCCATCAACAGCATCTCGAGAGACATCATTGAAGCCGCTCGCATGGATGGTGCGTCCGAATGGCAAATATTTGTCGGTATATTTTTTCCGTTAATGATGCCGGCGCTGAGCATATTAGGACTGATTAGTTTTATTGCCTCGTGGAATAATTTTTCAGGGGCTTTGGTGGTGTTAAGAAGCAGTAGCCATTTTACGATTCCGCTGGCCTTGCGATCCTTGTTAAGTCCGGTCAATACCGAGTGGGGGGTCATTATGGTCGGCTCGTTTTTAGTGACGTTACCCTTGGTGCTGATCTACGCCGTATTTTCCAAGAAAATTATCAGTGGATTGACGGCCACCTCTCTTAAATAATTTGACGATTGGGTGCACAGATGACGATACGATTGAATGCGATTGCAAATCAACCACAATTCAGTGAGGAGCCCCTGTTGTGTGATGCCTTTGATCGTCAATTTGTGTTTGGCGTCGCAACGAGTTCGTTTCAGATTGAAGGGAATCGGTCGTCTGTGCCGCGGGGGGAGTCCATTTGGGATCGATTTTGTGAGCAGCCTGGCGCCATTGCGGATGGCTCCAATGGGTTGGTTGCGGTGGATCACATCAACCACTTAGATGCCGATCTAGATCTAATCGCTCGGCTTGGGTTTCGGGCCTATCGTTTTTCAATATCGTGGCCGCGTGTACAACCAGACGGTTCTGGGGAGTGGAGTGAGGCGGGTTTTCAATTTTACGATCGACTTTTAGAAGGCTTGAGGCAGCGCGGAATCGCGGCGTACTTGACGTTGTATCATTGGGATTTGCCACAAGCCCTGCAAGAGCAGGGGGGATGGAATAGTCGAGATACGGTCGCCTGTTTTGTGAAGTACGCAAAAGAGGTCGCGCGCCGTTATGGACACTTGGTTAAATCCATTGCAACCCATAACGAGCCCTGGGTGGTTGCAACACTAGGGCATGAGACGGGTGTGTTTGCACCGGGCATTAAATGCAGAAAGACTGCCTATCAAGTGGCGCATCATTTGTTGTTAAGTCACGGCTTAGCCGTCCGAGCGCTGAGAGAAATTTGCCCGAACACACAGTTGGGCATCGTCTTTAACTTATCCCCAATTCACGCCGCCACGGATTCCGAGGCTGATCGAGAAAAAGCACGCCTCGACGATGGTCAGACGGTCCGCTGGTATCTCGATCCGGTCCTAAAAGGGATCTATCCAGAGGACGTTTGGGCTTGGCTGGGGGCAGACGTTCCCCAGATCGAACCGGCGGACCTATCAATCATCTCAGAACCCATTGATTTTATAGGGGTCAACTACTATACCCGCGGCGTGGCGTTTAACGAGCAAAAGTCCAAGCCTGAGTTGGATCCGGATTGTTGCACGGACATGGGTTGGGAAATATATCCTCAGGGTTTAACTGAACTTTTGTTGCGATTAAACCGCGACTACACGTTGCCACCGGTCGTGATTACGGAAAATGGGGCTGCCTTTAAGGATCAACTGCACTCCGGGGTGGTGAACGACCAACGGCGCGTCAATTATTTTCAGTCGCATCTTGAAGCACTGCACGAAGCGGTGGAGGGCGGCGTAAACGTTATTGGATATTTTGTCTGGTCGCTGTTGGATAATTTTGAATGGGCCTCGGGCTTTGAAAAGCGTTTCGGGATTGTTTATGTGGACTATGACAATTTAAATCGAATTCCGAAAGCATCGGCGCACTGGTGGGCCGAATTTTTGAACAATCGCGCGACGTCATTGAAAGTGAAGGACTAAAAGTATGACTTCAGTTGCCCTTCGAAATGTGAGTAAAAAATTTGGCGACGATCTTATTCTGGACGGAGTGAATCTGGAGATTGCCGCTGGGGAATTCATGGTCATCGTCGGTTCCTCGGGCAGTGGCAAGTCGACGTTACTGCGCAGCGTTGCTGGCCTTGAAACCATTGATGAGGGCCATATTTTGGTCGATGGCGCTAACGTCACCAATCATCGTCCGGCGGCGCGGCAAATCGCCATGGTGTTTCAAAATTACGCCCTTTATCCGCACATGACGGTTTATCAAAACATGGCGTTTGCCTTAAAAGCGGCCGGAATGAAGAAAGACGGTTATGCTCCGGTGGTCAACGACGTGGCCTCGCGATTGCAAATTGCCCACTTGCTGTCACGCTACCCGCGAGAGTTGTCTGGTGGACAACGGCAGCGTGTGGCCATTGGTCGTGCGATGGTTCGCAAACCGAAAGTCTTTTTATTCGATGAACCTCTGTCAAATTTAGACGCCTCATTGCGAGTGCAAATGAGAATTGAGCTTGCCAAATTGCACCAAGAGTTGGCGGTCACAATGATTTACGTCACCCATGATCAGACCGAGGCCATGACACTCGCGGATCGGATTTGTGTATTGAATCGAGGGAAAATTGAACACGTGGGCACCCCTGTGGAAGTTTATTTAGAGCCAAGAACCCAGTTTGTGGCGGGCTTTTTGGGCAACCCTTCCATGAACTTTATACCCTTGTCGGTGTTAACGGCGCTGTCGGAATTTAAGCGATCGGCAGCACTTCATCCGGAAACGGCGACCATTGGCGTACGGGCGGAGAACATTCGCCTCACCAATGACGGCATAGCGGGTGAGTTGGTTCACCTTGAAAACCTCGGTGAGCATTTGATTGGGTACATAAAAATTTCAGGGGACTGTCCGATGCTGGCAGTGAAATTATCAAGCGATATGGCCAACGGCGATTTGCGCTCGGTAAAAATTGGATGGGATGGAAAACACGAGCTTCAGTTCGCGGCCAATGGTTTGCGCATCCACCAAAATACTAATTAAATACGCATAGGCCTGCAAGGATCCACGGGCGACCGACCTGTGGTTTTTGGGTTCGTTCAAAGTCAACGCCGCGCGCCCAATCGATGATATATCAGGTTAGTCGAATTCTCAATCAGAACGTGTGAGTCCTATTTCACCTTATTTTGTGAGTCGTTCACATTGCCTATAGTCCCAATACGTTACCCCTTACGACTCTGGTGATTATTATTTTACTAACGATAGCTAAATTAGGTATGATGCGGTTCCTTGGGGGGAATTAGGCCCGATTTTTTGATTATTAAAATTTTTACTCATCCAAGGACGGATCAGTATGCGCGTTAATTTATTAATCCTTTTTATATGTGGCTTATTATTAACGGCTTGTGGTGGCGGCGGCGGATCATCCGGTGGTGGAGCGTCCGCTACGCCGATCGCGGTCTCTGGCGTAACCCCAGCCTCGTTGACCTTTAGTAACCAAATCACAAGCACAACCAGTGCGGCGCAATTGGTTACATTGAGTAATACAGGTAACGCCGTATTATCCATTAGTGGGATTTCACTATCTGGGACAAATGCGAGTAGTTTCACTCAAACCAACACTTGTGGAGCGACTTTGGCGCCTGCAAGCAACTGCACCCTTTCGGTAACGTTTAGCCCAACGGCTGCAGGAAACTACTCCGCTTCCCTTATTATTTCAGCCAACGTCAGCGTACCGACTGTCAGTTTAGCTGGCACGGGAGTGAATACCTATGCCGTTGGCGGATCATTGACCGGGCTATTAAATAATGGCTCGATTACATTAACTAATGGAGCCGATACCCTTACCATTACCAATAACGGCAACTTTCAATTTAAAAACGCCATTGTTCAAGGGTCAAGCTATTCAGTCGCGATTGCGAATCAACCCAGCGGCCAGACGTGCACGATTTCAAATGCTTCGGGAACTATTTTCGCTAATGTCACCAACGTCAATGTGGTGTGCGCCATCAACACCTATAGTATATCTGGGACACTGACTGGAAGCCCAATTGCCTTTCCCATTGTTTTAACCGATAACGCTACAGACAACCTTACCGTTAATGGAACGGGTAATTTTACATTTGGAACTGCGGTTTCCTACAGCAATCCGTACGCCGTGACCGTCAAATCGACGCCGACTGGTGAAACGTGTTCAGTCTCCAATGGCAGTGGTACGGTTTCCGGCAACGTCACCAACGTTGGCGTCGCATGCGTGCTGCCGGTCGGCGTCATCAGTCCCGCGACACTAACATTTGGGTCACAAAACGTCGGCACGAGCAGCGCCAGCCAACCAGTAACGCTGACGAACACCGGTACTTCTGCTTTATTCATATCGGGTTTAAGTTTTGGTGGAACAAATGCGAACTCATTTACGCAAACGAACACCTGTGGACCAAGCATAACCCCAGGCGGCAATTGCACCATTGCCGTGACCTTTGCTCCGAAGGTTGGCGGATCCTTGAGTGCGAGTCTGAATATCGCTGCCAATGTGGCGGTACCCACCGTTGCGCTAGCCGGCACCGGTCAGGCCGTATATTCCGTTGGGGGAACTGTCTCTGGATTGCCGAGTGGGGGAAGCGTAACGCTATTGAACAATAATGGCAATTCGACGACCATCACTTCAAATGGAAATTTTACCTTTTCTACCCAATTGGCCTCTGGTTCGAGTTACGCAGTCACGGTATCGTCGTCGCCTAATAATTATCAATGTATTACTCAGAATGGCAGCGGTACGCTAAATTCGAATATAACGAATGTTCTAATAAATTGCGCTGTAACGCCGGTGTTTGCTAGTGCACCAATTTTGCTGCCAGACTTAAGGTCAAAATATAATCAGTTGTGCGGCGATAACACTGAATTGCGATTATCAACTGCAAATATGAGCCATCACACTGACAATAAAAGAGACATCATCGCAGTAATGTGGTGCATGGTGAATCCGGTCGGCCAGGTATTACAAAATACTGTTCCGACTCCAAACGGATTAGTGGTTTTTAGACAACGATCTGATGGTACCTTTTACGATGCAACTTCCGAAATATTTGGAGTTGAAATGGTCGATATTGGTGGCGCTCTCGGTGAGGAGCATATGGCTGTTTATGATGAGAATCATGATGGCTATGATGACATTGTACTATCCCCAACCGGCGAAGATGGTCGCTCATTGTCGCCCAGTGATCCGTCCACTTGGAATAACAAGCAGGCTGTATTTCTTACGTCTTTAGGCGATGGTCGGTATAAAGTGGAGAAATTGGGAACTCCATCATATGGTTCCCGTGACGATTTGGTCGACAATGCGTTAGGGTCCGAAGATGTAATTACATCTGTTATTGGCTACGGCGGAAAAAATGAGGCCTGGCGTTTTACAAATGGCGGTTGGTCTATAACTACAGATTATGACTCGCTTGGCAATAATTTGTCTGGTCTGTTTTTTCCAAGAACGAGTCCCGGCGTTGGTACGCAGTCACACATTGCAGCGACCTCCGCGACATCGCTTCAATTGTATGGATTGTCGCCATCCGGTTGGGTTCAGCAAGGAACATGGTCGTTGACGCAAAAGGCAACTGCGTCGTACGTGTCTTGGAACGGCGATACGGGTAATTTAGCAATATCAACGATAAACGGACACGATTACGGTTTCCTTGCTTTTAACCGACCATGTTCATTTCAGTTTAGTCCAAATTCTGAAGTATTAGCGATATACGCCGTGCCCGCATCTGAAATTACCGGAGGCTATAACGGACAGTTGCTTCACGAAAGTACAAGTGACTTTCAAACGCATAACTTAATTCTCGGATTTTCGATAGCGGGCGGTCAGATCACTCCGGTGAATTTAGGACTGAAAAATGAAATTGTTAATTTAATGGGTTTGCGGTTTGACTGTTTTGACGTTAACAACGATGGGTACCAGGATCTGGTTATTTCGAATTGGGGAAATAACTCACAGCCGTTGGTATATTTAAATGGTCACGACAATACGTTGTCATCAGTAAAGCTAAACTCGTTTCCAGTTGGTTCACCAAATTTTAATGGCAACACGAGCATTATTGTTGACATCGATGGTGACGGCATTCCTGATTTATTGGTTTACCCGCTAAATGGGCTCATCAATAATCCCAGTACCGTTCAATTTGAAATCTATAAAGGAAAGAGATTCTTAGATGTTGTGGATGTTAATTAGAACCAGCGCATAATATCTTGGACGAATGTTGCGGTTAAAAGTCTCTAGTAATTACGATACGTTGCTGTGCAGCATTCGGTCGTCAATACGGCAAAATAATCTATAATTCAAAAGTTAACGGGTTTGCTTAAGTGGATGAAATGAAGTCTGATTTATTTGATAGTGAGCGTTACTAATGTCCAACTTTAAGGATGAGCAGGCAGCTTATTGACCATTCATTCCGGCAGTTGACTTGGAAATATCGAAAGCTTTTTACATGAAGTTGGGGTTCACGTTGATTTTGGATGGTGACGTGAAAATATTTAGAGTTGGTTCAACCAGCTTTATATTGGCGCCATTCGAGAAAGCGGAGAATGTAATGCTGCAATTAATGGTGGATAACTTGGATGCCTGGTGGGACCATATAACGAAGCTTAATTTGGCAGCCGAATTTGGCGTTCCAGAGCCCACACCGCCTCAGACACAGCCGTGGGGAATCCGCATTACCTATCTGGTAGATCCATCGGGTGTTCTTTGGCATATTGGCGAAAGGCGACAAGGCAAGGATCATGATTTCTAATAATTTATTTTTTCAATGGAATGGCTATTTTTCTAGTCGAATAATATTATGTCTCACGTTGACTTGGGTTGACATATCTAGAGCAGCAATTCCTCGCTCGTAGTGTGGTACGCTTTATTAGTTGACCTAAGACCAATCAATTTGGATCAGGAGTAGCGATCATGTCAGTGTTCAACCTTCGAACCTGCGCACCCGCGGGTGCGCTGGTTCTCTTAATGACGTTTAGCCATCTTAGTTTTGGATGTGAGTGGTCTGTGAAAAATGGTTGGATCAGATTTGTGTCGGCTTCGAATATGGGTGGCGCTTACGCTGAATTTAGTAATGATGGTAAGAGTGAGGTTGTGATTGATACAATATCAAGTCCCATGTTCGCCAAAATTGAGTCGCATCAGACTGTTTTAAAAGATGGGTTGATGAAAATGGTGGCGTATAAATTGGAGATGAGTCCTCAATCGAAGACTCTATTCGAGCCGAAAGGGAAGCATTTGATGCTGTTCGATCCCATCAAACCGCTGTCGGTTGGTGATCATGTGGGGTTTATGTTTAAAGACAAGATGGGCTGTATCGTGGAGAGCAGTTTTGAGGTTAAGGAGATCATTTGAGCGCTCGAATGGTGATGCGGAGTAAACTAAAAATTACGTATGCTAACTATTTTATTGATTAATTTTGGATGCACGCGTTTACTTAATTGCTCTGATTTTTTAACAAACTCTCGTTCAATTGCGCGTTCAACAAGGTTTTTTTAAATTTTTGTTATCATTCTTTATCGCTGGATCCATGCTTCCACGCTCACCGAGGTCGGTTGACTTGATGTGGGTTGCAGTGATCGATTAGTTTGTATATTTTTGGTTGGTTTGATTGGTTAATGACAACGGTCCTCAACTTTGAAAAAGGAATTTTCAATGACGTTAGGTTCACTTTCTAGATTTTCCAAAGGTGCGTTCGTGGTGGGTTGCGGTTTGATTGTGGCCAGTATTGTGGGTTGCGGTAAATCGTCAACGGCGGTAGACCCGGCAGCGAAAGCGGCGCACGAGGCCTATGTTACGGCCATCAATAAGAATGATGTCGATGCCTTTATGGGCATGGTCACGGAAGACATTGTTATGCTCGGACCAAATGAAAAGGCTGTGGTTGGTAAGAATGCCGTTCGAGACTGGTATGCGGAATATCTGAAGACCTATAAAACTCATTGGGATAAGACCCAAACTGAGTTTGTGCAGTCGGGTGACTGGGCGTTTGAGCAGTATTCCTACAAGGAAATGGATAAGCCATTAGCTGGTGGTCCAGACGTGACGGACACTGGTAAAGCGTTGTTGGTCTTTCATCACGACGCGGACGGCAAGTGGAGAGTGGCGCGCGATGCGTGGAATTCAGATTTGCCGGTCAAACAATAGTCGTAACAGTTGGTCGAGTTTATAGAGCTCGAATGGGCGCCGCAGGTTGGGCGCCCATTTTTTTTAAAGAGTAAGGTGTGGCATCCCAGTTGTGCCAGCCAGGCGCGCTCGATCGACTGAAATCGTGGCTTCACGCCATTTTAGATACGGGGTTTCTTTGCGATCGGACTGGTTTTTAATTGCTGATTGCAACACTTCATTAAACAATAGTTAACGTATAATCGATAAGGGTTTATGCGCTCCAAACACATATTTTTAAAGCCAATAAACGTAAGGATTTAAATGTCTCACAACGATAGAAATTTCTTGAACGTTTCTGTGAAAAGAGCGCATCAATCCTCTTTATCAATGTTGTATACGGATCTGTATCATTCGGTGGTCCGAACGTCTTGGCTCAAGTTTTTGGTATCGTTTGCGGCAATATTTTTGCTCATCAACACCGTGTTCGGAGCGCTGTATTTTCTGAAGAGCGATTCAATCGCGGGCACTAAAGATTCAAGTTTTCTTGAGTATTTCTTTTTTAGTGTACAAACTCTAGCGACAATCGGCTACGGGAACATGTTTCCGCAATCCCTTTATGGGCATATCTTGGTCATGATTGAGGCTATGGTGGGTCTCTTGGGTGTAGGGATATTTGCTGCGTTGGCGTTTGCCCGTTTTTCGCTCCCACGATCCAGAGTCATGTTCAGTAAATCCGTTGTCATCAGTGATTTTGATGGCAACAAATCGTTGATGTTTAGAGTGACTAACGAAAGGAGTAACCGGATTATTGGCGCAGAGGTTGACTTGAGTTTATTAGTCGAAGAGACCACTCGAGAAGGGCAGCATTTACGGCGCATTTACGATTTGAAACTACTGCGCAAGCGAACTCCTATGTTGGCATTAACCTGGTTAATTGTTCACCCCATTGACAAGGATAGTCCACTCCAGGAGTTGGTCCTCAAAGATTTATCGAAATTAGATTTTGCTTTAATTGTTACGATTAATGGCCTCGATGAAACGGTCTCTCAGATTATTCACGCCAATTATGTTTACACATCAAAAGACATTAAATTAAACCATCGATTCGTTGATTTATATCGACAAAGCGATGTTGATGAGTCGTTTTATATCGACCAGTCGTTGATTCATGAAACGACCGAAATCAAAGATTTTTAGTGAGCACGGATTGTTGATCTAATCCGCGTGGCGATTGCCATCGCCAAAGGGATAGGGGGTATGGTCGTTTCGCAATTCCTAACGGTCTCTCGATTGTTGAGTGATCCAGCTGGCAAGATCGCTTTCAAGCACGGATAATGGCATGCTGCCACCGGCCAGCACGCGATCGTGAAATGCCCGAATGTCAAATTTTGCGCCTAATGCGTCTTGCGCCCGTTGTCGCAATTCTCTGAGTTTCAATTCCCCTATCTTATACGCGAGTGCCTGACCCGGTATCGCAACGTAGCGCTCCACCTCGGCGGTTGCTTGTGCTTCATTCATCGAAGAGTGCTGCATCATCCAGCGTACTCCTTGTGGCACGCTCCAACCCAATTCGTGCAAGCCAGTGTCGATCACCAAACGGTTTGCTCGCAATAAGGCGTACTGCAGATGTCCATAGTACTGCCAAGGATCATCGAACAACGCCATGTCGTTGCCTAGGGATTCGGCGTACAGTCCCCAGCCTTCAACGTAGGCAGTCGTATCGTCAAAGCGTCGGAAGGACGGCAGTTCCGTATGCTCTTGCGCGATTGAGGTTTGAAAATGATGACCCGGTAAGCCCTCATGCAAGGAAATAGTCATCACATTAAACCGATCCAGAACCCCTGGTGCGTAAATGTTCATCCACAATATTCCCGGACGGGATCCATCGGCCGCGGCGGCAGCGTAGTTCCCATTTCCTGTCGACGCTCGTGCAGACTCGGGTAGGGCGCGTATTTCATAGCGCGCCTTGGGCATCACTCCAAATAAAAGTGGCAGACGATCAACGATTCGCTGCCGCGCTGCTTGATAGGCGGGGATGACCTCTTCTGGGCTTTGAAAGTGTTGAGCAGGATCCGTTCGAACGGAGGCCATAAACTCAGTTGTTGACCCTGAAAAATGTTGCTCCGCGCGGATTGCGTCGATGGCCGCCATAATTCGCTGCACTTCGCGTTGCCCGATCGCGTGGATGTCTACGGGGCTCAACGTGGTGGTGGTGTGATAGCTCACCAGATAGCGATACAGTTCCCGACCACGCTGAGTTTGCCCTAGACTTACGGACAGCGGTGCGTGTGGCAAATAAACATTGTTCAGATAAGTGTAGAGCCGTTGGTAAGCCGGCTGTATCACTGTTTTAATTTTGATTCGATAGGCTTCCTTGAGGCGAGTCTGGTCCGCGGAATTTACCGTTTCTGGAAATGTTCGCAACGGATGCCAAAATTCGGTGGCTTCGGGTTCCCCAGTCAGCGATGTGCTCAATTCCGTGAGCACTCGCTCAACCACCACCCGCGGCAGCATGATGTGGTGCTGCAGTCCCTCATTCAGACGAGCGATGGCATCGTCCGTCCAGCGCGCGAAATGGTCGGCACGCGTGAGCGCGTTTTCGTAATCGGTGACCGTCTTAAAGGGGTAGTTGCCCGAGCCTGCGGCATCCAGAGCAAAGGCGGTGTGTTGTCCATCAAATTGATTGATTGGCAACATCCGAGCGGTCTCAAACAACGAACTTCCATAAAAATTGAGATCACGATCGAGTCGATAGCGCAGCAACGCTTTGGTCGTACGGTCTTCCGATGAAAGGGTGCGATCCGCAATTGCGGCAAGCGCACGCTTATGGCGGCGCAACATGGTGAGCATGCGCTCTCGCCAGGCATCCTCTAAGGAATCATCAAATTCCGCTTCATAGCGTAAATTCCCCTGCGAGAGGGCTAACGATGGCTGTAAGGCCATAAGATCGCTCCAATACTGCTCAGCGAGATTGTGGAGCGCCACGGACGTGCTTGCTGGAAGCAACTCCCGATGAGGGGTGGCTTGAGCAAAACAATGCTGGCTAAACAGCGCCGCCAGGATCAACAGGGGTGCTACGCCTATTCGGATTAACGCCACAGGCCCAAATGGGGATGCCGCAGGGCTTGGGGTGGATAATGGTTCGTTCATGAGGGACTCGGTGGGCGTGGCTGACTGACTAAAGCAAGCAGCAGTGCGATGACGACGATCCCATAACCCACCAGGGCGGTCAAGGCAATCGGAGGGCCTAGACCCATGGATTCGCTAAATACGTGGGTCGCCGCCCAGGGCACGGCCGCAGGACCAATAGCGCCGCCCACGGCGACGTTGAAGAAAAAGCTTATCGCGAGTGCAAGCGCGCGTGAATGGCTGGGAACGCGGTCCAACATAGACGAAAACCCGATTGAGGTGACCATTCCGGATAGCCCGAAGTAGAGAGCAATTGACCACAGGACCACGACATATTGGTCGCTGAGCAAGGCAAGACAGGTGGGAATAATCAAGGACGCCACCGCAAGACACAGTCTGAGTTTCCCAATTAAGGACCCATTTCGACTCATCCGATCGGCCAACAATCCACCCAAGAATACTCCGCCACCAAAGCACGCCGTCAACACGACGCCGAGTTCAACCCCTACGGTCGCGGGATCCTTGGCGAAGCCTCGAATCAGTAGTGATGGCGACCACGCGCCAACGGCGTTATCGACGAGCGAGGCCATCCCCACAACGAGATAAATCGGGATCACGGCTGACCAAACAAAGGACGGCGTCGCCAGTGCGCCCCGAGGGGTGGAATCCACCACTGGGTGGTCGGACCGACGCGAGGGTTCTTGGATGAATCGTAAGACCATTGACCACAGCAACCCGGGCAGGCCGATGAGCAATAAGACTAAGCGCCAGGCCGGCACACTCATCAGGGGGGTGCCCGCAAACACGCCGGCGTCAACGGCGTGTAGAACACCGCCGCCGATCAGGATTGCCGTGCCGATACCCATGGCGATCCCGCTCAAATACAAGCCGACGGCGGTGCCACGGCGTTCTGGGGGAAACAGATCACTGATAATGGATATCGCGGCAGGAGAGAGCACCGCCTCGCCGAGACCTACGAATATTCGTGCGGCGAAGAGCTCATTAAAATTGCGCGCCAGGCCACAGGCGATGGTGGCGATGCTCCACACCACAACGCCCGCAATCAACAAATTTCGTCGCGAGGTCCGATCGGCAAGGTAGCCCAGCGGAATGCCGGCGATGCCGTAGACGATGGCAAAAGAGCTGCCAATTAAAAGTCCGATGCTGACGTCGTTAATTCCAAGATCATGACGAATGGGGTCAACCAGCAGTGTGAGTACCTGTCGATCGGTGTAGGAGATGATCGCGGTGGCAATGAGGATGCCCACAACGCTCCAGGCGTAGGCACGGGGAGGATAGCTCTGGTCAGCGATTTGGGTGTCGGCGGAGTGATTCATTCGGATTTCGTTAGTTCGTAGCGCATGATCTTGCCGTGTTTGCCATGTCGATCGCGCTCCAACGTATAGACGTCGCCGCCCAGGTCGGTTTTCCGATCATTAATGACGGCAAGCGCAGCCAAATCTTGGTCATCCAATAAGAGATTCTGTATGGTGTGGTGCGCGGGTAAATGCTGTGTGTTGGTGGCTCCCACGATGGCGGCAGCCACACCGGGTTGATCGAGAACGACTCTGGTTGCGACGCTGGCAATGTCGGTATGATGCTTGAGTGCAATTTGCTTTAATGCTGAAAGTAATTCTTGAAATAAATCCCAGCCGCCGAAATCATTGATGATGAGCTTGTATTTGACGAGAGATCGATTCGCGAGTACATCCGATGGTTCCGCTTGGCCAAGCCATCGTTCGGATAGAAAGCCACCCGCGACGGTCCCGTAACACAACAAGTCGATCCGGTGCTTGCGACAAAAATCGATCATCCCTTTGGTGGGGCGAGAATCCAATACTGAAAACTGCAGCTGATGAGTGGAAATAGGAATTCCAGCGTTCACCAACTCTTGTAGTCGTTGAACATCGAAGTTGGTGACCGACACCCGTGCGATCTTGCCTTCCTGCCGAAGGCGGCTTAGCGCCCATGCCGCTTCCACATAACCTGGAATCGAATAGTCCCACCAATGAAACTGAACCGCATCCAACCGTTCTACTCCGAGGCGGCGCAGTGACGTATCGATTACGCGTCGTACGTATGGTTCATCAAGCGTCGGCAAATCCCCCAAATCTGGCACAAATTTGGTGAACACTTGGGTGTGGCGGGCATGCTCTGGATAGGAGCGTCTAAAATCGCCGATCAGTTGCTCGACTCCAGTGTAAATGTTGGCGCAGTCAAAAGTCGTTATGCCGGCTTCCACAAACTCAACCATGTCCGATAGGGCGCGTTGATGATCGACCTCGCCATGACCGCCGGCCAGATGCCAGCCTCCTTTAATGAGGCGCGAAATCTCCAATCCATCCTGCAGTAACGTACGGGCGATCATACGGCGGACTCATCCGCTAACGGAACGGCTGTGACCGAGGCACGGTCAAACACTCGGCGGCCGATGCGAGTAATCCGCAATCGAGTAGGGCAGTTCGGGTCGGGACAGGCCACTTCGGCATCGGTGCTCATCCAATCGTGCGGATCGGTCATGCGTTGTTTGGCCGCCAACAGTGGCAAGACGGCCGCTAGGGAATAAATGGAGAACCCCTGTCCGGGAGGCAAATGCAGCATTTCGCCTCGCAATTCAAAATGATCGCCTGGTTTCGCACCACAATAAATGGTCACGTTCGGTGGGACGACGACTTCCACGCGTAGGTCGTATAGTTCAAAACTGGGCGACTTGGAGGAGGGGGTAGCGGAGATTGACACGTGTTGGCTCCCATCGTAATAAACAGTCCAAAATCAACAGAGTAGGGACGATCTGCGCAGCTTAATGGATTTGCTCGTCGGTGAGGGATACGGACCTGATTGCGAAGCAGGGTGGTGACGGCCGTACAAACCGATTCGACCGAGTCGTTTTGCAGTAAAAGTTATAAAAAACATGAACTTACAGCCTTAACTTTATTCGCAATCGCAATTTAAGGTGGCAAAAAAACTTTTTCAGAGAACCCTCCCACATCAAAACACCTTGTCCAGCCGTCGTGAGTTTCTGTGAACTCGCAATCGGCTTTTGCTGAGATTGATCATCTCTCTAAGACGTGGGCGCCTGCGTTGGAAATAGAGTTTGCGGCTGGCTTGATTGTTGAATACGACATCAGCACCAACTATTTACAAACGGACTCAGGCCAAGGTGTCTGCATCAATTGGATCGCTAAAAATGCGGAGGCATTGGACAAAACAGAGCAGATGTTAGACGCGTGGCAAAAAGCCAATCCCTTAATTCGTGAAGCGGTCATGTCCTATCGCGATTCGACGAAGACCAGCGACTTTTTGTCGACTGAAAACGCAACTCTGAAGTTAGAAATACTAGAAGTTTCTGCGCAAAAATAAATTCATCCCGCAATAAGCTGGATGGGGTTTTTTTTTGCGGCTCAAGGTTCGTCTGGTTCGATATAAAAGCGTTTTTAATCAATAAGTTGTTATGCCAAGGCGTCTTGAGGTTGCTCCGTTTAACCTCATTTAGTTGAATCTAACACGACAGATCGTGTAAGATTGGCCGATGGTTAAGTTCCGCTCAATATTGCTGTATTTATTGACGTTGGCGGTCAGCGCACAACTGCTGATTCCGTCTGGCTTTATGCCAGGCGCCGTCAATGGCGGACCTTCCATTGTCATGTGCAGCGGTAAGGTCGTTGCGGCTACCAAGTCTGACTCGTTAAATCAGAAATTCAATAAAAATCACCAGGGCGTTTGTTCGTTCGCGGCCCAGATGGGGTCACCTGCACTAACGCCTGCGACTCCGATTTACGCGGTACAGACATTCACCACACCATTACACAATAAAAGCGACGGCCATTGGCAAGTCGCGTATTATTCTTTTCAAGCTCGCGGACCACCCAATTCTTTTGATTAGTGATTGAAAGGCCTCATTTTTAGAGGCGAAAAGTACACTTTTCAAAAGGAGACCCGACTGTTCGGGTGGTTTTTATGTTTCGCGCATCATCACTCAATATCAATCGAACTCGCTTATCGTGGCTGTTCGGTATTTGTGCCTGGTTACCATTGATTTCAAATTTGGCGACGGCCGATACCGACTTGATGGATTCCGACCAAGTCATTGTGACCGCTAGTAGGTCATCGGATAGTGTTGACCGATTGCCAGTAAATACGACAATTATTACTGCTGAGGACATTTCAGAAAGTTCTGCTCAAACGCTGGATCAGTTACTTCGTAATGTGCCTGGATTTAATTTCACCGGCATCCCGGCTGCGCTATCGGATCCCACAGGCACTCAAACTAAGATTCGGGGCCTAGGCAATAGCAAAGTCTTGGTTCTAATTGACGGCGTGCCTGCACACGATCCTTTTTATTTAACGACGCAGTGGTTCAAAGTGCCACTTTCTCAAATTGACCACATTGAAGTTATGCGAGGAGGCGCTTCAAGTCTTTGGGGAAGCATGGCGGTGGGTGGCGTGGTAAACATTATCACCAAAAAAGTCGCAAATAATGAAGGTTCCTTGGAGGTAAGTACCGGTTCACAGAATTCTCAATCTGCGGGGATTACAAAGAATTTTGCGGTAGATCAAACGTTACTCATTAGTGCTTCGGCGGATTATTATAAAACGGATGGGTATAACACTACTCCCGAAGAATATCGCTATTTATACCCAGGTAAAGGGCCTACGCGTGATCAATCATTCAATGCGCGAGTTGGAATTTTTTACACGCCCACCGTAGACACCCAATATTTTCTAAAAATTGGTCAGCATCAGCAGGATCAAGACATTAGTTATCCAGAGGCGGTCGGTAGAAATTACCAACACGGCCCCGATGTTTCAGTCGGGTTCAACCATGCTTTTTCCAGTTCAGCAAATATCAATGCAACAGGATGGAGACAAAGCATTGATTTTGAAAAGTTAAACGGATCTGGATGCTACGAGGTGAGTGCCACCAGCTGTGTGAATTCCGCAGCTAAGATATTGGCCACACCGACGATGTCAACCAACCCTGTCTTCGATTATTTTAGCCAGAAAGGCGTTCAGTCCTATAGTGATACCGGCGGCGCCATAATGTACTCCTATCTGTTAAATAACAAAGGGGATGGCGTACAAGTCGGCGCAGACTATCGTCGTTTAGAGGTTAATGACCAAGAGTATTTTTATAGTGCTCCAAGCACAACATTAACGACTCCATTAGTCTCTCATGGAGATAACAGCGGTGGGCAGCAGTTTTCTGGGGCTTATGCTCAAGTAAAATACTCCCCCATCAGTCATCTGCAAGTGACGGCAAGTGGTCGCTACGATGCGTGGACAACTACGTCATTGCAATCGTTGTTAGTGCCTACCAACGGTAGTGCTTTTGGGGGAATTGAACCCGACTATTCCAAGCATCAATTTAATCCGAGCTTTGGCGTTAATTATCAATTTGCCAACACGCTGACGTGGAGAGCGTCAGAATATTCTGCATTCAGGGCGCCTGGCCTGAACAACGAATTGCGCAGTTATGGATTTGGCGCATCCTCATCCTCAACGTCAGTTGCGAATCCCAATTTGAGCCCAGAAACCAGTCGTGGATGGGAAACCGGTCTGGACTATAAAAACAACGGACTAAAACTGGACCTGACTTATTTTCATACCGCTCTTTCAAACATGATCGCCACTTATAAGCTTTCAACAATCGTTGGTGCGCCACCGGCTGTATTGGCACTGTGCACCAATAATAAGTTGGGCGGAGTTGGGAGTAACTGTTCGTCGAGTACAACATTTTATTCGAATGATCAGAATGGAATCGCATCGGGTATTGAATTTGGAGCGATGTACCAGATCGCACCTGGCGCGAAGCTATCTGCGTCGTATGCGCATACGGATTCCTACCTCACCGCAACTTGGAATGGCGTAACCACACCGCTCAGTCAGCAGCTGGCCGGAGTCGCAAAAGAGACCGCGAGGATGGATTTTGACTATCAGATCAATCGCGCGATATCTGCTCGATTTGGCGGATATTACACCGGGCCATTGACCTATGCTCAAGGAACCTCGACCGCAGCACCGGCAATACAAGGCGGGTTTACAGTTTGGGACACCGAGTTGAATTATCGAACCCAGGCCGGTCAGGTTATTTATATTAAGATAAACAACTTGGCTAATAAAGTCTATCAGGATGGGACCTATACGGCGGGTTCGCCGTATACGCAGTCCTTGTCAATGCCATTTAGCTTAATGGTTGGGGTTCACGGTAAATTCTAATGAGACTCGGGTTCGTTTAGGAGGCACTTGGAATGATGAAAAAAATTTTGGTGATTTTCCTGAACGTGCTCATATGGACTGGTTGTTGCACTGGCATGGCAATCGACCAGCCCATATCGTCTCATCATCATGAGGTTTCCGGTTCTTCAGATTGCAATGCTATTGACATTACTTGCGCAACGATTGTTAACGCCACACTAGACAAGAATGACTTGCTGCATCTTGTATGGATCGCGAATGGTCATCTCCTCTATGGGCAAAGTATTGATTTTGGGAAATCGATATCCCATATCCACGATCTTGCGGATCACGGGAAGTCTCTTGATTCCGGGACTGATGCTCGTCCTCAAATCGTGATTAATGAGAAACAACAGATACTCATTACTTATGCGTTTTTTAAAGATAATAAGTGGAATGCTCAAATTAATTTGATCAAGTCGCTAGACGGAGGCGAGAGCTTTTCGACTCCAAAATCCTTTCTGCCCACTCGCGTAAGTGAACGATTTCCATCAATGATGATGGACAGTAGCTCGAGAGTTCATATGGTTTGGATTGATAAATATCTAATCAATGAAAAGCGCGTGGCGGGCAAAAATGCGTTAGGCGGCTCAATCGCGTATAGCTATTCCGATGACTACGGTAATAGGTTCGTCGAACCAAAAATTATTAACGAGTCCAGTTGTGAATGTTGTCACATCGCGATGGCGCGGAATGGACAAGACGGTCTCGAATTAGCCTATCGAGGCATATTGGAAGGTGGAGTCCGAGATCACGTTATTCAACGCATCAGTGCCACACAAATCTCTGAGGTCAATCGAGTTGCTGATGATCAATGGAAAACGGATGTTTGTCCGCATCAAGGGCCAACGATTGCTGTTGATGGTCTCGGTCGGACGCATGTAGTTTGGTATACGATGGGGGATAATCGGCACGGCGTATATAGGGCACACACCGTAGGACAAGGCAACCAATTTACCATGCCGATCAAAGTTGGATCAGAACACGTTCAAGTCTCGAGACCTAATTTAGTATCGGTGGGCGATCAGCTGTGGCTTGTATCCGAACAATTTGATGGTCAAAATACAAATATCGTACTGCAAACCTCAAATGATAATGGAGATCACTGGGAGAAGGAAAAAATTATCGCGGCCACGCAAGGGTATGCGGATCATCCTTTGTTGATTGTAAGAAATAAAGTGGTTTATTTATCATGGTTTTCTACGGAATTTGGTTACCAGTTTATAAAATTGAATTAACATGAATTATATGAGAGCAATTTTTATTGTGGCTGGATGGATGGCGACTGCTTGCGCATCAGCATACAACCTTACAGAATTTGATCCAAGATTAGCCAACTCCAATAATAGCGACCGAGTTGTTGTTACTCATATATGGGGTCTATCGTGTGCGTCTTGTGTGGCCGATTTGCCAAAGTGGTCACGTCTTGCTGCCGCTCATCCTGAGATTCAATTTAAATTTATTGAATCGGAGCCAGCCACGCCGGAAGACGTATTAAGCCGTCTAAAGTCTGTTTCATTGGCTCGCTATTCAAATTATTACGTAACTCATAACTTAACAGAACGAGATCAATTTACGGTTGATCCGGCCTGGCAAGGAGAGACGCCTTTTACTCTGATTCAGTATAAAGACAAAACAAGCTACTTTTTCGGCCCGTTGAGCAAGGATTCGATTAGCAAGATTTTAAGTTTTCGGCTCGAGCATTGACCAAGCAAATGATTTCATTTATTCAATAGTAAAAAGCTTCGATTTGGTGTGGACCGTTGCCATGTCCATAGATAACATCACACGCTAGGTCTTGGGGTGTATATATCGGTCTGCTAATTGATGATAAACACCCTTAACTCCAAGTTGCTGAGCCACCCACCTTGCAATGAGACTAGCCGCCATCAACGGAACGACCAGTGAGTGATCGTGGGTCATTTCCAAGACAATGACCACAGCGGTTAGCGGCGCTTGAACGACACCACTTAAAAACGCCGCCATTCCAAGAATACTCAATATTCCAACGGGCAGCGCTGTAAACCAAATCTGGACGTCAGCGCCCAATCCAGCTCCAATCGCCAACGAGGGTGAAAATATTCCACCTGGAATTCCACTCATCGAGGAGAGCAGGGTAGCGCAAAATTTATTAAACAGAAACCACGGGCTGACGAGGTGATCATCTTGAACTAAACTTCGCGCAATCGCATAGCCAGTGCCGTTGATGGAGTCTACTGAAAACTCCGAGAAAACAGCGATGCCCAAACCACAAAGGGCCGAAAATCCAACAACCGCCCACACACCTTTCAACGGTACTATTTTTCGAAAAAAACCGGGAGCGCCCGTCAATACCGTTGTAAACAATGCTCCCAATATGCCCGCCAGTATTGCGATCACAATCGACGGTGCCAACACGTCATACCAAATAACCGAATGGCTCGTATTTCCAAAATAGGTGTAATCCCCGACAACAGCAATCGACGTAAAACCGGCGACCAAAATGGCGCCTATTAATAATCCACTGACGCGAGACGACATTTGACGACTTAATTCTTCAATCGCAAAAATGACTCCGGCCAACGGCGTACTAAACGCAGCAGCAACGCCAGCACCAGCCCCAGCAATAATCAAATCTTTTGACCGTTTACTATCAAAAAATCGAATTTGATGCATCAGCGCCGCTCCAACCTGCACCGATGGACCTTCGCGACCAATAGAGGCTCCAATTAAGAAGCCTAAGCTCATCCGTACAATCATGCCAAGCGCACTGGCTAACGATACCAACGATTCACGCGCCTTTTGCTCATGGATGCTTAAGCTGGCAATTACTTGAGGAATCCCACTTCCTCCTGAAGTCGGGAAAAAGGAATGAGTAACCCATGCAATCAGGGCAAAGCCGATTGGCGTGATGTACCAGTGAAGGCACGGAGATAGGTTAACCAAATTAAGATAAAAACCCTGTGCCATGTCGGCTAACTTGGCCATCAGGATAGCGGTTAGACCAACCAGCAATCCGCCGGCCACATACGCAATGATTCTTCTGCCACGTATTGCGTGAGTCAGCAGATGTCGTTTTCTTAATTTGACCATTATTCGCAGAAATATCCGTGATTAAATAACAATATAACATGTAATCGTCGTTCTGAATTATGAGTGTGATTGCCTTTATTTAATTGGTAGAGCCTACTGAAATTCCGTCGAGTGCACAGTAAAAATCTTAGTTTAGGAAATTACTAGGTTGAACATTAAGTGCGGTCGCTTGAGCAGGTATCGACAGTTACTGATGGTGGCTGGGTCGTGCGCTGATGACCGTATCAATGCCGTCTCTCGGTGTTGGGCTTGGGCTGTCCGTATCCATAGCTCGGCTTTTGCTCGCGCTTATCCGGCATTGTGCGGGGTCTGGGTATGGTCACGGGCGCCACCGTCTTTTGGATGTCGGCGCTTGTGGCGGTGAATTGTGTCGCCTTACGCCCACTGGAATCCGGTTGGTTATTGCTTGACGGGTTTTCGGCAACGACCGGTCCGAGGGTGATTAAAGGCCTACGGTGGCTAGAATTGATAGTTTTGCAGTGGTGGGCTCCCATTGATCGGGTTTGATTACAGCATGGGTTCCGTCTAGGGGTATCCGGATTCGGATGTACTTGTGGGATACCCGTGCAATTAGGTCTACACCGGTATGGCGAGTGGGAATTTTGAGAGTGACGTTTGCGGTTGTCTAGGCAGGAAGCAACGTACTTATAGAGCTCTTAGATGACCATGATTTTAAATATTTTATTAACAATATCAATTATTTATGAAATTTATGATATCTAAATTATTACGTATTTTGTGTGAACAAGCGAGCTCGGTCAATGGGTAAGCTCTGTATCGAAAACCAAAGGGCAACCTTGAGTTGCATCTAATCATTGATGGCTTGGTTCACGAGTTAGGAGTCATCGTTTGCAGGAATCTTGCGGAGTGGTTGAAGGAGCCATTGCAAACGCTCAAGTTCTAGGCGGACTTGACTGGCCATGTTGTAAAGCCTTGATCGAGCTAACTCGATAACAGCGGATAACACGGTTGCCTACTCAATTGTGGATTCCACATCGATTGACGTCTTGAGGTTTCGGAAGGCCTGACTCGTAATGTCGCTGCCGTTGACCAACGTTAAACCCTCGGGCCGGAATAATAAAACCCTCATGTTGGGCTAATTACTCCTGCATCCAAGGATTGGTCATAAATGGCAAATCCACCACAAAAACTGACGTAACAGTCGGATTTTGATACTATTTGTCCTTTGCAAAGGCAGGGTGTCATGGCGCGATACTTAGTAACGGGTGGTGCAGGCTACATCGGATCTCACACACTGGTTGCCTTGCAAAATTATGGCCACGAGGCGGTTGTTTTGGATAATCTGTCCAATAGCTCCCCAGAGTCCTTGAAACGAGTGGCCAATATTACGGGGCGCGACCCTGTGTTCGTCCAAGGGGACGTTAGGGATGCGGGGGTTTTGCGGAAAATTTTCACCGACCATTCGATTGACGCCGTGATTCATTTTGCAGGGCTCAAAGCGGTTGGTGAGAGTGTGCAGAAACCACTCGAGTACTACGATAACAATGTTAACGGCAGTCTCACGCTGTTGTCGGCCATGAAAGAGGCAAACGTCCTTAAATTTGTCTTTAGTTCTTCTGCAACGGTGTATGGCGATCCCGCAGAGATCCCCATTTCGGAAAACTGCCGAATTGGATATGCGACTAACCCGTATGGCTGTAGCAAGCAGATGGTGGAGCGGTTGCTCACTGATCTTGCGCTGTCGGACTCACGCTGGCGCATTGCCATTTTGCGGTATTTTAATCCGGTTGGTGCTCACGAGAGCGGTTTAATTGGCGAGCACCCCAATGGCATCCCGAATAATCTGATGCCCTATATTTCACAAGTAGCGATTGGGAAGTTCGAAAAGCTCAGAGTATTTGGAAACGACTATCCCACCCCAGATGGCACGTGTATTCGAGACTATATACACGTCATGGATCTTGCCGAAGGTCATTTAAGTGCATTGAATGCCCTCAGTAAGGGAAGCGGAGCAAACGTCTGGAATTTAGGCACCGGCGTTGGCTACAGCGTTATGGATATGATCACCGCATTCAAACGCGTCACTGGCATTGCTATTCCCTATGAAGTAACGTCGAGAAGAAGCGGTGATATCGCGGTTTGTTTTTCTGATCCATCAAAAGCTAAAACGGAATTGGGTTGGAGTACTCGTCGCGGCTTAGAGGACATGATGGCAGACGCGTGGCGTTGGCAACAACAAAATCCAAACGGGTTTAATTAGACCAGCTCACCGGTTCGTTAGCCACAATGCCGTCAATCCTAGTCAGAGCACGCACGGAGTTCAGTGCTTCGCACCAGTAATTTCCAGTCACTGAGGTGCGCAGGAAGACAACATTAGTGCTTTGCCCACAGAAATAAAAATATTTCATCCAAGCGACTGGCCCAGGCATTTTCTTCATGGGCCTGCCCCGGATAGACCTTACTCTCAAAATCTTTGCCTTGCACCCAATGGTTGTCTCTTAGAGCCTTATCGACTGCCAATTGATAGGGCTCGTACAGGCTGTCTAGAGTCTCGGTTCCGTGATCAAACCAAATAACCCGGTGGTTTGGCTTTCCCAATTTTATCAGCGTAAATTGCTCCCACGCCGCAATGATGGCTTTGTTCGGTTGATTGCCCAGTGATCGGGGATCACCTAAGGGCCAGTGAGTTGAGACGCAACCCGCCTTTCCAAAAATGGTTGGGTATTGGGCAATCGCGTACAGAGATATGAGCCCACCCATGCTTGAACCAATGATTGCGGTGTGTTCGGCATCCGGCAACGTTCTGAATTTATTATCAATCAATGGCTTGAGTTCCTTGACGATGAATTCAAGATATTGGTCCGAAAGATTTGAGCTAATTTGAAATTGCGACAACGCGTGCTTCTCATCGGAAGGCAGAGATTCATATACATAATTGGGCATATAGGTGCGAGCTCGATCTACACCAGGTTGGTCGATGCCCACAATGATAAAAGGCTGGACTTTACCCGTATTT
>Ga0164297_10000629_pt1 | contig 42270 bp, 62 predicted proteins | sample GEODES058metaG_FD_113539 | JGI IMG/M metagenome (GOLD analysis project Ga0164297, IMG submission 113539) | Dystrophic lake water microbial communities from Trout Bog Lake, Wisconsin, USA - GEODES058 metaG | ecosystem: Environmental > Aquatic > Freshwater > Lake | place: USA: Trout Bog Lake... | reverse complement strand
CTTAAGAGCTCTGGCTTCGTCCAGTGTCTTGCCTTTAACCCATTCTGTAACAAGAGAGCTTGACGCAATCGCTGAACCACAACCGTATGTCTTGAATCGGGCGTCTGTGATGATTCCATCTTCAACCTTTATCTGTAGTTTCATTACATCACCACAAGCAGGAGCACCAACCATGCCGGTTCCAACATCAGCATCGTCTTTTCCGAAGCTACCTACATTGCGGGGATTCTCATAGTGATCAATAACTTTCTCAGAATATGCCATTATCTAATATCCTCTGTATGTTTATGTCGAACGGACTTCTTAAGGATCTTAAACCAAACTTTTTTCTCTTTGGCTAGATCATGTTTAAAGATAGCCTTATATAGTTTTTTTCTTAGTTTGCGTAGTTTCATCAATTTGGCACCAATACTATTTTTGTTGTGTTAGTTTGCGGATCAATCATCTGTTGCCAGTGATATCCCACAGGAGGCTGTTGTACTACAGGCTGTGGCTGTACATAAACTACAGGGGGTTGCTGTTGTTCTACAACTATTGTATTTGGGCGAGCTATTTCATATCCGATAACTCCGCCCACTAGTGCAGGAGCGACCCACCCCACTCCTGGACCATAATATCCGCCGTGATGATAATAACCACGATAACAACAGGCTTGCGAAGCTGTGGCTAAAGATGCTAGTATAAGTGTAAAGAGTAGTTTCTTCATATAAGTTCTCCTAGAGTTATATTTATCTTAAATAATAGCATGATTACCATAACAGAGCAAGCAAAAAAGAAAATCAAAAACTACCTCCTTAAGAGAGGTAAAGGCGCAGGAATAAGGATCGGAGTCAAGACTACCGGATGTAGCGGACTGGCTTATGTATTAGAATACGTAGACGAGTATAAAGACGATGATAGTACCATAAACTATGCCCAAGATGATTTCGTAGTTCTGGTAGATAAAAAGCACGAACCATATCTTTTGAATATGACTGTAGATTTCGTGCGCAACGGACTTAATGAAGGATTTGAATTCCAAAATCCAAATGAGAGAGATCGTTGCGGATGTGGAGAAAGTTTTAGGGTCTAAAATGCCCATACATTTTCCAGCAGTTCCTGCTACGTTTAGGAATGTGCCTAGAGTAGGCTCAACTAGCTTCAAGTTTTGGGCCTTGGCCAATATCACCGATAGAGATTTACCTACAGATCCTAGATATCCTAATATGCTTACTCACGAATCTCTAGACGAAATAAAAAAAATGTGGCCGGATTATGGAACTACTTTTGGGTTTGTCCGTAATCCCTATGATAGGCTGGTAAGTATATTCCATTTCCTAGGACAGGATTCAAAAAAAAGGATTCATCGTAGGAAGAATAATCAAGGATCTGAAGAGGTCGTTAGCTACGATGTAGAAGAAGATCTTAAACTGTTAATAAACTATAATAAGGGTTTCCGGTATTGGATCAAGAATGCTGTTTCTAGAGATTCCGATCTCCTGAGATTGTCTATGTTTAACAAGAAAGACAAAGAAACCCAATGCTTTTTCTTTAATAATATTATTCCTGATATCGTAGTTAAACTAGAATATATAGAAAGAGATTTTGTCAAGATACAGGACCTGCTAAAATGTTATGCGCCCATGCAACATACTAATACTAGTCTGCATAATAACTATAGAGAATATTATGATAGCGAAACACAGGCGATCGCCTACAGGTGGCTAGAAGAAGACCTAGATATATTTGGATATACATTTTGATGGAAGTACTCATGATACATCATATCTCAGAAGAGATATTTAAACTGCCATTAAAGGATTATATACTGACCTTCGATGATGGATTGTATAGCCAATACTATTATTTTGATCGATTAAGTAAGATCGATACTGAAAAGATATTCTTTATCTCAACCAACATAATCTGCGAGAATACACAATCTCTAGATTTTCCCACCTGCCACGAGGCCCATGAGAAAGCATTCAAAGGAAATAAAGAAGATTATATGACTTGGAAACAGATAAAAGAACTTATGAATGATCCACAAGTTACTATAGGCGGACATGGTCACGAGCATAAAAAGCTGAAAGATTTTAATAAGATCATTGATAAAATGTCCTATATTATTGAAGATACTAAAAAGATGCTTCTAGAGTTTGATAAGAATCTAGGATTCAAACCTCACAAGTTTTGTTATCCTTATAACGATGACCAGAATGGTATGTATACCTCTCTCCTTAAAACTTTCGGAATCAGCGATTTTTACGGTCAAGAGAGAATACCAGTTGAAACGCTTCTGCGTAACTGACTCCTGATTGTCTTCCTCGATTTTTGGCCATCGTTTTCATACTTTCTATAGATCTAGCGTCCGGATGTTCATATACTTCTGTTCCATATAACATCATGACTTGTTCTTTTATTCCTATAAGATCTGAAACATCTTTATAGACATTAGGATTAAAGATAGGTTCTATCTGTCCAAAGCTCCAGTCTGTACTAGCAGGTAGTTCGCACATATACAACTCTTTAACTGTGCTAGATGGTTTAGGTCTACAGGCAACCATGCAACACTCTGCTACTAATCTGTGATCTCTGTGTATATCGGATATGTTGTGCGTATATACTATATCGGGTATTTCTTGGCTGACAATATTTTCAATAGTCTTTAAAGTATCGTCATAACTTAGTGCGCAATCTGGAGTAGAATATATTCTCCACTCCGCTCCCATAGTTTCACAAGATTTTTTAAAGGCCTCTATCCTACCTTCAGCGACTTCTGGATTACCCGGACGAGCTCCGTTACATAAAGAAACTACTAGGACATTATTGTTAGTAGCTAGATCTGTAATAGTCCCGGCAGGACCAAAAACCTCATCATCAGGATGAGCAAATATGAAAAGTATTTTCATTGTAATATCCAATCAAATCCTAGTTTTTCATAAAGTGTCTCTGCTATCATAAAATCTTCCTCGTCATCTATATCTATGCTTTGTATTTTATCTAAAGTGATGAGCAGTGGATTATCTCCTATTAGATTTTCTTTCTCTATCATCTTTTTTGTTTCTATGATCGACATAGCAAAGTTAAGAGATACTATCTCTGGAAGTAACTGACTCCTGGGAGCCCTGGTAGCTTCATAGTTGATCGGTTTTCCATCTAACCATAGGAACTTCTTTTCTAGAGAGACTGACATTATGCTATCCATTCCACCTTGCCTAAACAAGTTTAAATTCTTTTCTATCGTTGATTTTCTTAGGAATGGATTTGTTACTACTGAATACATCATAGCATCTCCTGGACAGCATTCTGCTAGATTCTTAAGGAATTCATTATTAGGAATGTCTCCAGCATAGTAAGGATCTCTCGCTATCACTTCTACGTTATGTGATTTTGCTATGCTGGTACATTCTTCGCAATCCGTGCTAACTATAATCTGATCTAGCCCATTGACGTTTTTTAATAGATTTAGTCTTATATCTAATAAACTTGTATCTGAGAAAGATTTAGAATTTTTAGATTTGACCCTCTGCGATCCTTTTCTTACTGGAACCATAGCTGTTATTTTCATTTCATCGTTTCCTTAGCATCAAAAAACATTTCTGTAACAGCAGGAATAATTCCGCCATATTCTTCTACTGTGTATATTTTTTTCAAAGGACGAGATCCTTCTCCTAGCATATCACAATCCTTACCATCCATCCTTATAATATAATGATGAGGTAGTACACGTTTAGCAAAAGCCTTCGCTACTGTGTATCCTTCAGGTAACAACGGTTTACCAGGAGCAGATATGTTAAAAAATCTCGAACTTAGATTAGCATTCCTTAATGTAGGTCTTACTACTTCTTCATAGAGTTTACCTTGAAATCGTCCTACAGTCATAAGGTCCTCCATATTAGTAGGGAAATCTACACGATCGGTGGTCCTAATAAGATCACCTACTTCTAGATCATCTATTGTTTTATTCCAAGGGTAGGGAGATATAAAATTAGCATCTAACCAAATTTCTTCTCCTCTTTCGGCACGTATCATCTTACCTATATATCGATTATTCCCAAACTCTAAAACTATCTTTGATAAATCCGTCATATTCCATATCAATACAGGATCATATAAATCATGATTAAAATAATAAAACCATCTAGCCAAGAAGAAGTTACCTGCTCCTCGCAAGAATTCTTCTGTGTAGGGATCTAGACATCTAGACCTCGTAGTGGCCTTGACCTTGGCTTTGTATGTATAAATCATAACATATCTTTAATAATATCATCTAATCCGTATTTGGGTTGATATCCTATGGCATTTTTTATCTTTGTTAAATCAGGAATACGTTTGTAGATATCCCCATGATGTTTGCTGAACACCTGTTCATAAGGAACTAGTTGTATTTTAGATTGAGATCCTGATAAGTCGATAACCCGTTGTGCCAAATCTTTGATACTGATAGGAAGGTCGTTACCTATGTTGAACAATTCTCCATTAGTATCAGACAGTTTGATCAATCCATCGACGGCGTCATATACATGACAAAAACTACGTACTTGATTACCGTCTCCGTAAACTATTATGTCTTTGTTATTTTTGGCCGCATATATCATACGGGGCAATACCATGCCATAATCTCCTAACTGTCCTGGACCTACTATATTGAAGAACCTTACGATAGTATAAGGAAACTCGCTGGCCCGTATCATAAACTCTGTAGTGAGTTTAGCACTGGCATATCCCCATCGTAGTTTACTGCTTGGACCAATACTGGCATTTGCTTCTTCATAGAATGGACCTTCACCGTATATCTCGCTAGTACTAGCGAATGTAATGTGTCTATTCCTTAATTTTTGAAATAAAGGAATGAGCTTGTTAGCTAGAGCTAGGTTATTGAACAGAGTTTCGCTAGGATTTTTATCTACATTCTCGACTCCTACACTTCCTGCTAGATGAAATATCTTATCGTGCTTGCGAGCTATCTTTAAAAATTCTTCGTCGTCTATGGTCGTAAGGTCAGCTTCTATGAATCTAAATAGATTTTTATATTCTCTGAACTGTTCTAGACATTCTCTATTAGAAGTCTTTAAGTTGTCTATTACTGTAACTCCAACATGCCTTTCCTTCTGCTCAAACAATGCTCGGGTTAGGTGTTGGCCTATGAAGCCCGCGCCTCCCAGAATTAAATAATTCATATATTTCACCTACTGTTATTTTTTCCATCTTAATGGGTTCTAAAGCTACCATAGATTCTACCACATCTTCTACGTGGGCGATCCAATAGGGCTTATCAGGATCCTCTGGCTTATAAGCTGTATGATCCACACACCTCTTAATAAAATGATCATCATGCATACCTTCTCCGTATACCGCAGGTAATCTATAGTTGGTAAACATGATGTTACTATGTATGAGATAAATTTCCATACACCTCTTAGCTATATTGTACGCTGTTTGTGGACTGGTGTCAACATCATCAATCTGAGAAGCTCCTATAGAACTGGCATTTATGAATCTTGCATTTGGCCACATCTTAATGGTCCTCCTCGTCATATCCAGTATAGTATCCATTACTGCTAGAGGATCTGAGTTGATTCGTTCAGTTGTAGCAGGACAAGCCAGGTGGTAAACACGACTAATATGTTTAGCGTTGTTGTCTACGATAAATCCTTTTTCAGTCAGGGCTTTGACTAGATATCTGCCAATAAATCCGTTTAGTCCTGTTACAGCAACATTCATAACTTTTCCATCATATCTCTTATTAGGTGTTCTTGTCTTTCATAAAATACTTTTTCAATATAGGAATTTATTTCATGATTTGATAATTTATCTCTGAGGGAATATAAAGTCGATTCAGTCCAAAGCACATTAGATGCCATAACATATCTCGGAGAATCAGTTTGACTAGGTTGAGAATAATGTAGTATACTTCCAGGAAAGGCTATGAAATCTCCAGTCGATACAGGGATTACATGATCTTTGTTGTCAAAATGCATAACGAAATGCCCGCTTCTTTCGGGAATATCCAAATACCAAACCACAGCTAGATCACAAGGGTAATGTATATGTTTCCTAACATGTCCGTCTCTACATGTTCTATTGATCCAATGCATATCAGTCCAACTATTATATTCTTGTTTTATAGACGAGGGAATAAATCTATTTACGACATCTATTACTGCAGACTTATAGCCCGATGCCCAAGGTTCTAAGTCAACTCTGAGGCCTAATCCAGCGGTAGTGACTCCTTTCTCTACATCTCTATAATCAGTATCTCCTCTATCAAGATCGGCATTTATTTGCTTCCAAGGGATACTGTCAGTAGGTATGAAACTTCTATAGAGAGGTAGTTTTACTTCTTCCATACTTCATCATCCCATCCTAATCTTATGAGGCGAGATCCGTGAGGTTGTCTAATAGAATCTTTTACATATTTTACAAAGGTACTTCGATCTTCAGGAGTATAAACAGGTATTTGTAATAGAGTGCATAAATCAGCATCTTCTGGAATGAATCCGCCCTTTCCTTGATGGGCATACGCCCCGTTATGTCCTGCGTTAACAAATATCACAGATCCTTTGGTGTCAGCCCAACCTCGTACATTATATTTCATCTGCTCATAGCATTTATAGAGAACATAACCGCAGACTCCATAGACGAACACAGTCTTACCCTGGCTAGCTAGACCCGCGGCCATATTAACCATATTGGGTTCTTGTACCCCGCAGTTAATACAATTATATTTTGTATTATCCCATTTCCACATATCGGAATGCAGGAGATAAACATCAGGATGATTTAATCTCGATAACAACTTGTGAAGGGTTTTTCTCATGGTTCACTCCTTATACTTTCTAACCATTTCACATAAGGAGTTCCTTTCTGTATGTTAATGAACTCTCTAGGATCCATGCTTTCTTTAGGATATTCATTCAATCCAAATCCACTAAGGACATATCTCCATGCTTCTACAGGAAATAACCTAGTCTCTTTATAATTTTCAACCTTTAGATTTTTATAATGATTCCAATATTCGTTATCTCTCTTAGAATATTTGTAATGTGCCGCAATAAAGTTAACTATGCCATCAAATGTTTCGTTGGTTTGTAGATTATATTCATGTTCTGTTATTCCTCCATCGATATAGAGTTTTAATCTTTCTATAGCTGATATTATCAGATATATACCTGTAGATTCTATCGGTTCTACAAAAGTACTAGCGAGACCGATGCTCACGATATTATCCTTGAGGTGCACTTTATTTCTTCCTGTGATAAAGTCAATCACATTTATTTCTAAAGGATCGATACCCATATAGTCTTTAACATGAGAAATAAACTCTTCTCTTACATCGAACTTATTATCGTGGACATATCCAAAAGATAACTTATCTCCTAAAGGAATATGCCAACACCATCCATAATCCATAGCTTTGAATAGACTGTATGGTTTACATTGTTTACTTTTATCAGTGTATTTGATTCTACAGGTCAACGCCCGATTATTTGGAATGATATGACTTATATCCTCAAAGTTATCCGGTTGTTTACTCATATGTCTTTTAAATCCTGTGCTATCTATCAATAGATCATATGTACCTTCTAAGTCAGTTAGGGTTACTTCATTTCTTAGTATTTTAAGATTATCGAGCTCATGTGTCTTTGTATCTAGATATTTTGCGAACTCTACAGTATTAAAATGTGTGGCCATATCTCTATATTCTAATATAGTATCAGGTATTAGATCTTTCTGCATGATATAGTTGATGCTAGACCCGTTGTGTTTATCATCTACTCCAATACCAAAAGGAAAAAAGAAATCCTCTCCTTTTTTATTGAATCCATCAAAAAGTATTCCTAGCTTTAAAGTTCCATTACAGTATTTTAAAATATCTTTATGACTAATTCCTATAGACAATAGAAAATCGCTACTTTTAGGAACCAACGCTTCTCCGACTCCAATGGGATTATTTTCTTCTGGAAATATCCAAGTGATTTCTTTTTCAGGATAGTTTTTAGATAGATAAAATGCGGCTAGGTATCCCGAAGTTCCTCCACCAACGATTGTAATTCTGCGTATGTTTCTATTTTCTTGTAATGCCATTTCCTTATATCCTTTTCTATCGATTTAATACCCTTGCCTTTTTTATTCCTTAAAATGAATACTTTAGGGCGATCTCCTACTTTGAAGTTTTCTAGATCAAAATTCACATCCCATCCATAGTTTCTAAAAAAATCAACTACAGGTTCTACAGGTAATATATCTTCGGTCTTTCCTGTTACCTGTCCATTATTCATATCAACTGTGACTAACATGTTTTTTAATCTATTGTGACCACAAAACTGTATGGCTTCTAGTGTATTGCCCATCTGTAGGGCACTATCTGATATATTAGTCCAAATCATTTTATCTGTTGTCATTGCTATACCGGCTGCTACACCCAAAGCATTTCCTATAGAAAACTCAGCGAAATCAATGAAAGGTATTTCATCATGTTTAACTACAGGTAAGCATTCAAGATTAGGTAAGTTATCTAGGTAACCTAGTTTTTTCCAAACCAGGAAATAAGATTGCCCTCCAAAAACTTTTCCTATAACAATTTTATCTCTATAAGGAACAACTAGTTGTTTCGTAAACAGTTCTTCTAGATAATCTAACTGGGATAGAGCAGAAGCTATATGTGTCAATCGGTACTTATAACTGTGCCTGAGCAGTTCTTCTCTTAGATTCATGAATATTCCTTTGCTACTTTTTCCCAATAACCAACTATAGATATTACCCTGATATTTAAGGTCTCTTCAAATAGTTTTAAATATTTTTGATATTGGACAGGATGTGTGCTTTCTATGTTATGTAAACTACCCGCATCGCCTAGTGAGTCATAGTGATAAAAAACATGTGTAGGTTTGGATATTTTTGCGCAATGATATCCTCCTATATTTTGTTCTATCAAGATTAAGTTAGAACTATTGATCCTATTAGATATTAGAACATCAGCATTATGTATATCTAACACATAGGGATCTTTATAATCTAGATCAAATATTTTTTTGTTGTGTTGGTTGATGATTTCTATCCAGTTATAGTAGAGACTTTCCTCTAAATCATCTAGGTATCGTCTATGGAAGTTTACTATCCAGTTAGGCATAGTATCCACTAGTACCATAGGACCAGTAGGATCAAAATCAAAGTTTGGAATACCTAACATCAATACATCTACGTCCAGATATATTAGATAGTCATAATGATCTAAAAGTTTTTTGGCAAAATAGTCTTTGGTAAATGTCCGTAGGAACATCTTAGGATTAGCGGGAGGCAAATCCTTAAAGATTAAATCTTCTATATATTTTACTTTTAATCTATGGAACCACAGACGTGTATATGACGTTACCGGATTAGTGAAGGTTCCGCAGTAGATATCGATGTCGGGTAGATAATCTCTTATACTACAGGCTAACGCTATGGACATCTTCTCATAGGTTACATCATTATTATTCTCAACTGAGAAGATTATTGCGTACTTCAATTTTTTGTATCTCTCTAAGATGTTCAGGCAACCTGTGTTCAAATTCTATATCTTCTAGATCTCTTCCACTTATCTTAAAATGCCTAACTCCTGTATCATAAAATCTCTGTAGTAGAGATACTCTCACATCATCTTGTACGCAGTTAGCTTCTTTAGTGATAGGACCTGCCTTGATCTTTGGTTTGATCTCTATATGGTATGACCTTTCATGATCTTCTTCCCAAGGATGTTTTATAGAACTATTCAAGTGTGATATCTGTGCGAAATGCTCGGAATAGAACTGGCAAGTAACGTTACAGTTATCATTGATTAATATTTCATATTTGCTACCGGTTAGCTTGCCTGCTTCTAATAGGTCAAGGACATTATTCAAATGACTATATTTAGGAACAATGACATCATATTTGGCTTCGAGCTCTTTGTAATATCCCTCGAAGTTCAACTGATCAGTCGTAGGGTGTCCTGTTATGCTATAGGTTAATATTAACTCCGGATAATTCTTACGAAGGTACCTACGCAATGTCTCGCTACATAAAACGACTCCGTGTAGTTTGTTAGGATTGTTTTCACCTGTTACCATTTTTAATAACATATTTCCTATTTCATCACCGACATCTAATATAACATTATTTGTGAATCCTAAACATATTCCATACTTAAACTTATTATAGGTAGAAACGATTTTTTCAGTCAAGTCGATAGTGCGATTCACACGTCCACCATTCCATGCACAGTTATTAGGCATGTCATAATAAGTAACCTGGAGATCTTTAATCAGAGTTTTATTTTTGATATTCCACAACAATATCAATTCATATTTTTGTACTGCTCCTCCGATTTTGACGTTTATCATTTTTTGCTCATTTTAGTTAGTTGTGCTGTCGTTAGTTTAATCAAGGGATATTCTACAATACCATAAGTCTCGCCAAGGATAACATCTATAGTTGTATTTACAAACTGATCGATGTCCAAATAGTAATCTTCCCATTCAGACGGAAATATACCATTCTGTATCTGCGGTTGGATCCGGTCAGATTTCATCTTAGCTATATCATCGAGAGAGTTTGATATAATAGTTCCTATCCTCAAGATAGTATATCGATCGGTGTTATTAATAAGATAGTTTTCTAAATACAGTTTAGCTAGATTATAACAGGTAGATCCTTTGTGATCCAATCTAATATCATCTACTCCTGTTGAACTAGCAAAAATAATATGCCCTGGAAATCTATCTATGATCTTTATCGTCTCTCGTACGTATTGATGCATTACCTGTGCATCATGTTGTCCTAACTCGCTCTCTGTGAATGTAGGTCCTCCCATGAGAAAGAGTATATCACATAGACCATCGTCTACCCATTCTATGCTATTGTTTTCTCTCAGTTTGGTCGAAAGGAATCCATTCCATCCTGTTAGTTTTACTTTCATTTGGTCATAGCCTTTTTAATCGTATTCAAACCTTTAAGCTCATAGTTAGCCGCTATAGACAGTCTAGGGATATCAGTGTGATTAGGTTTTATGCCATGCTGTAGCCAGCTCGGGAAACAGATTAGGTCCCCAGTCCTTCCATCGAACTCCGGTTGGCTCTGGTACCTACGATTAGTACTGAGCGGTTGTGTCTTAATCAATAAATGGTTAGGGTCTCCGAAAAACAGATTGCCTTGTTCTGCAGAATCCTTGCTAACATAGAATACGCAGGTTACGATAGCAGGACTATCATTGTCCAGATTATGAGGATAGAGATCGCCCTGGTCATATCTATTCGCCCAAAGCTGACTTATCGATACTGGATATCCAGTATCGTAGTCTAATATTTTCCAATATTCAGCAACAGCCACATCCATAAATTCTACTAGGGGTTTGAACAAAACTTCCTTATGTAGATCATTATCCACTACTCCGTTATGTTTTTGATCTAGAAAATACCTGTCTAGTCTTTCTAATATCTGAGATTGGTTCCAGTCGACATCTATTTTCTTAGTATAAACATCTATAGGAAATAATGATATGGTTTTCATTTTGGGCCCCTACTGAGATAGAAATCTCCGCCACAATAATCCCAGCGACAGATAGTACCTGTTTTATACAGCACTGATAGTTTGGTGATCGCGAGTTTGTCATTAACTAGATTGGTATAAGGAGTCTCGGGCTGGCTATCACGTATAAAATTTGTCATATGTATTCCGCAATGGAAAACATTACCATCTCCATTGATAGTGATAGATTCCTGACCTGCCGCACATTTCCATCCGCGTGCATCTATACCTAGTTTGAATAGGTCGTTGGTGGTATATATAATATCATCTATCTCGTATCGTTGTTCTGTTTTGTTATGCTGTTTATAAAATGCCATATGCTTTTCGGCTACATCTTCCGGATAAACATAATGGCAAAATCCATAGATCATCTCGCAGTTTTGGATCTTGTCATACTTAAGATAATCGACTACTTTATTATAAAACTCTTCAGGTATGACCTCTACAGTCTTACCTTGATACCATCTATCCCCTCGTTCAACATTCTCCATCATTATATCCATATTATGGATAGGTATTTCTAACTGCTTAATAACTTCCCAGTTGTGGTCAAAGTCTTTAAGTTTGTTTAATCTTTTTAATTCTAAATAATGAAAACTGGCATTAAACTGATCGCAATAAGGGAGCATAGCACGAAGTTTATCTTCTTTAATGGTAAGATTGGTCTGCATCTCGTTATAGGCATCTATTCCTTTGTCTATACCTTTTTGGTGTATATATTTTAGGATATCTAGGCATCTAGGATGTCGAGTAGGTTCTCCGCCATGATAATAAAATAGTACAGATTTAAAATCTTGTTTGATAAAAAAATCAAATAATCTATCAATAGTGGTTATGATGTCTTCATATTTGTAATGTGCTCCGCTATGCCAATGGCAGTAGTTACACTTTAGATCGCAAGCTTCTGTGATACGGAAAGTAACCATATAGTCATAGTCAATACCGCCCTGTTCTATTTCGCTGAGCACGTTATAAGAACGCATCGGTCTAATCTGCCCGACCTGCATGTCCTCTTTATCTCTAACTATCTTTAGTTTTTTCCAGTCTGCCATATGTTATTATATCTTATTCCTTTAGTGCCGTCAAGCTTCGATCTACAAATCTAGTCAACTCACCATAGTATTCCTCATCAGTCATTTCCCTACCTGTAATCTTGAAACTTTTGACTCCAGATTCTAGTAACTTGCGCATGGCCTCTGGTTTGATATCCATGCATTCATATTTGCTGTCTTTGTTAAAATCAAACTTTGGTAACCAACACTCTTCTACTTCTTTGCTGTAAGGACGGCCAGCAGTGTTTTCATCTGCGATAGCCTTAAAATGTTCGTCCCAATGTTTACACCCATAAACACATGTATCGTTTAACATAACTTCCCATTTGGTTTTGTCAAGCTCAGAGGATCGAGGATCAAATATATGCTCAAATCGAGGAACTATCCAGTCATAATCTTGTTCAAGTTGTTTATAAAAAGCAATATCTTCATCCTGCAATGGAATATTGAGTAAGCCCATACCTGTAATGCTGTAGATTAAATCGTACTTAGGAAAGTTCTCACGCACATGTCTACGCAGATCATCATTGATGATAATAAGCGCATTGCCTTTCCTATGAAACTTTTTCAATAACTCATTACCTAAAGGATCATCAATGTTAATCTTATGATTACTAAATGTTAATGCGATACTAATACCTTTACTGTAATAATAGTCGATAAGAGAGTCTTTGTAATAAACATCTCTATTAATGCGTCCTCCATTCCAACGACATTTATTGATTCCGTCATAGACAACTAACTGTGTGCTGTCTACAATACGCTGTCCAAGGAACTTGATTATAGGAATTGACTTGCTAAATGCTCCGGCAATTAAGTATCTCATCTTATCTCCTTCTTTCTTAGAATCTTTGTGTAGACATAATCTATTACTAAATGCTTTTTAACAACAAATGAGTTAGGTAAATTTTCAAGATGTTTATACTTTACCAGATATGTGTCTTTCATACGATCAAACATAAATTCAACAATCTGTATTTCTAACTCTCTTGGCAAGTGTAGTTTGGTAATAGCATTATGTCCTATTGCTAGGTCGCTCTTATGTTCCTCTTCTTTACTTAACACATATTTGTGTAGGTCTTTTATTATTCTGTCTTTGCGTTTGTTATCAAAATATATACGATAGTTTAAGGTAAACTGTTTAAATCCAAAAAACCCTACTTCATTAACAATAGCTCTTTTGTTATCCAATATGAATGCTAGCGTAGTTTCTGCGCCATTTGATATTGCTTCCGAGTATCCGTCAAATATATTCTTAAACATTACATTAAGAAGCATTTGCTTTTTGGGCAGATGCCGTCCGTTTTAATTCTATAGCAACAGTTGTACATCTCTAGTTGTGGACTGTACAGAAAGTATTTGTCTTTGTATAGACAGGGCTTTCCTTTAGGACTAAAGGATATTGTAGCCCACAGTTCTGATCTAGGCTTGCCTAGCCTTTCTATTTCCTCAAATTTTATTATCTTATTATAGTTAGGATCATTTTTTAAACTCAAGTATTCCTGTAAAGCGGTATCACTGCGGCCATCTCCAAAATCTGTAACTGGAGTAAGATATACTTTACCAGTTGTGCTTTCTTTTACTTTAAAATAGTACCACAAGGCTTCCTTGCCACTGAACATTACATCAACAACTCTACATACGATATTTTCTTTAAGGATGTCTTCGAGGTCTTGGTGTGATATTTCTGTAGGATGTATGCTAGCCTGTAGTATATAAGGAGAATCGATAGTTTTCATAACTTCAATACTGTATTTGCTTAGATTAGTTTGTATTACAAATGGAATATTAAATTCGTTAAAGCATTTAATGATGAAACCTATTTCAGGATGCACAAATGGCTCTCCTCCAAACAGGAATATCTCCACACCTGGATAAGTTTCTCCCAAAATTTTGATAAAGTTGCGCAGGACTTCGTGATCAGTGATATGGTGTATGCTCTTGTCTAGGTTAGAGCAATAGTAACAGTTGTAGTTACACTTCATTGTGACTTCCCATTCAACTTGCATTTGGATTCACCTTAAGTTGTTTGAGTAAGCCATCACAGTTGCAGGCCTTGTGAGGGCATGTCATAGGTACGGTCTTGGTTATGTTTTTAAAGAAGTCTGGATTCTCAAGAAGGCTCTTACGCTCATTGTCTAAGCAGAACTTAATCACTTGACCGTAGACATCTAGCTCATAGTTGTTGTTGTAACAACTCCAGCCTTCGAAGTTTGTTAGACGTTCGCTAAAGATTTCGTAATCGTTCTTAAGTTCATCGCCATAGACTAGTTCTCTGTCTCTTTCTTTTAAGAAACTAAAGTAATCCCAAAAGGCTTTACGATAGTTAAACAGTTGGTGTACACTTTTACCATATATAAAGTGTGGATGTGCTTTGACACCTATAGCATCGCATATTTCAAACATTTCTTTGATCAATGGCCAATACTGCTTGCCGTGATGTAACATTACGTTAACTTTAACTTTATAGCCACGATCCTTCATTAGTTTTACATTAGAAACAAACCGATCCCTATTTGTACAATCAGCAGGATGATAACTAAACAAGAAAGCAATCTTTTCATAGTCTGGGTGCGTAGCAAAGTCCTTTTCTCCATTAGTTACAACATAAACTTTATTAAACTTTTCCATCTCACTAATACGATTTAAGATGTAATAATAGTGCGGGCTTAGTGTAGGCTCTCCGCCCAACAATCCTAGGTTAAATGGTAAGCTACTTCTGTTCAGTGCTTCTAATACTCCGTCGGCGATTTCACGACTGCCCAGCTTACCCCACTTCTTTCCATACTCATTACGAGCATAACAATAGCTACACTTTAACTGACAGATCGTAAGAACATCCCAATGCACGTTGATATGATCAGGGTCTTGGTCGATGTGATGTTGCTTGCTATAGTTCATGTTTAGGAAAAGAGATATTATCTCCACCATCTATTGTTTGAAAGTAAAACACTTTGTTTACTGTTCTAATAGCCCTTGCTTTGTTAGCCGCGTGTATTGTTAGTTTAATATCGTTGTGTACGTTACTGTCATTTGGAAAATTAAAATCTACTATATGTTCACGCTTGTATATGTGTTGCGATAGTTGCAGATGTTCTGTATTAAGATTAGATAAAAACTCAGCCGATGTTACTCTGTTGTTGTTATACATAGTCATAAAAGTCAGCATGTCTTCTGTTGCATATTTAGGACAGTAATTACCAACAATCAAATCTGCATCTAATGTTTGTTCTAGAAAATCAGTAACAAGATAATCATCATCTTCTAAATAGTACACATAGGTTCCCTGCGCCTTTGATAGTAGGAATTGATATATCTCACATAGGCTATCAAACTTGTTATAAAAATATTGTACCTGCGAATGAACAATCTCTTCAATATCGCAACTGTCATTATTAACCAACACTTCAACTTCTGGAGTTATCTGTGTGAGAACACTTTCCAAACAACGTTTGAATAATTTAGGACGATTGTGTGTAAGAATTAATATAGACAGTTTCATTTGAAATGTACTGCTCTATAAAAATTAACCTGTTTGATCTTATCTCCTGCTTCTGGAAACACAGGATTCTTGTCAGCTATTTCTCTTTCAATACCATCACAAATATAGAAGTGTTTGCACTTCAGGCAATCAACTTGTTTACGATAAAACCTAGCACGAAACTTCTTACAAGCATCATAGGCAAACTGTATCTTTTGTTCCTGTGTATAGGTTTTACTAACATCAATCACATTAGAATACATTTCCTTATTCCAATCATAGATATCGTATATGTGTTGATATTGATCACACACATATTTCTCATAGCCTTTCATGTAACAATAAGGCACATAACGGACATTGATGATCATACCCTTGTCTAAGATATCAATACAACTTTTAATGTTGTCAGTCATATCTTTGTAGGTAACATTATCAATGTAAACATCATCCCAATAGTTTAATGTAATAAAATTAACTTCTAAAGGTTTGATTCCATTAATTAGGTCAGCATAGATGTTTACCAGTTGATGATAGTTCTTGTGATAGACAGTACAGTTAATTCGTACTACACATCCTAGCTCTTGTGCATTCTTGATTGCTTGAAGGATACGTTTGAAGGATCCTTTACGATTGGTAATAGCATCATGTGTTTCTGCTGTTGCTCCGTGTAGGCTAAACAAGATTTCTTTTAGTCCATGCTCCATTGACTCCTGTAGGAATTCAATATTGGCAAATCTACCTCCGTGACTTAGGCAACTAACGTGTTCAAAGCGTTCATTACAATAGTCTAGTATCTTAAACCAATCAGGGCTTACAGAGCTTTCTCCTCCACTTAGGTCTACTTGTTTGATACCGTAGGCAAGCAAATAGTCTGCACGTTCTTTTACAATATCAAACTCTGTCTTAACATCTAGTTTATCTCTGTAGTAACAAAACTCACAGTCGTAATTACAAAATGTACCTGTATCTAATCTAGCACGAACACAGGGTTGTGTTATAAGATCAAGCTCTAGCCCTGCGGAACTTAATTCAGCGAGATGATTGGACTCTGTTCTAATAGGTATCATATAAACTGTTTTACGTATTCTACAAAGTAATCATCTGTAGTTAATTCTAAACTTGATAAGTCTGCATCTATGTCCTGTTTTCTACGTTCTACACCTGCGCATAGATAATCAATTTCGTAAACAACGTTTTTACCAAACATAGCACACTCAACAATAAACCTAGGACTGCAATCAGACTGTAATTCTGTCTTAGTATATATGTAGGTGTCAAAATGTTCAAATATATTCTGTAATGGAGCCTGTGCTATAGATACATTATCAGCCAACAGAGGTTGGTAAAGATTAGGACGGTCAGTGACTATAATATAATTTGTACATATACCCTTATCCATAATAGCTTTAACTTCTTCTGCAGGGATTGCTCTACAGTTAGTTGTTAGATAAAACAAACCGGTATCGTTATTAGTCGGTTTGGGCTGTACATATTTGCTCCAAAGTATTTTCTTAACATAATCAACAACCTTAATGTTTAAGTCTCGGTATCGTTCTGGATACAGTTTAAAGTCCTGCATAAGATGTGTTTGCTTAATTGACTTACTGGTATCAAACCAAGTATAGTCGTCTTCTGAGCATCTTAATAAGAATGCGTTGTCTGCATATATTGTACAGTCATTAACTCTCCAGGAACCATCTACGATGCAGATATTCTTAGTTCTAATAATTCTAGGGTTATGACATTGGTGTGTATCCTTTAGGATATCTATGTCAAAGTTGTATTTGTATTTGATCGCATTGAAAAATGTTTGTTTGTCAACGCCGTCTGCTAAAAGGATAGCACAGTTGATTCCAGACTTTTTACAAATATAATAATAATCAATCAACTCATACATGTGTCCAGACACTCCGTGTTTGATATAAAACGAAGTAGTGAAGACTAGATCATATTGCTTGAGATTAAATATCTTAGACATTTTGTACTGCTCGATATTTTTAAATCTCAACTAGATATTTGAGAAAGTGATAACGGATTATATCCGAGAGATGTAAAAATGTTCATGCTTAAAGGAGTCAATGTCTCCTCGGCAATATTTAATCCAAGTTTTTGATTTGTAAAAGTGATATGATCTTTAATTTTTACAAATCCGTAAAGTCCGATTGGAGGCGGAGTCTGTTGTGTTTTTTCTTCTGCGGTAATATCTACAAAATGATCTAATTCGTAGTTTGAATACTCTTGGTTAAACTGATCTAGATTTTGATCAGTAGCTTTAGATATCAGATTATGATATTCGTATGCTGTCAACAGATTATTATGGTTTTGATACGATTCAGGTAATGTGATAGTAACACCATCAAAGATTATCGATCCTGATGATAACATATCTTCAAACTTGACTGTGGTGATATCATCAAATCTAGATAAACTTACGGCATTTAATATTGATTTTCTTAAATGTTTATATTCTTTAAATAGATCGTTTTGTTTATTTTGAGTCTGATTTAAGACAAAACAAACAGATGGATTCCTGACAATATTTAGGACCTTGACCTTATCGGCTCCTATATCTTGTCTCATCTTGTCTATGAACCATTTTCCAAAAATACCAACGATCACTCTGCAACTATTGCTATCATTACGATAAGCATCTAACTGAGCTTCGTAAGTGTTTAACGGTTGATCTAGATTTTCCATGATAGGATTATTTAATATTCCATAATCATGCTCAACAGAAGCAAAATCTAATTTGATTAGTAGGTCTGATCTAGTTATTGACAGTCTATCGTTTTGGAAAGATATAAGTTTTTCCAAAGCATCTGTATCAACTGGTTCTGTAGGATATACTATTGATCCTTGTTCGTTATATAGAACATAGTTAGTTAAACTGCTGGCCATTCCTTCAATCTTCACAGTCAAGTTGTCTATCTTAAAGTCGTTGAATGTTTCTAATAGTCGTAATCCTATAAGATTTCTATTGATTGAATCGATCGTATTTACTATTATTAACATTGATTTTTCCTATAACTTATCGTCTTAGATATTCTTCGACTATAGCATTGACTGAATCTCTATCATTATGATCCTGCAATGATTTAAGTTTATTGATGATATCAGAGTATTCATTCTTAGAATTTTCTATACTCTTAATACTATCCCTAAGATCTAGGTACTTTTCTAGATCGGATATTAGAGATTCATCTCCTGTTTCTATAATCTTGATATATCCTTCTTCTTTGTTTTCATCAGTTATGATAATCCCTTTATTTAAAAACCGATTGTTTATCATAATAAATGATACAAAATCAATAAGTTTAAAAGTTAAAAGATCATCTCCCAATATACCTCTCGCTTTTACCTTACAGGCCTGAGCGGCTTTACCTGCGTATGTGTTAGCATCTATTCCTTCTACTTCTTTATAATCCATTTTACTTCCTTACATCTTCACTGGTAGTTTGCTGTAATCAACCATATAAAACCCATTCGAATCTGTAGTGACAGCATAGTCATGTCCTGATTCTAATAATTCTTGTGCCATCACTCCTATCTGTTCTGTGTCATCCCATTCATAGTTAAAACTGTAGATGTTTATACCCTTAATAGTTTTCAATAGTTTGATATTCTTTTTCAATCTGATATCACTGTAGTTACAGTTACAGGTACATGTATAGTTACAGTTACAGGTACAGTAGTTGCAGTTACATGTACAGTAGTTGCAGTTACAGGTACAGGCATTACCAGCAGTAACTATGGCGCTGACTAAGGCATTTATACAGCTACTATAAATTACATCTCCTGCGTTAGCGTTTGCGGGAACCCCCGATGGAGCTCCAGCACTAGATTGACTACATGGAGTCGTACTACCATTACAATAGCTTTGATAGCAAGCGGCAGGCCAACAACTAGATTGGTTGATATAGTTTACCAAACTGTTAAAATCAGAGTGATTAATAGGATTACTCTGTCCCCATCCGCTAGGAGCACTACGATTCCTTCTACACATTTCACAGCAGACATTAGTCAATAGTTGGCAAAAACAAGCTCCACAGATCACTCCTGATAGAGAAGTAGGTGTGTAGGAACAACTTCCGGCGCCACATATACCTGTACTATAACTTAATGAGGCTGTAGCGTAGGAAGCACAACATCCTTGAGGTCCACAAGTACCCCCGCCAGTGGCGTTACAGCAAACTGAACCGCAGGCTAGGCAAGAACAATAGGTCATTTTTAAATCTCCTTAGATAGGAAATCTAGGTCTTCCTTTGCTTTATTCTGTGCTAAGAATTTTTCATAGTCGTCTAGATCGCTGGTTATAAATTCTAATGTGGCCGGATCAGGTTCTTTGTCTGATTCGACGCTTTGGAAGTTATTCTGTAATACAAATTTTACTAGGTCTTCCACGGTGAAACCAAAAACTCTTCCGATCATCGCTAAATGTTCTGAAATATCAATCTTGTCTCTATTTCCAGCTTCTGTTATCTCCTGCATTAGTTTAGCTGATAGAAGAAACCCTTCTGCCAGAAGATTTCCAGCATTTTCATCTTCCTGTTTGATCTCACCTATCAGAGACGCTATTTGGTTCATTTTTTCGATTACTGACATATTGTTACCTTTTCTTTAAAATCATGGAACTTTGGAGCGTTTTCATAGTTACCATAAGTAGTTACGTTACCTTCATCTGTGTAGTATGTTTTCAATTCTTTCCTCTCTCCGCATCCGCTACACATATCACAAAAGAATTCGCAGACAGGAATAGTTATTTTTTTATTTATCCAGTCTTTTCTGAACAGTTCTTTTGCTGACTCTAGTTTAGATCTATCACCGTCTTGTAATGTATCCCAGGCTACACTGGTGATTAATCTCGTAGGACGGAACTTATTGATGATCATAGATATATCTTCATAGATATTATTGATATTTCTATGATGCATAGTGTATCTTATCCTAAACTTCACGTTATTCTTCAAGAGATTTCCAAAAACTCTGATCATAGAAAGGGTAGAATCCGATCCGTTGTGGAATACTCTGTCCCCATTACCAACACCATCAAAGCTGATATCTATGCTTAATAGGCCCATACTGTAGAAAAAGTTAGTTTTAGTTTCGTCGATAAACTTTTGACTGAGATATTTTATACCATTAGTAGTGAGATTAAAGTGTATGTTAGTCTTTTTACTGTAGGCATACTCCATGCAGTAGCAGACATTTTCCCATTCTAGAGTAGCTTCTCCTCCAAATAATACTATCAAGGTCTGGTTATCAGGATTCTCTCTGGATAATATCATATCTATTGATTTACGTATATCTTCTCGCGTCATTATCTGCGGAGGACGACCTGGAAGATCTTCATAGCAGTAGGTACAGGCCAGATTACATTTATTCGTAAAATAGATTACATTCACACCAGACCCTACAGGTGTGGGTTTATCTGTAGAATCTCCTACATAGAAACCTAATCCTGGATTTTCCTGTATGATGGGTATCATTGTATAATCATCTCGTGAGTATTTTTGTATCTGTTTTCTTTTGGTCTCTTTTTAGCTTCTTTGATGATATAACTCATATCGGATAAAAAAGAAACATAGTCTAGTTTATATTCAAATAGATGTCCGCGTTCATCTAACTCGAAACCTACATACTTACTATCTACCTTGGCCTTGCCTTTACGTGCTTCTTCTATCTGCTCTTGTAGTTCTTCTGTAGTCAATACACGATCAGTAGCATGTTCAACGGGCTGCATCTCTACCTTGACAGGAATACTTGCCAAACTGCGATAGGTTTTCTTTTTTAGTTCCTGCATTCTACACCTTCTGATTCTACACCTACGTTTTCAATGTAATGTAATATTAGGTCTTGGAAGATAGGTTCATTCCTACATGCGGCTACTACTCTCATAGCCTGTTCATAATAGATGTGAAATAGTTCACAAACTGAATCTAAAGGTTTATTATCATTCATAACTTGGCTGTAGGTACATCCTGCGTTACATACCTGCTTAAGATCACAAGGCTGACATTTGTCATAGCTTCCAGGATTAAATATGTTTTGATAATACTTGAAATCATACTGCTCATCCATCTTCATTATCTTTTTACTAGCGAAGCGAGCACATGGATAAAACTCTCCACTGCTCATTAGCACACCGCCGTTAGTTCCTGCGAAACAACCAAACTGTCTCTTACCTTTAACTAACCCAAATAATATATCTAGGATCGCTAGTCTTAGGAATCCTACACTACAAGGAATGCCTTCTTTGATCTTGATGATCCATGCGTCGGCTAATCTCTCGCATTCATATCTGAACTCAACTATATCATCTCTAGTCCAAACATCATCACGAACAATACTAAAATCCGGATGTTCGATTCCCCAGCCTAGTAAGAACTCAAAGTTCTCAGTCATGTCTTTGGTATTACCCGGCCATATCATGACCTTGCAGCCGTTAGTAAGATCAGTGATTAGATCTTTTTTATAGTTGTACATATCCAAGATACCATTAAACAGTTCTCCTGTTTCTGGATTTGTATTTTCTAGCAAAGGCAATAATGGTCGTGTTTCATTACTGCTCATCCCATCAAAGCTCCAACTGACCCCGACATTGTTTTCTTTTAGGTATTTGGCTTTTTCCTCATCTATCATAGTGAGGTTGGTTATGATGTTGATCCCTTTACATTTAGGATCAGCGGCTAGCTTAGGAACAGCATGTTTAATCAGATCAAAGTTAAGCAAGGGTTCACCGCCGAAGAAACTGACATGATAGTCAACATCCCCACTGCGATTCATTAGTTTGTATAACTCTGGTAAAGCTCTGTCAAATGTTTCCGGTTCCATCCATGTAGGACGATTAGCAACGTAACAGTAGGGACATCCTAAGTTACATTTTTCTGTTACTGATATTTCTAGAGTGAACATTGTTCTGCCTTTATTTCAAATCTTGGTTTCTTATAACTTTTTAAAGCTGTGCGTAGGGCATGATGTACAACTTCGTTAGCCTTGAACACTCTACATACCTGCCAGTTACTGGTATGATCACTCCATTTGTCTAGATATGTTTCGCCTGCACTTTTTTCAAACGTAGCGGCATTACACTTCATGCAGAACTGACTGTCGCATGACTGGCAGTCCAGAGGTTGATTCTGCAGAGCATCTTTGTACATCTGAGTCTTTTCTTTAATCAAAGCGTCTATGTCTGGTGCTTGTAATATATTGCCCATGACATGCGCATGTGATTCTTTATACATACAACCATGACATGGACTGATATCGCCATTCAAATCAACTGACACATAGTTAATGCCGCTTGCGCATAGAGCACGTGACTGTGTGAACCAACCAAACTTCTCTGGAGGCAATTTGTTCACATAGATGTATTTGGCTATCTTAGCCAGTCCTTCCTTGAGTATTTCTAATTTGGGTTGAAACTCTTCCCATGTAAGCTGGCTATACATATCAGGCGTAGGGAAGTAGTTATCGTCCAGCTCGATTACATCAAGAAAAGCCTCATATATAAGATGGAAATGTTCTGCGGTTAATACAGATTTCATTTTGACATTCAACCCTGCGTTCTTAGCCGCTAGATAGTTACTCTTAACCAATCTACTGCTGGGATCTCCTTTTTTATCTATACGTGTGATATCATTAACAGGTTTACCGTCATAGCTAACCTGTATCTTTAACCTATTTGGCATAGCTTCATGGAAACGTACCAGCTCTTTTAGATATTTCTTTAGATAGACTCCGTTGGTATAAAAGAAAAAGTTATAGTTAGGATCATCCTTGTATTTCTCCATCACTCCTCGGCAGAATTCCCAGTTTACAAAAGGTTCACCTCCCCAGAAATATATGTCTCGTTTAGGATCATCTATCTTAGCCATAAATTGCTCTATATCATCCAGCGTTACTTCTGTGTTTTCTTCATAGGCAGTTGATAGGCCGCACTCGTATCCCTCAGAGCAATAAGTACACGCTAGATTGCATGTACTTGTTACGTTTAAGTCAATTACCATAAAAGTTCCTTTTTAATATGCTTTGCAATATTTATAGATTAATCATTTCCGCTAGATAGTACTGAATGTAGGTAGGCTAGTCTACTGCTTAATATCTTGTCAAATGTTTCTATGCTTACTTTATCTATACATCTATACGTCCAAGATAAATTTGTTGCCATGATGATCCTTGAATCATCAGATAGTTGTTCTTTTGCTAGATGAGGTAGATCACCAGGAAATATCAATATATCTCCGGTCGTAACTGGTATTTCTGATTGTCGATCATTGTGTTCATATACAAAGTTGGCAGCACCATCTTCAGCCTTTAGATACCAAACTACTGCTAGTTCAGTCCATCTATGTGTGTGTTTTACAGTACCACCAGTTTTCCGATATCTATTCATCCATGTTCTAAGAACAAGATCATTCCAAGTCGGAGATTGTGCCCAATGTAACAACGGACATACTATTTCCAATAAGTGATTGCGAAAACCCTCTGCCCAAGGTTCTAAATCTCTACGCAGATGACTAAAATATGTTGTATCAGTATTCCCGGTTCCAGCAGAACCTGGTTTATCTAAAAAGTTAGAATCGACAAAATCTTGATATATCTTTTCCCAGGGAACATTATCTGTTGGAAATTTAGTTTTTATAATAGGCGACATGTTACATGTAAATATAGCATAAACTAAAGACAAGATCAATGGAGCACGATAAATTTCTTACCTATCATCCGGAAATACCATTACCTTCAGATGAAGTTATACAATCGGTTTTTGATTTAATAAACACATCAAATACAACTTATAGATTTTCTAAAAATTCAAAATCTAGCTATAGAAACTTTAATACCTACAATGTAGACGGAATTATCAAAGATTGGATCGATCGACATATAGGTCCATTGTTTGAACAAGAATCTTATTATGCTATTGTTCAAACAATCAATGACAGCCTAGCTGTACATGTAGATACGACAAGAACTTATGCCTATAATTTCTTATTAGAGTGTGGTGGTGAAGATGTTCATACTATATGGACAGAGCAAGCAGACGACGAATCTCCTATAACCTACGATGCTGTTATTCCAAAAGCCACTTGGCATAGACTTAACACTTCAGAACCGCACGGTGTTAGAAATATTAAATCTAAACGTATTGCCATATCAGTCGGCAATGTTACTAAAATCAATAAAGAAGCAGTAAGGCAACAAAGAAATTTTGAAAAAAACTTTTCTAAAACCAAGATTTGATAACGTTCCACTGCTTTCTTATAAAACCCCAAAAAAACTTATCATCTGTATGAACTTTATATTCTGGCAATTCTTCTCCATGCTTCCTAAGAAGATGTAGATATTTTTTAGAAAATATGTCGTCCTCAAATATAACCCCTTCACACTTCTGCCATCTTCCTTGTATCATAGTTAAAGAATAATAATAAGATAGTTTAGCACTCTTAAGAATTTCATTTTCTATAAGATCAAACAGTTCTCTAATAGGAGGTAAATCTATGATTTGTTGCTTTCCAATTCCATGTAACTTATTAGAATACTGTGTAATAAATTTACCATATCCTGTTTTTAAGTCTACATGCCACCCATATATGTCTTTAGATGCGCTAATGAATACGTAGGCATTTGATGAATAGGTGTAGAAAGAATGATCTGGATTATCGATAGGATAACTTATGCACCATATAGTCTTTTTAGTAAGCGATGCTATAGCTTTAACGGTTCTAGGTACGACTAAAAGACCATGTTCTCCATTATACAAGACATCGCAGTCTTTTGGAATTTTTTTAACTATTGGTTTTTCGCTTTTATATTTTTCTTGTAATATCTCAACAACTTTATAATCAAATGGTTCCATCTCGATAGTTCCTGTTAATTGATAATACAACTTTTAATAATTCAACATCAAATTCTTTAGCTAGTGCTTCGGTGTCTTTAGGAAGGCAAGGACCACCAAACCCCCTATCTCCATCAGGACCCGGCACATCAAAATGATGTGTGCCCATCCAATATTGATATCTTAATATCTCAGTGATCGATTGATAGTCAACTCCCATCTTTTCAGCGATGTCATAGATCGCATTCATATAGGTTATCTTAAGAGCATAAAAACTGTTCATGGTATATTTGGCCAGCGACGCAGTCTTGATATCTGTGCATATCACTACTTTAAGATTGACGATAGAATATTTCTTATAGATATCTAATAATGCCGCGCTCCTGTCGCCTCCTATTAACACTAAAGGTGGATTAACAAAATCGCTATTGGCTGTAGCACGACTTAAGAACTCTGGATTGTAAACTACATCGTACCCTTCTAGATGATGTGGTAGTATGGTGCTTTTGACTATAGTCAATCCTCGGTATGCGGATTGTTTGATCCTGTTTAGAACATCCTTGAGGACGGCATAATCTGTGTCATCTGTAGGTGTTGGCACGCAGACAAATATAGCTTCAACTTCTGATTCGCAGAGCTGTTCTATTGTCAATGTTGAGTATTGTGGATCGACGATCAGTGATTTACAGTTTGGGAATCCGTATTCAACTGCCTTGCCGACCATTCCGTATCCGATTATTCCGATCATAGTGGTCCTGTGTTAGTAGTAATTATACTACCTAAGACGCGGCTGTCAAATTTTTTAACTATAGTCTTTAACATTACCGCCATATTTGACGGATTTAGCCTTATGGCCTTTGAGGTAATGCCCGTTGCCATCAGTATGGCCTTTACCTTTTGATTGATGTGGTCTTAGACCCTGTGCTACACAGCTACTATGATCACTACGTCCTAGACGTTTGGGACTTCTGCATAGTTTAGGAGATGTCTTCTCCATAAAGTTAGATACCACTTTACCTGATACACTACCACCTTCGTCATTTTCTCTAGCCTCTGAGTCATCTATGGTATTATTAGTCATGCGCATACTATCATGTTGTTCTGCTTGGAACTTAGGCTTTACTTCAATGTGTCTATGGGGATATTTACGATGTAGTTCGTGAGCCATTCGCATAGCGACATCTTTACCCCAGTAGGTGCGAAATAACTTGCCATCTACCCATATGCAGTGTTCAGCATCATCTGGATCTTCGCGATTAGGCATCATCCCGCCATGTTCTGAATCGTAAGAGAATCCACTCTCGGTAGGATTGGTATCCATCATATTGTTGTGGCCGGATCCGTGATCTCTCACTTCAGGCAGGAGTTCGCTCATTCTCATACTTTTATTTATGTGCCTTCTTTTTGCCAGCTTTCATGTTGGCCACAAAGTGTAACATACGTTGTTTCTCACCTGTGGCATTATGGGCACGTTTTTCTAGTTCTGCCGCAGTGCCTTTGGTATTAACATGTAGGCGTTTGCTCAACCCTTTACGTCCGGGCTTTTTACCATCTGCGAAGTTTTCACTGATCCAGTCGTCTGGCAGTTCTCCGTGTTTCTCTACGAATTCATCGTGTAGTTTTTTGGGAGATATATTATGCTTCTTAGCTATAGCCGTCATCATATGATCTATAGCATCGTAGCTCTTAGGGTCCTTGAGATCTTTTTCTAAATCTGATACGGCATTTTCCTTTAACAGGCCAATGTAAAGATCTCCTGCTAAGATTAAATCCTGCATCTCTTCAATGCTTTCACAATGCCATTTGCGTAGACTTTTGTTAATGCGTGAATTTGGATCGTGTTTGGTCTTGGCACCAGTACGATGTTTCTTCATCCCCTTCATGCGGGCACAGAAACTCTTGCGTCTCTTGCTGGCTTTGGACCCTTTTTTCAGTTTGCTAGGTTTAGTAGTTACAGCAGTTTGTAGATGACTGCCGGGATGACTAGCTCGATAGCTCTTAACGCCTTTGGCGTTAAGGCCACCATTCTTGTTTTTGCCCGAAGATTTCTGCCAGGCTTCAGATTCGTTTATCTCATGTATGCGCATGAGATATTTATTTCTACTTGAACAAGATCAAGCTCATGATCACAGTCTGTGCTACAAATCCCATACAGATCGTAGAAATATATAAGAAATTCTTCTCGATCATGGCCTTAAAGAACATAGTGATCAGTGCGCTCCAGATGAACAGCATAAGGTCCACGGGAGGTAACTTGTCGCTTTGTCCAAAAAGAACAGCTAGCAGGGTAGGAATAGCCGCAAAATGGCACAAGATAATACTGAACCAACCTAGGGTATGTGCTGACATCTTAGCTAGATGATCCCTAACGAAATACCAGATCCAGCGTGGCCACTTAGAGATAAACTCCATCATAGTTCTATTCATGTTACTTCCTTACTTGTAAAAGATGTGATGACCGATATGGGCGATTGGTTGCTTGTTCCAATGTGGATTGATATAATCCCCGTGATAGTATAAGGCATCTTTTAGGCCTGGAAGCCTAAAGCCTTCTAGCAGTACTTTCTTTGCCACTTCTTCGCTTTCGTTGAACATGGCCTTGTTGATAGGACGCACTCCTGTTTCTCTGTCACAATACCAGCTGAACTGGCATATGAGTTTATCATAGACAAAGTTTTTTTGATAAATGACTCCGCAGATATCTCCAGGGAATTGGCTATTGTTAGCCCTGTTTAATGTCACCTGTGCTACGGCTACTTTACCTTCAAATGGCTCTGCTCCTGCTTCGTGATAGATGTTTTTGGCTAGACATCCGATTTGTCTTTCTCTCACAGCCGCTGTGATATTATTATCTTCTACGACTTCTGATTGTGCCAACTTGCGATGAACGGCATAGGTCAGCATGTTTACACATACTAAGAATCCTATCAGCATGATGCAGGCTTTGAATATTATTCCTAATCGTTCTGCTTTAGCTGTATTCGCTTCTACTCTATCTAGTGTTAATTCCGTCATTACGACCTCCTTTTCCTAGTTTAGTTTTGGTAATATAGTTATCTCATCCACTCGATATGGTGGAGAAATAGGCTCTTAATAAGCTATTATGCGCTATTTTTTGGAAGATGTCAAACGATCAACTGTTTTAATCGCCTTAACTGGCTTTCATAGATGTTCTGATCCATTAAGTTCTTTGCGATAGCTTTTGGATCCAATCCATTTATTAAGCCATCGCTGATAGTGCTCAAAAATAGATCTAGTTCAGCTGTTCGTTCAGCAGGATCTAAATCTTTTGGTAGACCATTGATTATATTACTATAAGCCTGGGTGATGGGATTGCTAGGATCTTTTAATATCTCTGCCCTTTGTTGTTCTATTGATAGATCTTGTTTTACTTTGTCAGCCTTTTTCTGTAGTTCAACAGGATCAAAAAGGTCTTGCTGTCTAGGATCAACTTTGGTTTTTTTATTTTTCTTCTTTGGTGGGTTCAATTCTATGTTAGGAACATCTCCGCCCTCTTCAGCGTTAGGGTCAGGCTTTAGATATAGCATGAATGCCCCCGAAGCCACAGCGTAGGTATCGCCACCTTGTCTTAGTTTATAGCTAACTCCTGCCGTTTCTGGTATGTCGCTCGCTTCTAAAGTATTAGCATACTCTAGTGTGTCTTTATCAATAAAACACATGCTGTCCCACATGTGACTTTTCTTATACATGTTATAGATCAACGGCATCAATACTTTATTATTGCCCGGTTGGCCTAGTCCAGCATAGACTGTAGATACCAATCCATCATCTATTGGAGGATAGATAACTTTGAGATATTTTCCCAGTAGTTCTCTAGATTTGTCTTCTCCTTCTTTACCTGCATAGGCTTGAAACAGAGCAGGTAGCCATCCTCTTTCGAAACTGGGATTCAATGCGCCTCTCCTGTATCCAATCTCTTCTTCTGAGATGCCATGCTTCTTAGCAATATCTAATAGTTTCTTTATCTCTTGATCGCCGACCTTTTGTCCGCTATCTCCCGGAGGTACCGCTCCACCCATCTTGATCTCAACTTTCCAATCTCCTATAGAAAAGTCTCCACCTTTTTTATCAGTATTTTCTTTAGCACCAGCAGTTAGTACGATCATAGCGGCTTCGCCTGGGCCCATTCCTGTAGGTCCTGCCATACCAAACATCATCAAAGGTTCAATAATATCTTTAAAAACTTTGTTATTTTTAATCTTAGGACTTAGACTGTCTAGGATGCTACGTCCTGTAGTAGGACTGGTAAACACTTCAGGTTTGATCAGATTAGATTGATCTGTTAGTAGTTTTACTAAATGTACTTTATCTTCCAAAGGAGCTTCTGTATGCTCGATTTCTCTACATAACCACTGATAGGCCTTTTGATGTCCAGAAGTAAACTTATCTTTGATGCCGCTATTTTCTAAGGCTTTCTTTAGATTACCGCCAAAGATATCACCTTTCATTTGATGCAGTATCTTTTTCAGTACAGCGTCGTCTTCGATATTGTCGAGTGCTTTTAGTACTCGCTTTTTAAGTTTAGGGGTGGCTATTTCAAACATATTCATAACGTGTATTTATTAGTACACGTTACTGTAACACATAAAGGAAGCTACGTCAAATCAGAAGTAGTAGCCATTCGGCTGTTTAGGAAAGTAACACTCATTGCGTTCTATAGGTAAGTCTCTGCGCCCTTCACAATAAAACTCTGCGCCCAATCCAATAGCCAATGATAATGCCACTGATTGATTACCAATAAATGCGTTAACTCCTTTGATCAGATTCGCTACTTCTAGCAGGGTATTAGTAGGCTGATATTTACAGTTTTCCCATCCAGATAACTTAACGAAATCTTCGTACTCGTTTTTCAGTCCAACAAATAATGCTTCTTGATCCAGGCCATCAGCTTTCCATTCATCGTAACGTGGATTGCGCTGTCCAGGAACCCAACGTCCGGTCCTATTGACTATGACACTGATGCCTTCTGGGGCTACTGGAGCGGGTGCTGTCAACCAGGGTGTGGTACGCAGTTGCTCATGGATGGCCGCATCTGTGATATTAAACACATTGGCATATAGGTCCACATAGTTGCCAGGGTGTCCCACGAAAGGAGCACGGAATCGATCCAGGTTATGGGTGATCTCGTGTTTTTTAGTATCTAGAGGTTCGAAGGATTCTATGTAGGGCTGTGCCAACATAAATGATTTCATGAACTCGTAATCTTTTAGGGTCATGCGTCCCTGATGGAATGGGCTAGGGTCTGCTCCATAATAATGCTTGCCTATCCAATCGATCTGATTGAGGTGGAGATAGAATTTGCCACCCCCTGTGTAACTTACTATAGGTAGGCTATATACTAGATCGCCTAGGGTCCCGGAATGTTTGTATGAGTTTTTTGCCACTGCTGTAGTTCCTTTGTGATATTTACAACACCATTATAACATCATTGACAGATCCGAGTCAACCCTGTATAATAATAGGATGAAACCATTATATATCTGGGCAGGTGGCAAGAACAAGATGATCCCTAAATATCTAGTGGATCCAGGCATACCCACATCTGGGTATGATACCTACGCTGAACCCTTCTTTGGAGGAGGCGCTATGATGTGTTGGGTAGCCCAAAACTGTCCCAACATCACTAAGTTTATCTTGAATGATATCAACGCAGAGATCATAGGTATCTACAGGGCTATCAAATCAGATCACGTGAACTTCATGGCCCGTATGGATGCCCTCACGCTACAGTATCTACCTTTATCTAAGATAGATCGCAAGGCTTTCTACTACGACCTACGCAGAGAGTATACCACTAACTGGCATCAATGGAACAGCACAGATGAAAGTGCTAGCCTTTACTTCTTGATGAAGACCGGTTTCAACGGCATATGGCAGACTAACCAGACCAGCAATGGCAGATTCGCCACACCCAGCGGATTGCTAAATCAAACGGTCAAGGTCTATGACAGAGACAATGTTATAGAATGGCATAACTTCCTACAAAGGGTAGACATCACCTGCGGTATCTGGCAGAACTGTACTGCGCTGAAACAGGGCAGGACCTTTTGGTTCTTTGACCCACCCTATAGAGATAGCTTTACCAGTTATAGCCAGACCTTTACTGATCAGGATCATACCAATCTGATCACGTTCTGTCGGCAACAGGACCTAGCAGGAGATCTAGTGTTCTACTGTAACAGAGAATGCGGAGATGCGTTCTACACACAGCAACAGGGTCAGTTGATACTAAAGAAATACCCTATCACCTATACAGCAGGACGCAGGGCCAAGACCGTAGATGAAAACAACAACACTACCCATACGGCCAAGACCGCTGAGGAGATCTTGTTACACAGTCCTTCTATAACACCCCCGAGCCAAGCGCCAACATTGCTCGATCAACTTTTTGAATTCGATAACTAAAAATATGAAGAAACTAGGAATCATACAATCAAGGGGGCTAGGTGATATCATCATAGCCCTGCCCATCGCCCGATACTGGGCCGATGAGGGCTACCAGATCTATTGGCCCATCTGTGAGCCATTCTGGGGGTCTGTCAAAGAGACAGTGCCTTGGGTACACTGGATACCCATACCCGAAGACAGCAAGGGCGACTTCTTTTATACCGAGCCCGAAAAGAGGCTCAAGGCCTTCAAGTGCGATGAGATCATATGCCTATACCAGGCCCTGAACATACGCCCAGAACTGAGCCAACAGCCCTTCTTCCAGATACAGCATTTTGACGAGTTCAAGTATTCTAAAGCGGGGGTACCCTTCCTGAAGAAATGGACCCTAGGTGAGTGCATCACTAGGAACCCAGAGCGAGAGCAACGGCTCTATGATAAGGTAGTGACCCAAGAGCAGTACATGGTCTATCACACAGAGGGTAGCACCTACAGGTGTGCGGCTGATCTCAGCAACGTACCTTCGGACTGGCAACGCATAGAAATAAGGGCCTTGACTGACAGCGTGTTTGATTGGCTCAAGGTCATAGAGGGTGCCCAGGCCATGATCCTGATAGACAGCGCATTCAGCAACCTAGTGGATCAGCTCAAGATAGATGGAGACAAGTATTGGATACCCCGTAGCCACATACACCTAACTCCTGTCTTGGGCACGGATTGGACCATACTACAGCCCCCATCGGATAGCCTAGCGGCCAAGCCCATATTCAGCCCTGGACCCTAATGTGGGTCGTATTGGTGGTCTAGAGTTACGGTAAACTTGCCCTTGCCATCATGTTGGATCACGATACCGTAGCCTATGGCCTGCGCTAGATCATGGGCAAGATCACCGTTGTCTAGATCGCCCAGCACACCATAGTGCTCGCTGAGTATAGGCAAGGCTATCATATCTGGTATGGCCAATAGATCCCTGTGATGGCCATCTTGGTAGTCTAGTTCCTGCTGTAGATCTATCAGGGCCCTCCGATCCAGTTCTTCCAGAAACTCATTGTATTCTTCTATCCAATCATCGGGTAGAGCATCTTCACCGTAGAGATCACGGAACTCACCCACCCGTCTATAGGCCAGGGCCTTGACCTTGTCCAATACTCTGTTGAACGTGACTTCATCTATCAAGTATAGGTTAAGGTAAATGTTGGGGTCGTTTTCTGCTATCACGGAGGTGATGTCGCCAAAGCGTCGTTTCAACAGATACCAACTGCCCATGTCAGTACCCCCGCCTGCTGGCTCATCCTGGGGGTCCATGAACTGATCTGTGGCTATGTGTATCTGATACTTTTCACCCTGATACTGGGGGTGTTGGGGCAGTAGCACGAATATGGGGCCTTTGTCGTTGTAGTAGTTGAAACGATTGTCCTTGTCACCTGAAGTGCACCATGTGGTGCCCTGCCCGTAGTATTTGGCCGCGGCCTCATCGTTGATCTTCAAGATACGCACTTGGTCGTTGCGTAGTATTTCTGTGGCGCTACCCTTGGGTCGTTCTTTCTTTTCTCGATTCAGCTGTTGGCTCAGCTGGGCAGTATTCACCACCTTCAGCAGATCACGGAATGACAGCTTGTAGATGTCACCCCAGGCGCTGTATTCACCACGGAACAGGCGCTTGCGTTTCATCTGATGATAAAGGGCCAGGGCTTCTTGTGCCTTGCTGTTGATGTCCTCTAGCTTGACCGCCTCATTGCTGTAGCATTTGGCCAGCCATTGTGTGTATTCCTTGTGCTCAGTGGGGTCGTTAGTTTCTATCTGATCTAATACCTGCTTGGGATCCTGCTGATGTTTGAGCTTGGGGTCCGCTGTGGGATCTCTAGCCAGGGCCTGCAGTAGCTTGGTGCCAAAGGTCTTTAGGGTCTTGGATCTGTCGTATTCCAACAGCAGGAAATCCCGTGCTCTCATCAGCTGTCGACACCCCAACTGCTTTCTTCGGGATGCAGTCCGCCTTGATCATCTACTGACACAGTAACATCATTTTCTAAAAAGTCACGTAGCAGGGGGTTATGGCTCTTGCTACCGCCCATGGGGTGCCCTGCTTGATGTTGATAGACATATCGATACAGGGCCGTAGCCAGATCTGCCACGGCCAGTTCGCCCTGTTCTGCCTTGAGTCGATCTGCGGCTACAGCGGCGTAGCGTTTTTGGTATCTGGCGGCCTGTTCCTTTTCTAGGGTGCTACGCTGGGCCACACCATAGGCCATCTGTCGATCGTGCACCAACTGGGCTATGGTAGTGATGGCCTGCTGTAGACGATCTGAATCGATGTTTTTTATGGGTGTAGCTTCTAAGCTGGCCACTTGACCAAGGGATTCATCAGTGTCATCTACTCCCCAGCTGCCGTGTAGCTCGCTATCGATATCATCCCAATCGGTACCATACTCGCGCTGTGCGTCCTCGATACAGCTTTCGATCCACCGCTCTAGGTCACCGTCAGTGTCGAACTCGCCCCCACTAGTTCTGTTGGCCCTATTACCAGTTATCTCGAATACACCAGTCGAGAGATTAGCCGTGAAGTCAAACCAACCTATGATGCCCGATTCCCCGTGCCATTCTAGGTCTACACCATAGAGCAAGGGCCCTTGTGAACTATCTTCTACGTAGAGATTCTCATAGCCACGCAGAGGTAGCGGTTCCGCCGACTGCACATCTTCTGTGACTGATCCATCCACTCCCCAACCGCCCTCTAGCTCATTGCTGATCTCAGCCCAAGTATCGCCATAGTAGCGACGTATAGCATCAGCTACTTGATCAGCGGCTTCTGTGATGTGATAGTCAACTAGCCAGTGATCATCCTCACCAGCTTCGTAGCTCTGCTTAATAACGTCCCAGTCATGCGGAGCGTCTAGCCAAAACTCTAGATCTATCTTACCATCTAGATCACTACCATCGCGATCTGTGTAGACGCTGTCTAGGTCCTTGACCTGTACTCTAACACGCGGTCCCAGAGCCTTGATATAGACGTGCTGATATAGCTGTCGTGAAAGCTGATAAAGCGGTTGCCAATCAGATGTACCAGCTGTAACAGACTCAGTAGGTGCGAATTCTTTGTATCTCATATAGAGATATTTATAGCCAAGAAGCAATATGTCTAAGTGCTAGTGACACACATCACCGGCTACTCATAGTGATTCTAGATACAAATGCCCGTATAAGATATCTAATCGCAGTACACACAGTATACACGAATAGTCTAATAGCTGTAAAGACCCCGCTGTAGCTAGTTAACCCTTAGTTAGTCCGTAGTTAGCCTGTAAGGCTCAGCGGTAAAAAAAGCTAGAATAGCCCAGATCTTCTAGTAGAAGATAGATGCTAACTCTAGTTAACTCTGGCTGTACTGTAAGATGACCCCGCTGTAAAGCTCTAGCAGGGGATAGCAGGGTGACTTCTACGTTGACAACCCAGTGGATAACGAGTGTATAACATGTGTATAAGCTGTGGATAGCCTGTGGATAACTTGAAAAGTATTTTGGCATAGCCTGTCTCGCCAAACGGCCTGTCAAGATTTATTACGCTAGATTTCAGCGTAGAAACAACAGATCTAGGTATGGTTTTCACAGTTTTTCCTACCGATTTTACCAGAAATCCCCTGATTCTGCGCCCCTACGGTCTAGGACCATATAGCCAGCTATATACAGTTAGATCTAAAATGACCCCGCTGCTAAGAGCCGTCCTGGTATGTGCGTGTGGATCTTGAGCTAGAGTATATGTCTACATGTGTGTATAGCTACATGAGTGTATATGTGTCTAGTACTATATACACGTTGACCTAGTAGTGTATTGGCTGTATACTAGTGACTATAAGCCTATAGCACAGAGAATCCCGGGTTTGATCTAGCCGCTGCCGTGGTCTAGATAAGCGCCGGAACTAAGGAGGCAGCCTAGCTGAGATGAGCGATCATCATGGAGCCGTGCTGTGCTAGAATCCTCGCGGAGGCAGCCGCGTGCTATACCGTATATGAGGTAGTCATAAACGGGGAGGAGGGCTCTGGGAACTGAACTAGCAGTAGCCCAGATTGAGCCTCGGCAGGGATCGTGAAGGTCCTGCCGGGGTTTCTCTAAGATCAAAGAAGGTATCTAACTATGAAAAAGACGGATTGGACCCTAGAAACCATGTTCCTCGTGGTGTTCTTGATCTGGGTCTTAGCGGAGCTGTTGTGGGGCACGGCCTGTGATTCAGACTATGCTGTGTGCCCCGGACAGTATACAGAGGACAGCGCTCAGGACGAGCAGCGAGAAACGGAATGGAGATCGGCCAGGGCCCGGGGTGATCCAGATACTGAGATCAAGAGGATCCTCGGAGGAGATCCCGCGGCTAGGGTGCAGAAGGGACCTACTGATTGAAGCTTTACATATCTTTACAAGCATAGGGTTGACAAATGGTAAAACCGACTGTATAATATGTGTATGAGAAAGAAAAGAACCGATCGAAATCATGTGATCTATCAGCTGACAGTGGGCACACTGCGCTACGTGGGTGTCACGGCTAAGACAGAGTCTACAGCGTTGAAAAGCGCCAGGACCCGTGCTGCCAAGCACTTCTATCGTGCGCACACGGAGGCCAAGGACTGGAGCCTCTGCTCAGTGCTGAGGCTGCTAGAGGACAAGAGCCAGATCACTGTAGCAGTGTTAGAAGTCATCAGGGGCAAGGCCGAGGCGCACCGCAGAGAAGTGGAGCTACGCAGGCAGTTGCGCCCAGAGCTCAACACTGATACCCGGGGAGATTGAAGGGTCTTTATTTTGGCAGTATAATAGCGACATAGACTAACAAGGAGCGACTTATGGGACGAGTATTACATTTTAGACCGATCTGTATCAACCCAGGCTGTGGCAGTCTCTGCGCCACTCAGAGGGGACGAGTAGGTGGATCAGATGTGAGATATAGAGTGTTCTGCGGCACTTGTCACAAGAACAGCTATATGGATTATCCATTGGCTCCGGGGGTTAAAAGGTTCAAGAAAAATCGTTGTTCTAACATTAATAGCAGGCTAGGGTTCCCCTGTGTAGTAGATTGGGACTTGGTAGCATCTACAGGCTTTAAACTAAGCACAGAAGTAGATCACAAGAACGGTGATAACACGGACAATCGTCCACAAAATCTACAGGAACTCTGTAGTTTATGCCATTCGGAAAAAGGCAAGCGAGCAGGAGATCACAACAAGTGGAAGCACTATAAAGAAGCTTGACAAATGGTAAAACCGATAGTATACTAAGTTTTTTTAAGGAGCACTCATGAACATCGATCAAGTCAACCAAGCCATCATCCATGGTTCGTTCACTAATGATGAATTGAACACCATCACTGAAGCTGTCAAGTTCGCCCGTCACAGGCTGATCTCTGAAAACAAGCGCGGGCTACGCCTAGGGCAGGCAGTGACCTTTAACAGCGTGCGGCGCGGCCGAACCATGCAGGGCAGTGTGACCAAGATCGCACAGAAATACGTCACGGTCAGCACCACAGAGGGTCTCTGGAAGGTGCCAGCTAACATGTTGGAAGTGGTATGAAGCTAGATCATGTGCAGTGGGCGGGCGCAGTACTCATAGTACTAGGGCATGCACTCAACAGCGTGGGGCCCGCGGCCTATCCCTGGAACATCGTGAGCTTCACCGTAGGCACAGCGGCCTTTACCTTCTGGGCCTATCGGGTCAAGAATCGCCCACAGCTGACAGTGAACGTGATATCAATAGCCATAATGGTTGTAGGGTTATTGCGTGCCTTTGGTTGACGGGCGGCAGTTTTGATCGTATAATATATCTATTGTTAAACAAAAAGGAGCGAACTTTATGGGAACAAGATCACGCATCGGAGTCATGCACGGCAGCAACTGCAAGAGCGTATACTGCCACTGGGATGGCTACCTAGAGCACAATGGCCAACTCTTAGCCCAACACTACGACAGCTCAAAGGCCAACCAGCTAGTATCACTGGGCGATCTCAGCAGCCTCAAGAAGAACATCGGAGAGAAGCATGCATTCAGCACATACGATCTCACTGAAGATCAGCAGGCAGCCTACGATGCCGAGCACGGTGATAGCTGTACCTTTTACGGACGCGATCGCGGCGAGACTGGTACTGAGTGGAAGGTAGACGACACCTTTGACAAGTTCTTTGAGCGTGCTGAAGGCTGCGGCGCTGAATGGTACTACATCATGCAGGATGGTGTGTGGTATGCGGGCAACACCTACGAATCAGACGTGAAGTTTTACAACAAGCTAGTGCCACTAGCTGAAGCATTGGCTTCTGTTTCTGACACTATGGAACTAATCGCTTAACAAGGAGCAACTATGAGTATCCATGCTCGACTACAAGCACTAAGGGAAAGCCCTAGCCGAGGGGTTAGGGATGAGATTGAAATCACTAAACTGGAGAACGAAATGAGCGCAATGAAAGACATCGCATATGATATCGAGCAACTCTACATCGACGGCATGAGTGCCAAAACCATCGCCAACGTGCTCGAGATTCCAATCGAGATGGTGTTAGCTTGGTTGGATGGTGAGGGTGTGGCGGATCAGCCACAGACCGAAGATCTGAGCCCTTTCGAAACTATTAACAGTTGACAGTTCGAACTAGCTGTGCTATATTAATAGTTCCAGTTAGTTATTTTTCACACACAGACATTTACAAGGAGATTAACATGTCTAAGTTCACACATGCCGGAGTTTCAAAACAAAACGGTGAGTTCAAAGTCCGCTTCTGCAATGACGCTATGCGTGTCAAGGTACTACGTAAAAATGGGCACAAAGATATCGATATCATCGAGCTCAAGAACCCCATGACCAAGGAAGATGCTGTAGCATACCTGTTGAGCATCAACTTTGACAACGGCAACAAAGCCGTGCGTGCCGCTCTCGAAGCTGCCGCTGAGAAGCGTGGGGTCTCTACACAGGCTGCCAAGAAAGAGCAAAAGCCTAACAAAGAAGCTAAGAAGCCTAAGAAAGAAACTCCAGCTAAGGCTGCGGTAACTCCACAGGTTCCAGCGCTAGAGGGCATGGCTCCATTAGGTATCGCTACTAAGGCCGATCTCGAAGACGCACCTTTCTAAACATACAGAGACCCCGCTGTAATACCCAATGAGTAGACTCTCATACATGTGTAGACCCTGGGTAGTCTTTGACCCGGAACTCAAGGCCCATCGCAAGTGGTTCGAAGAGTTCCAAAGGTTGGGCACCTGGGGACGCTGTCCGGTCCGGTTCATCACGGATGACAACGGGGATCTCGTAACGATGATCCAGAGATCCCTAATCCGCTATTACGTAACAAAAGAATTTGGAGCGAAGAATGAAACAAGCATTAGATCAGTTGGACGAAATAGTAAGAAGTTGGATAAAAAACCAGTTGCAAAGCCAGTAAAGAAAGCGTAATATATATGTAACTGTTTAAGTACAGCAACATATAGGAAACAACAAAAATGATTAAGAAGTTCAATCAAGAAACCAAAGCATACAAGTTATTCAAGGCACTACAGGCCGGCGAGCGTATTACTGCTAGCCAAGCTGAAAAGCGTTTTGGTATCAAAAACATCAGCGCTGAGGTCAGCCGTGTTCGTCAGCATGGTTTCGCTGTATATCGTAAGAACCGTGTAGCAGGTAACAACGCTCACGTGGTAGAGTATGTAATGGGAACCCCAAGCCAGGAGCTAGTAGCTCTAGGTTACAAGGCCATGGCCCTGGGCATCACCCTTTAATAGGTTGCTCCCAAAGTCCTGGTAGTCGCTCCCCAGGCACTAGCCCCAGGATCCTAACGTTGGATCTCTGGGGCTTTTTCACGACCATGTCATCAGGTTTCACGACGCAGCGTGCAGGGAAGGACTGAGAGAAAGACCCTAAGGTTGACTGGGGTATTATTTGGCAGTATAATAATGTTTTTAAGGAGCACATATGACAGCACTCAAAGCCTACATCGCCCAGCAAAACAAGTGGAACGCCATGTTCAACGGCCGCCAGTATGAGATCACTACAGCAGTAGGCCGCCGCCAACTCGCTGCACACATCGATGCGGCACTAAGCCCTGAGAACCTTAGCTGTGATGGTGAGTTACCTCGCAGTGAAGTCCAGCGCCGCTACAAGCAACTGACACAAGTGGCCGCAGAGCTCAAGGCCTTGGATCCTACGGTTGAGTTCTACGAATATTAACCCTACGGTTGACTCGGGTATTATTTGGCAGTATAATCGTCACATAGCAACAAAGGAGCACTTATGTTTTATAGCCAGGAAGAGTACAACGCACAGATCGCAGAGCTGTTAGCACAAGGTCTCACACTAGACCAAGCAGGCGCACAAGTTGAGGAAAACATGGCTGAAGACGAGCGTGACTACAACGAGTTCCGCAATCGCCAGAACATGATCGACGACGAATGGTACGCTGACCAATACGATATCTAATACCAGGCATTGGGACCAAGTGGCTTTTTAGCCACGCCCATGTAAGTCCAATCTAATTTGACGCTATAATATTACTTTTAAAGGGAGCACTTATGTTAATAGCAGAAGCGTGTGAGAGAGTACAAGCGTATGCCGAGCAAAACACCAACTGTGACATCCTTATGGCGGCCACAGAGATGTGGGATCTCAGGGATGAACTGTTCGCACCGGATGCAGAAGCCATCCGTTTGTTTATGAGAGATATGCGTAAACTTATGACCCCAAAGGAGACTGCATGAGAGATTACATCTGCCTATATCGCGGCAAGGAGATCGCTGTCCAGGCCTCGAGCTCCTATGAGGCACAGCAAAAAGCGCAGGCGAGATTCCGTTGTAAAAAAGCCTATGAGATCACAGTCTTACTAGCAGACAGTATAATAGACACTTCAACCATTTAAGGAGATCCTATGCCAAACTGGTGTAACAACAACCTCAAGTTAACCCACACAGACCCAGAGATGATCGAGCGTGCGGCACGAGCATTTGCTGATAGTAGACTGCTCGATGAGTTTATTCCTATCCCATCCGATCTACAGATCGTGGCAGGCCGTGTGGGAGATCCTGATGAGCAGGCGGCACTAGAGCAGAAAGAGCTAGACAACAAGATCAAACACGGTTACAAAAACTGGTATGATTATTGTGTCAACGAGTGGGGCACTAAGTGGGACGTCGGGGGTGATGATGGCAGTATCACTAGGTTAGATTCTAACAGCGTCAGTTTTTACTTTGACAGTGCCTGGGCCCCTCCTATCGCTGCCTACGAAAGGTTACTTGATCTAGGGTTCGGTGTAAAGGCCTATTACTATGAATCCGGAATGGCCTTCTGTGGCGTGTTTGATGCAGACGGGGATGAAGGCTACAATCTCTCTGACATGACTAGCGATCAAGTCAAGGATGCCATCCCCGAGGATCTCGATGAGATGTTTGCGATATCAGAAACGATTGCCGAGTATGAAGACGAGGAGAATCAAGAGATCGATCTAGACGGAGGTGTGAGCGCAGTCAACGAGTAATCATGGTGGTGTGGCTTTTGGGCCACACTCCCAAAGGCCCGCCATTTGTGCGGGTTTCTTTTTTATTGTATAATACACTTACACTAACAAAGGAGCTGGCATGCAAAAAGTTTACATTGTGCAAGTGCTGGGATGGGGCGACGATGAGAACGCTTTTTATAATACAGGCGTTTACAGTAGCAGAGTTAACGCTGAGACAGCACAGCGTAATTTAATAGCAGAGGCGTTAGAGGACGGACTGAAAGATGTTGTTACTAACATAGAGGAAATGGAACTGGACGCATAATAACACTAAGCCCGTAAGGGCTTTTTATAACGCATTTGACAGTTTTGCCAAAATGCGTTATAATAAGTTTTTAAGGAGCACAAATGAAAGATGCAATACTTGTTAAACTAGCGGAAGTGGAAGCTATGCTGTTGGAGGCAACATGCGATGGGGTACAACTAGCGGAACTGGAGTGCTTTAACGAGTTAGAGAACG
>Ga0164297_10000626_pt1 | contig 42326 bp, 37 predicted proteins | sample GEODES058metaG_FD_113539 | JGI IMG/M metagenome (GOLD analysis project Ga0164297, IMG submission 113539) | Dystrophic lake water microbial communities from Trout Bog Lake, Wisconsin, USA - GEODES058 metaG | ecosystem: Environmental > Aquatic > Freshwater > Lake | place: USA: Trout Bog Lake... | reverse complement strand
ATGGCAGGATCTTCAAGCCAATAAGGTACGGCTTTGCCACCCTTATTCACATCAATGGCCCAAACATCCGACATTTTCTCACCGGGGATGCCGGGCTTGAGTGCGGAATGATTATTGGGGCCAAACCATGCGGTCAACCGCAACGGATCTTTGCTGACACCGAAATGTTGATGATACCAATCACCTGACATCGGTGCGGCTGAGACGAGCCCGACGGGTTCATAATCTTGCCGCAGGACTTTGTCGCCTTTGCCATCTTTCCATGGCGTCATGCCCAGGGCTTCGGGCCATGTATATGTATAGCCCTTGCCTTTAATGCAGATCAGAATCGCGGCGCTTTCATGCTTATGCGCTTTGGAATAACGGCCTGTTTCATGTTGACCAATCCAGAGATGAAAACGCTGGCCTGCCATATGCGGCTCAAGGCGGCGATACCCAGGTGAGCGACGATTATCAAGCGGCAATTCGGTATTAAAGACATCGGCAATAAAATTTGTCCGCTTCATTGCCAGCCCGCGCACGGGATCGGGGGCAATATCATCTTGCGGTGTAAAATAATCATTTTGCCCGCTGTAGCGATCAGAAAAATCAAAGGGGCAATCAAAGACAAAACGTGGGTTGTCAAAGAGGTTCATCACATTGGGGGCAGAAGTCCCGCACAATAGGAGCGCTGGTGAATTGGTGGCATTCACAAAGCGGTGATGCACATTAAGCGGAATGGAAAAGAGTGAGCCCGCTTGCCATTCAAAGGTCTGTTTGCTCTTGGGGTCATCGCGCCAGATTTCTGTTGAGCCGCGCCCCTCGACAATGAGCACCTGTTTTTCATAGAGATGCTTTTCAATATTGAGCGCGCCACCTGCGGGCACTTCAACAATATACATGCCCCACAGCCCTTCCGTGCCATAGAGCTGAATATAAGAGCCGCGTCCGCCAAGGCGCTTCCACGTGCCCATAGGTAAATCTTGCACGCGCCGCACACCAATACCACGGAAGATGGGAATCCCCTCCGCGTCCATAAATGCGTCATAGGGCATTTGAGGGCGCTTAAAATCACCAAAACCAGCGTTTTGTCCCGCTTTAGGCTCATGCCAATGGGTTTGTGTTTCATCATGTGGCATGGCTAAGGTTCCTCCCATATGTGTAATTGATTTTTCTGATGCGCACTAAACCAATTCTTAAAAACAGACGCAAGTGCACATTACAATATAAAGTAAAGCCTAGCTTTATGATGCGTATGTTTAGATCAATAAGTTAGAGATGGGCTAGTCAGGCCTGCGCATTTGTGTAGCATGGTGCGCATATAAAAAAATGGGAGGTCACATGGCGTTTTCGGCATGGCGCGGTATTGCGGGCATTATTCATCCAACTTTGCGCCCAGGCGCTTTAGAAGAATTCATTCGTCTTTTACCCGAGGGTATTGGCGTCTTGCCTTTGTTCACAAATATACGCAAAGGCACACGTGAAGAATTTTTGACGATGATGCAGGCGTATGAAGAGCAGATTGCGCTTTTAGCCGAGCAAAATTGTGATGCGATTCATCCCAATGGCGCACCGCCCTTTATGGTGCATGGGCTCAAAGGCGAGGCCAAACTCGTTGCGGACTGGGAGAAGAAATATCAAACTCCCATTTTCACCGCCGGTCAAAATCACATCACAGCGCTTAAATCCTTGGGAGCAAAATCCATTATTGGAGCGACCTATTTTTCAGGCGAGATCAATCACACCTTTGCTACTTATTTTCGCGATGCGGGCTTTGCCGTTAAATGCATGGAAGGCATTGAAACACCCTTTAACAAAGTTCAGGAATTATCAGGCGAGCAAGTCTATGCGCATATCAAGAAGCATTTTTTAGCTCATAAAGGCGCGGACGCCATTTATATGTTGGGCTCGGGCTGGCGCACGCTTCATATTGTCGATCTCCTTGAAAAAGATTTGGGCGTACCGGTCGTTCATCCCGTCACCGCGCGTGTATGGGAGTTTCAAAAGAGATTGCATGTGCATGAGCCACGCATGGGTTATGGCGCTCTGCTTGAGCATTTGCCTGCTTTGGTGAATTGATCGTTTTAAGGGGATATTATGTCTTATTCATTCTCATCTTATCTGCGTGTGGGCCTGTTGAGTTTATGCGCATCTGTTGCCACACATGCTCTCGCGCAAACCCAATCAGCGGCTGATTTTTTTCACAACCGCACACTCACTCTTGTGGTGCCGACGTCACCTGGTGGCATTAATGATATTTCAGGTCGCTTGGTGGCCCGTCACATGGGCCGCTTTATGGTCGGCCAGCCCAATATCGTCGTGCAAAATGTGCCCGGTGGTGGTGGACTTGTGGCTGCCAATAAACTCGCCAACACTTTTGAACATGATGGTTCAACATTTGCGATTTTGGAACGTGCCACGGCGCTTATTCCGTTTCAGCATGACCCCAATGCAAAATTTGATCCTCTTGCCCTGACATGGCTTGGTTCATTATCTGATTTCAGCACCGATGCTTATCTTGTTGTCATCAACGCCAATAGTCCCATTAAATCCCCGCAGGATTTGCGCAATGGCACACTCACATTACGTTTAGGTGGCAATCAACCCGGCTCGACTAATCTGAGTTTTGCTCTCATCGCCAAAAATGTTTTGGGTCTGAATATAGATGTTGTGCGTGGCTATCCCGGTGCAGCGCCTATGTTTATGGCAATGGAGCGCGGCGAATTAGATGGGCAAGTCATCGGTTATAATTCCATCAGAGCAGGCCAGCCAACGCTCTGGGCGAATAAACAAGTGCGTCCACTTATTCAATTTGCGCGCTCAACGCGTTTGCCGCAATTGCCTGATGTCCCCACGGGGCGTGAATTAACATCCGATCCAAAAATGCTGGCCTTGCTTGAGTTTGCAGAAACACCATTTTTCATGGCATTGCCATTTGTTGCCCCGCCTCATTTGCCGCCCGATCGTGCCAAAGTGATGCGCGATGCCTTTATGGCGATGGTGAAAGACAAAGAGTTTTTGAGTGATGCAGAGAAAGTTAATCTTGATATTAGCCCCATTGATGGTGATGCCATTGTCGCCATTTTGCAAAAAGCATCAAAAACACCGCGCGACGTCATAGATCTCTACACCAAACTCGCCAGCCCAGAAAAAGATTGAGAGGATAAAATGGCATTTACCAATTGGCGCGGCCTTATTGGCTGCATTCACCCCACTTTACGCCCAGGTTCAACTGAGGAAGTGATCCGTCTTTTGCCTGAAGGTATGGGCGTGCTCTCACTGTATAATGAGATTAAGCGCGGCGAGCGTGATGAGTTTGAAAAAGTCATGGTCGGATATGAAAAGCATATTGCGACATTAGCTGAGCAAAAATGCGATATCATTCATCCCTCGGGTGCGCCCCCCTTTATGGTTGAGGGTTTTGCCAATGAAGCCAAGCGCATCAAAACATGGGAAGATCGCTTTCAAGTGCCGATTTTCACTTCAGGCCAAAATCAGATCAATGCACTCAAAGCTTTGGGCGCAAAATCCATCATTGGCGTGACTTATTTTTCGGGTGATATCAATGGTGCATTCGCAAAATATTTTGAGGATGCGGGCTTTCATGTCAAATGCATGGAAGGCATGGAGGTGCCATTTAACCGCGCGCAAGAATTATCAGGTGAGCTTGTTTATGCCTTCATTAAAAAACTATTTTTAAAGCATGGTGGGGCTGATGCCATTTATATGCTTGGCTCGGGCTGGCGGACGCTGCACATCATTAAAATCTTAGAACAAGATCTTGAAATCCCTGTTGTGCATCCTCAGCCCTCACGCGTGTGGGAAATGCAGCGCCGCTTGCATGTGCGTGAAGCCAAACAAGGCTTTGGCATATTGCTTGAAACAATGCCGCCACTTCCGCGTTAAAGGTTGAGCAATTTTTCTGCTGTTCCACCCAAGATCGCCGCTTTTTCCGTGTCGCTGAAACTGTTGGTGTCAAGCACATGCCCGACAGGATCAGGCGACCATGGAAAGCCATAATCAGTGCCGATCATAATATTATAGGGGCTGGTTTCAGCTGCGACATGCCTGAGCCCTTCTGAGGTAAAGAGCAGAGAATCGACATAAATCTGCTTGAGATAATCAGAGGGTTTGCGCAGCGGCCCTTTGCCTTTGCAGCCCTCAGGCAATACGCGGCATGCCTCATCAAGCCGGCCTGCATAAGATGGCAAATAGCCCCCACCATGGGCGGCGCATATTTTGAGTTTTGGGAAGGCATCAAATGTGCCTTCCATAATCATATGCGAGAGCGCAATTGTTGTTTCAAGCGGATTGCCAATGACATTATAAAGCGCGCCCTGACCTTGCACGCGGTTTTTTATGCCTGTGACGACATCACTGTTTTGGGGATGCATAAAAATCAGTGCATCAAGCTCTTGTGCTTTGGCCCAGAAAGGATGAAAGCGAGGTGAGGATAATTCCTCGTCGCCTACGCTGCAGCCAATAGCAGCTCCCTTGAGTCCCATCTGCTTCATGCCGATGTCAAGCTGTGCTGCGGCAAGTTCAGGAAATTGAAGCGCGACACTTGCAAAACCATAAAGACGTTGCGGCGCTTGTTGGCATAGACGCATCAAGCCTTCATTTTGCACATCAATAATGCGTTGTGAAAGCGCCATATCCGTATCATACCACCACGGATTAATGCTCATCACCTCCACATCAATACCACTCTCATCCATTGCTTTGAGGCGTTTATCAAGCGATGGACTGTTATAGGGACTTTTGATGGTTGAGTTGACGCGTGTTTGCCATGCGGTGTTCTCAACGAGTTTGGCGACATCAGCGATGGTGCAATGGCAGTGAATATCAATGGTGCGCTGGCGTTTGCCATTGATGGTGAGCGAGCGTGCTGCGCTCTTAGTCTGTGACCATGCACTGCGCGAGGTGCCACATAAAGCGCAACCCGCGGCAAATAACCCGCCCATAAATCCGCGTCGGTCCATCACTCTCTCCCATAATTATAATATTTATTGAATAGGTTTAATCTATTTGAGTGCGGATTGACCGCAGGTGTCAAATTTTTTATTGTCGCCTCGAGACGAATAGCCTTGCGCTGCGCATCTGCATGTGCGGGTTTATGTAACTAATATTAAAGCCAAGCTCATATAGCGCCTTGGCGGCTAAGGGATAATATATGACAACCTCAGATAATACCGATGATCTCAGCAAGAAATTTCTCGTAGATCCCTATTTGGAATGGGCGCAAGGCGAGAATATCCCCATCCATCTTGATTTTGGTCACGATCTCCTGTCGCTCGAAACAGGCCGTTGGGATCGTTATGGTGTGAAGGGTTGTTTCGCCCATACACATGGGCGCGGCGATTTCATGGCCAATTATGTGCTTGAGATTCCACCTGGCGCAAAGACGGCGCCTGTTAAGCATTTATACGAAGCTTTTTTCTATACTTTGTCTGGCGTGGGCTCGACAACAATCTGGTTGCCCAATGGTGAGAAGCAAAGTTTTGAGTGGGGCCCCAAAGCTCTTTTCGCGATTCCCTTGAATTGTGAATATCAGATCTTCAACGGCTCGGGACGTGAGCCTGTGCGCATTTCCTGCACCAATGATTTGCCGCTCACACTCAATCTCTACCACAATGTGGATTTTATCTTTAACAATCCCTGCACATTCCCAGAGCGTATTGGTGATGCCAAACATTTTGAAGGCGAAGGTGAGCATGTGCCTGTCACACGTGGTGCGGGCGTGGCCTCCCTCAACATTTGGGAAACCAATTGCGTGCCAGATTTGACTGTGTTCAAACTCTATGAATTGAGTGAACGCGGCAAGGGCTCGCTCAATGTGTCATTTGTTTTGGCGGATGGCACTATGCATGCTCATACATCGCAAATCCCCAAAGGCCGTTATAAAAAAGCGCATCGTCATGCCGCCGGAACACATGTGCATGCGGTTGATGGTGAGGGCTATTCATTGCTTTGGTATGAAGGCGATTCAGAGTTTAAGGAATTTCCATGGCGTCACGGCTTTATGTACACGCCGCCCTTCTGGATGTTCCATCAGCACTTCAATACATGCGATCATCCCGCGCGTTATCTGGCGTGTTCGCTGGGCTCGCGCCGTTATCCCTTTATCTCTTTGCGTAAGAAGAGTGCTGAAGGTGGCGGCTCAACCTCCATTCAACAAGGTGGACGTCAGGTGGAATATGAAGATCAAGATCCACGCATCCATCGCAAATGGCTTGAAGAATTGCAAAAGACAGGCGTTACATCAGAGATGGGCGATATCTTCGATGAGAACGCCATTTTGGCTATTCCAAAAGCACAATTAACGGGCCCGATTAAAACACCAAAATCAATCGGACCTGCGATCTAATGTGACGAGGCCGCGTGATGAGCGCGGCCTTTATTTTCGTCAATCGTTGATCTGGATTGACAGGAGCGTGCTATGAAGCAATCGCATTTCTTTGCTCATTTGTGTCTTGTGATGTGCGCAGCCCTTGCGTTCACCACAAATGTAAAAGCAGATGATTTCTATAAGAATAAACGTATTTTTGTTGTCTCGTCCTCTGCCCCCGGTGGAGGATATGATCAATTTGCGCGTTTATTTGCCCGCAATATTGCCCCCCATATCCCCGGTGAACCAGTTGTGGTGGTGCAAAATATGCCTGGCGCAGAAGGCGTTAAGGCCGCTAATTATATTTATAATGTCGCTCCAAAAGATGGGACATTTATTGGCGCATTAGCGCGTACGATTGGTCTGGCAAAAATATATGAAGTCAATCCCGGTGTGTTGCAATTTGATCCCCTGAAATTTCGCTGGATTGGCTCACTTAAGCGCGACATCGGTATTTTGGTGGTCAATAATAAGAGCGGCGTGCAAAATGCAGCCGATCTCTCAACCCACTCCATCACCGTTAGTTCGCAAGCCGTTAATTCACCTAATTCTATTTATGCGCGCATGCTTAACAAGCTCTATGGCTCGCAGATCAAACCTGTTGAGGGTTATGAAGGCTCCACCGCAGGTCTGCTTGCTGTTGAGCGCGGTGAAACAGACGGGCATATCACCGGCGGCACGCCTCGCCCTGTGAAAGATCGCGTCCAAACATGGATTAAAAATAATCAGGCCCGTGTTGTCTTGCAATTTGGTCTTGAACGCGACCCTGATTTCCCCGATGCCCCCACAGCTCTAGAGGTGACAACCGATCCTGTTGGGCATCAATTATTTCAGCTTGCCTTCACCGAGCAAGAAGTGGGAAGCCCAATTGTGTTTGGTCCGGGTGTCGGAGATGCGCAATATCAAATCCTGATCAAGGCTTTTCACGACATGATCAATGATCCCGAATTTAAAGCGGATGCTGATCGTGAGCGTGCGGATATTTATCCAATCGAAGCGCAGCAGGTGATTGATCTCTACACGAGGGCATATCAAACGCCCCCAGATGTCATGGGCCAATTGCGCGAATTGGCAAAACATCAATAGAGCTTTGCTCTATTGATGGGATGACCACAGGCAATCCTGATCAATATCATCAATTGTGCGCGCGCCAATATAAGACATGGTGCGCCGCAGTTCATCATCGAGAAAACCGAGCGCTTTGCATGCGCCATCAAAGCCGCCTGCGCTGACACCATAAAGCGTTGCGCGTCCCGTCAGAACCATTTTGGCACCAAGCGCAAGGCATTTGACGATATCGCTGCCACGGCGCACGCCCGAATCCACAATCACATTTGTGCGGTCACCGACAGCGCTCACAATAGAGGGCAGAACATCAAGCGTTGATGGCGCGCTATCCATATTGCGGCCACCATGATTGGAAACAATAATACCATCGGCACCACGCTCCACGCATTTTTGCGCATCATCGGCACGCATAATGCCTTTGATAAGGAGCTTGCCAGGCCAGATGTCTCGCAGTCGATCAATATCATCATAGCTGACTTGATCGGCTCTGAGAGCTTTATCGCTTGTTGCGTGACCCGTAATTTTATCTTGAAACTGAGGTGGGTAATTGGCGTGGCGCGGCATGCCTGATGTCAGGAGATAGCGGCCCATGACATTCGTCATCCATGCGGGATGCGAGAGCATATCAATGACGCTTTTTGTATTAAGACGATAAGGCAGATTAAAGCCATTGCGTTTGTTATGTTCGCGGTTGGCGCCAAGCCCAATATCAACTGTCCAAATCAAGGTTTTAAACCCAGCGTGATAAACGCGCTTAATCAGATCATAAGATAATTGTTTATTGCGCCAGAGATAAAGCTGATACCACAATGTGCCACCCGCTTCCTGCGCGATTTTCTCCATAGGTGTATTTGAGCCTGTGGCGAGGGTAAAAGGGACGCCCGCATGGGCCGCAGCTTTTGCAAGTTCCAATTCGCCCTCATACCATGCGACGCCCGCAATGCCCGTGGGCGCAATGGCAAGAGGCAAAGCCATTTTATGATGAAAGAGGGTGCGCGATGTTTCAATCGCCGACACATCGACTAAAACTTTATTGAGCAATTTAATCTCATCAAGACGTCGCCGATTATTGCGCAGGGCAATAAGATCTTCTGTGCCCAAATCCATATAATCAAAGACGCCTTTGGGTAGGCGCGCACGTGCCATGAGGCGCAAGTCCTCAATATTATAACAATCATTGAGCCGCATTGGCTCTCCTCCCTTATATTTATCAGTTCTTATTCTTGTGCGATTTTGCGCAAACGCTCGATAATAGCTGGTGGCGTCGCATAAGCATCGTCAACAATTGTCTTCATATCAGCAGGGCTGCGCGCTTCATTGAGCCCTAATTTTAATGTCGTGGCTTCATCTTGAAATTCAGGATCTCCGATGGTCTCCATAACAGCTTTTTGCATGAAGGCGACACGATCGGCCGGTACATTGGGTGGTAAAAGGAAAGGGCGCCCTAATGCCAGAGGCGCAATGGCCGCGCGCAGCAGCAGTAGGTCATCTTGATTGCTGAGTTGCTCGGCAACACTTGGCACATCTGCAATGGCGGGTTCTTTTTGCGGGCCATATTGCACGATGAGATTGATCTTTTTATCACGCAGCCATTCAGGTCGCGTGCTGGTCAGAGAGTTCCAGAAAATGCTGGGATAGCCATCAACCTCGCCGCGCTCCATCGCCAAAAAACTCTCGGTTTGACCGGGGTAGCCAACAACAATTTTTAATTTTGTCTTGAGTAATTCATTGAGCAAACGGGCGTAAAAACTCGGTGTTGAATTGGCACCTGATGAGGCAACAGTGACAGTTTTTATGCGTGCATCGTCTAAATTGCGCACGCCACTTGCTGTCATGGTTGCTAAGAGGCCCGTCTCATAACTTGGTGATCCCAGCCAGTTAAAATTGCGCGCATCATAATCAGCCTCTTTCGTGCCCAGCAAAGGCTCAAAGGGTGTGTTGTTTTGCACGCCACCCATGGTCAATCCATCCTTGGGTGCAACGCTGTAAAGATATTTTGTGGCAACAATACCGCCTGCGCCCGGCATGTTGCGAATGGTGATGGTAACCTGAGGGGCAATATGTTTGGGTAAATAACGCGCCAATGCGCGTGCTAACGTATCATAGCCGCCACCCGCACTCGAGCTGATCACCATAGAGATCGATTTGCCCGTGTAAAAATTAACTGGCTCTTGGGCTTGCGCAGCGGACAGGCTGATCGCAAAACAAGATAGAGCAAGGAGGGAACGAGATGGCATAAGGATCTCCAGCGATATGTGTATCTATGAGATTATCAAGACTTAGATGATTTGAAAGCTAAAAAGCCGCCATCGATTAAAAGATCAGCACCCGTCATAAAAGATGATTCATCACTGGCAAGAAAAAGGGCACCTGCCGCAATTTCATCCACACGGCCCGTGCGCCCCAAAAGATAAGCGGGGCCGCGCTTGGCATTCGCAATCTCACGACTGCCCCAGCGCCGCAAAGAGCGTGCTGTATCAATGGCGCCGGGCGAGAGAGTGTTCGCTCTGATATTATCCTTGGCGTGATCGCAGGCAAGACATGTTGTTAGGCGGATAAGCGCGGCTTTGCTGGTTGAATAAGGTGCGCGCAAGGGCACGCCGATCTGGCCAAGCTGCGAGGCAATGTTGATAATGCTGCCACCGCCTGAGGCACGCATGGGCGCAATCGCATATTTGCACATCATGAATGGGCCGGTGAGATTCACATCAAGCGCGCGTTGCCACTCATGAAGCGGCATATCTTCAATGGTCGCATCAGGTGTCACAGCTGCCGCAACATTGACCAAAGTCGTCAAGCCGCCAAAATGCGCTAAAGTGTGCGCAATCACATCTTGGCATGATTGTGCATCCGAGACATCAAAGCCAAAGGCTATGGCCTCGCCACCATCAGCGCGAATGAGAGCTGCGCATTGTTCAGCGGCGGCATGATTGATATCTCCAATACAGATGCGCGCTCCCTCACGTGCAAAGCGTTGCGCAATAGCCCCACCAATTTCACCGCCGCCACCCGTAATAAGCGCGATGCGACCTTGCAGGGGAAGAGACATGAACGTGCCTTTCATCAATTTGAATCGTCACAGCAGTAAAGCTCTATTGCTAGTTTCTGACAAGCACGTTATCCCTTTGTACATATGAGTGAGGAAACCATGGCAAAAATTTCACGTTTAGAGACAAAGCTCTCTGCACAACATACAGCCCTTGTGATGTTTGACACATTAAACGGCTATATTCACGCATCTGATCCTGCAAAACAGGCATTTTATAAAGAACATCGTATTGTCGAACATATGCAGCGCTTGTTGAGCGGCGCGCGCGCTGTGGGCATGACCACATTTTATCCCTGCGGTGCGCATAGTGATGATGGCTCAGACACAGTTTTGCGCCTCACCGATACAGATATGGATTTGGGCCAAGGTGGCTCGGTTGATAGGCCGATCAAGCCACGCTTCTCAAAAAGCTCAAAAGAGGCCGAAATTGCGCCCGAAGTTGCGCCAACCGCTGGTGATGTCGTCATTCCAAAACGGCGTTGGAATGCGTTTTTTCAAACCGATCTTGATTTGCAATTGCGTGTGCGCGGTATCGACACCATCATCATCGCAGGCGGCTCGACAGATGTCGGCATTGCCAGCACTTTATTTGGCGCACGCGATCTTGATTATGGAATCGTGGTTGCTAAGGATTGTTGCTATTCAATGCGTGGCAATAATAATCAATTCTTTATGGAGCGCGTGTTCCCGCGCATGGGCCGTGTGATGAGCAATGAGGACATCATTGCCTTGATGACCAAATGAGGTGATCTATGAGCATGATTGAAACCAAAGAAATCACATGCGCAAATGGCATGGAGGCGTTTATCGCCGCTCCCTCATCCAGCACGGCTTTGCCTGTTGTGGTGTTGATGCATGAGCGCTATGGCCTTGTGCAGCATACGCGTGATCAAGCCATACGTTGCGCGCGCGATGGCTATTTTGTCATTGCGCCTAATTTTTTCTTTCGCCATCAAGATCAGACAGCGCTTCATGCGGGTTCATCACGTTATGATATGAGCGACCCCGAAGCTGTTGAGCTCATGCATGTGGTGTTAGATACATTAAAAAGCGATCAGCGCGCAGATCTGACGCGTCTTGCTGTGGCAGGCTATTGCCAGACAGGGCGTCATCCTCTCGTCATTGGCGCACATATTCCTCTGACCGCGATCATTGTGTGGTATGGCGCAGCATCAAAGCGCGAATGGAGTGTGAATGAGCGTCAGCCAGTGGCATTGGATGAGGTCATTGGGCGCATTTCATGTCCAGTCTTTGCTGCCTTTGGTGCGCTTGATCATATCATTAGCATTGATGATGTCCGCCATATGCGTGATGTGCTGGAGGCACATAAAAAATCTTATGACATTCACATCTATGCAGGCGCGCCGCATGGCTGGTTAAATGACACCATGCCCGGCCGTTATCGCAAACCACAGGCCGAAGCAGGATGGGCTGCGCAGCAGCGTTTTCTCGATCATGTCATGAATGGACGCGCTCATCCCGCAGAGATCAGCTGGCAATTTGAATGTCATTTTGACAGGTCTTATGACTTTAGTAAAAATGTGAGGCTTGAGTGAGCTCAAGATTGACAGGCGCTCAGCGCATTGTTGTCACGGGCGCGGCACAGGGCATTGGCCGCGCCATTGCATGTGCCTTGGCTCAACATGGTGCGCATCTCATTTTATGGGATATTGATGCGAATGGTCTATCTGAGACCGCGCAGATGATTGCGCCTCTCACCCATGTTCAGACAGCTCAAGTTGATATTTCGCACCATGATCAGATTCATGACGCCGCACGCGCTGCGCTTGCGCAAGGGCCCATTGATGGGCTTGTGAATAATGCGGGTATTTATCCCCGCGCGAGCATACTCGAGGCATCGATGGATATGTGGCACACAGTGCTTAATACAAATCTCATGGGTGCGGTGATGACAATGCAGGCTTTTGCACCCTCTATGCTTGCACGCCACAAAGGTGTGATCATTAACATTGCTTCGGGACGTGCCCTTCAAGGTGCGCGCAAAGGCGCGCATTATGCCGCCTCCAAAGCAGCTCTTTTATCCCTTACAAAAAGTGCGGCGCTTGAATTCGCCCCTTATGTGCGCGTCAATGCCATTATTCCCGGCGTGACTGAAACAGCCCAGCCCCTCGCCGAGACAACACGCGAGGAATTGCATGCGCGTGCGCATAAAATACCCTTGGGCCGTATTGGGCAGCCCGAGGATATCGCCAAACCTCTTGTGTTTTTAATGAGTGATGATGCGGCCTATATCACGGGCCAAGCGCTTGTCGTTAATGGTGGTTCTATTATGGTGCCATAAGCCGAAGAGGCGGCTAAGGACGAGGCATATTTACATTTTGCCCCGTCCGCTCGTGGTTTAAAATTCTTTGCTCATTTTCGCATCAAGCGCATAAGCGCCACCACCCCTAATGAAAATGCCCAGCGCCATAAGGCCCATGAGAACGGCAAACTCCATGCCTCTTTGGGTCCATCCCCATGTCGGCCATAAAACGAAGAATGAAATGACGAACATTTGAATGAAGATGGCTGCTGCAGCAATACGTGTAAATAGACCAAGCACTAGCATGAGGCCGCCAAAAAATTCGACACCACCAATGAAATAAGCCCCCATCACGGGATCGCCAAAAATATTGAGAATGGTATTATGCGCAGCCCCCACAGCGCCGCCACGAAATAATTTATCATAGCCATGCGGCATGAGAATCGCACCCAGCGCGATGCGCATGAGTGGATAGACATAGGGGTTGAGCATTCGGTAGATGGGCGCTGCAAAAGGCACGATGTAATGATCGTCTGCGTGGATGTCTGACATATCTTTCCCCCTTTTAATGCGGTCAGTGTGGCGTATTTAATGTGTAAATCCAACCATGCACTGCACAAAATCTTTATTGTTGAGCTGATGATGTCTTAATGTGGTGCGCGCATTAAACGCATGGTAATATAGAGCTGACATGAGAGATAAAATGAGCAAACCTCATATTGGTATGATCGGCTGCGGTGCGATTGCGCAAGGCGTGGTGGAGGTGCTGGCGCATGAACATGTGCCTGCCTGCGCGCAGTTAACCTTTTTAGTGCGACCTCATTATAAAGCAGCAACAGAGCTTTTTTTAGCGCCTTTCATTGGTCGTGCGGCAGAGCAGATCCATGTTATCACACACCCCGATGATTTTTATCGTGCTGGTTGTTCGTTTGTGGTGGAATGCGCGGGCCATAATGCCGTGCGTGAACATGGCGTAGCGCTTTTGCAAAGAGGCGTTGATCTCATCTTAATTTCCGCAGGTGCTTTGGCGGATGAAAATCTTTTTGCAGAGATGATGAGGGCGGCGCAAGCAACGCAAGCGCAGATCTCCTTATCGTCCGGCGCTATGGGTGGACTTGATATTTTGTCTGCCGCCGCGCGCGCAGGGCTTGATGATGTCAGCTATACATCAACCAAACCTGCTTATGCCTGGCGTGGCACACCAGCAGAAGATGTGATTGATGTGACGGCGCTTAAGACTGCGACTGCTTTTTATAGGGGCAATGCACGTCAGGCAGCGCAGATCTATTCCAAAAATGCTAATGTTGCGGCGTTGATTGCTTTGGCAGGTATTGGTTTTGAACGCACGAGGGTGAATCTAATTGCTGATCCCGATGCGCAAGTGAATAGTCATGCTCTCTCATTTACGGGGACATGCTGTGATGTCACCTTATCAATTCGCGCCCGCCCCCACCCGCTTAATCCCAAGACATCACAGACAACATTTTATGCGCTAGCGCAGGATATTTTGACACGTCACTCCCTGCTGCGTATTTAATTGCGCATAGACAAAAGCGCGGCTTTGTTGTTCATTAGGCGCGGGGGAGATAATCAATGCGCATAATCAAAATAATAAAATTATTGTTTGTGGCGGCCTTTTCTGTTGCAGCATTTACAAACGCTCACGCACAGGACTCGATCGCGCAATTTTACCGCGGCAAAACCGTCACGATTTACATCGGCTCCACATCTGGCGGAGGCTTTGATACTTATGCGCGGTTGCTTGCCCGCTTTATGGGGCGCTATATCGCTGGTGCGCCCACTGTCGTGCCCAGCAATATGCCGGGGGCAGGGAGTCATTTGGTTGCCAATTATATTTATAATGTGGCGCCAAAGGACGGGACGGCTATTGGCGCTATTTTTCCAAATGTGATTTTGGATGCTGTTTTGGGTGATCGTGCCCAAGAGAAGAGCGACCCATCAAAATTTAATTATATCGGCAGTGGTGCGCGCGATACTTATATTTGCATTGTCCGCTCTGATGCGCAGATTAAAAATTTTGCTGATCTTTTTAATCATGAATTAGTGGTGGGCGCGACCGCTGGCGGTGGGTCAACACGTGATTACCCGCTAATGCTTAATGCTCTACTTGGTACGCATTTTAAGGTGATTAGCGGCTATCCCGGGACGCGTGAAATTTTATTAGCGCTGGAAAAAAATGAAGTGGCAGGCGCGTGTGGCACTGCATGGTCAAGCATGACGCAGCAGCGACCAGACTGGTTTAAGAATGGCACGATGAATGTGTTGGTGCAGGAATCAAGTCTTGGTCTGCCAGAGCTTTTTACACGCGGTGCGCCACTCGCCACTTCCTTTGCCAAAACAGCTGAACAAAAGCAGATTTTGGATTTGGTTTATGCGCAACAATTATTTGGCCGCCCTTATGTTGTGGCCCCTGATGTCATGCCTGAGCGTGTCAAAGCCTTGCGTGATGCGTTTATGGCGACATGGGCCGATGTAGAATTGCAGACCGAAGCGCAAAAAATGATGCTTGATATTTCACCTAGCAATGGGCAAGAGATTCAAAATGTCGTGACACAAATGTTCGAAACACCGCAAAATATCATTGATAAAACCAAAGCGGCAATTGCCGGCGAAAAAGTCGGACCATGAGGGGGATAGAATGAATTTAAAATCAACATCGGCATCTGCTCTTTTTTTCGTAACATCACTTGGCCTGTCCCTCATATCTATATCCGCACAGGCGCAAGAGGCGGCATCCTCTTTCTATAAGGGGAAAAATGTTTTTATGGTCATCGGTTCTGCCGCTGGTGGCGGCTTTGATACCTATGGACGTTTGGTTGCGCGCTACATCGGTAAATATATTCCAGGGACGCCTAATGTTGTGCCTCAGAATATGCCGGGCGCGGGTGGTGGTGCGGCGGCTTATCATGTGGCGCAAGTGGCACCAGCTGATGGGACTTATATCGGCGCTGTGCACCCCGCTGTTATTATGGATCCTATTTTGGGGGATCGCGTCAAAGCAAAATTTGATCCATCAACCCTAAATTGGATTGGAAGTGCCAATTCAGATGTCTATGTCTGCGTTGTCCGCTCTGACGCAGCGGTTAAAACATTTGCTGATGCGATGACAACTGAAATTGTTTTGGGTGGTAGTTCGGATGCGGCCTCAACGCGTGAGTTTCCTTCCCTCCTCAACAATGTCTTGGGCACAAAGTTTAAATTAGTGGCGGGTTATGCCGGCAACCGCGATACCACATTGGCGATTGATAAAAATGAGATTCAGGGAATTTGTGGGGCAGCATGGTCAAGTGTGCAGGCTATTCGTCCGCAATGGTTTAAAGACGGCACAGTGCGTGTACTTGTGCAAGAAGATGTGAATGGTCATCCCGATCTCAATAAATTGGGCATACCCCGCAGTATTGATTTTGCCAAAACGGATGAGCAGCGTGCTTTGATGAAGCTTTATTACAGCCAAGAGATTTTTGGCCGGCCTTATCTTATGGCTAAAGACGTGCCCGCTGAGCGCGTCAGCATTATGCGCAAGGCTTTTATCGATGCGTTGCATGATCCCGATTTGTTAAGTGATGCGCAAAAGCTCTCAGCCGATGTTATGCCTGTGTCAGGTGAGGATTTGCAAAAATTGGTTACGCAAATCTATGCTTCAAAACCCGAGACGATTAACGCTTTGCGGACGGCGCTTGGATATCAAAAATAAAAGAAAATCCCCGCATCATCTTTTATGCGGGGATTTTTTTAATCATGCATGCGTAAAAAACTGAGCACACGCTCATTAAATTCAGCGGCACATTCAATATTGCCCATGTGGCCGGCCTCTTCAAATATATGCAGCTCGCAGTTTGGAATCTGAGGCACAAATTGATCGGTGTAATTAGGCAGGCGCAGTGAATCTTTGCGTCCCGCCATCACCAAGACCGGCACTTTTATATTGGCATAATTAATATTATCGCGCTCGCGCCGCTGCGATGTTGCAGAGGCAAAAGATGATTTAAAGCGCGCTGCCGCCGTTGCCTCCCATGCGCCGGGAAGATGCGCAATGCTTTGACGCCGTGCAATATAGGCATCATCTTGTGCCCAGCGCGGATCCACAAACATCACGTCAATAATCCTGCGCATATGCGCCTCAGATCCATCATAGCTGTTGAGAATTTTGCGCTCTTCATTATTGGGCGCATCCCCGCCCCCTGAACAGCACACAACGCTCAGCACAGGCCAATCAGGCGGTGTGCGGGCAGCTACAGTCAGGCACAAGCCGCCTGACATAGAGCTGCCGATGACATGAACAGCGCCGACGCACATAGTTTCAATAAAGCGGCGGATATGGGCGATGCGCTTGTCAAACTGGCCGTTAAAGTCAAAGACTTTATCGGTGCGCCCAAAGCCGAGATGATCAGGTGCCAGCACATGATAATGTGCAGCTAAGACATCAATATTATATTCCCATGATAGTTCAGCAGCGCCACCAAATTCAGCTGAATGAAGCAGCAGCACTGTGGGCCGGCGCCCGCGATGCTGGGTGCCGGCTTCAAGATAATGGGTTTTTATGCCGTCAATGCTAATGAAATGATGCGTGCTCATTCCGCAGCTGCCAATGTCCGCAATGGTTTTGTGCGCGCAAGATCTTTGATCTGCGGGAACACTTCCTTCGCAAACAATGTCATGCTCTTAACAGTGCGGGCATGATCAAGGAAGCCTGCTTGCTGCATCATCAGCAAATGATCAAAGCCGCCGACATTTTCGTAGAAGCGTTTGACTTGCTGGGCCACTTGATCAGGCGTGCCATACATAATCACACCTTGCTCGCGTTGAAACTCAAGCCCCTTCGCGCGCATAGCGTCTGTACGGCCTGAGAAGGCACCTTGCAGAGCCTTCACATTGAGATCAACGGAGACATAGCCTGGAGGGTTGCGGAATTGTGGTTCTGTCTTTGCTGTCATATACCACAATAATTCTTTCATGCCGGCTTCAGCTTCGGCCTCTGTGTCAGCGGTATAGACCAAAGGCAAGAAGCCAAGACCACCGCCACCGGGTTGACCGCAATCAACATAATGCGCGCGATAGGTCTCAAATAATTTGCGCACGACTTCATAAGGCTGCAAGAAGGTTGCAAAAGTAAAGCCTCGACTTGCCGCACGGCTGATCGCCTCATGATCACTTGATCCGGTGATCCAAACGGGCGGATGAGGTGTTTGATAAGGACGAGGCCAGAGATTGATTTGGCGCTTATGCGTGAAGCGACCTTCAAAATTAAACGGCTCATCAACAGCTTTCCACGCAGCAATGGACAGATCAATGCCTTCCCATAAACGCTCGACAGTTTGCGTGGGGTTGGAGTTTGACGCAAAGACCTCATAAGGCACGCCGCGCACAAAGCCAACTTCAAGACGACCGCGCGAAATGCAGTCAATCATAGCCATTTCTTCGGCAATACGAATGGGGTCACCGCGGTTCGCAATGGGATTGCCTAAAATTAAAATGCGGCCCTTGCTGGTTTGGCGTGCCAAAATCGCAGCAGACAATGGCGCGCATGTATCGAGACATGTCGCGGTTTGGTGATGTTCATTGACCATGAGATCAAGGCCAAGATCATCGGCAATCATATATTCATCGAGATAACGATTGTAGAGATCGGCGCCAATGTTGGGGTCAAAATGTTTATTGGATAATGACACGCGCATGGTTGTGATTTGATCTGCGGGTGGCAGATGTGGATAGGGCATTTCGGTAAAGTGCCAGGCCTGCATGGTTCCCTCCAGAGATGTGACAGATAAAAATACTCATGCGCCCAAAAATGGGCGAATGGCTTTGATGAAATCATCGTTTTGTTCGAGATGGGGATAATGCCCCGCCCGACCGATGGTGGTAAATTTTGAACCTAAGATGAGCGCGCTAAAGCCGCGGCCATAGGCAAGAGGCGTAATGCCATCATTCTCGCCCCAGATGAATTGCGTTGGCACTTTAATGCGATGCAACCGCTTGGTCATGTTGATGCTGTGCATATAAGGCTCCCAGCAAAAACGTGCAGTGCTTTCCACATTGCGTGCAATAATCTGCAAATCATGTTCCGACATGGATGGGAAATCACGTTTGCCTTTGGCCACATCATGCCATTTCAGTTTAAGCACTTTATCGGCATGCAAAGTCCAGATATCCGCAATATCGCGCTCGTAAGCCCCGCCAACTTTCACGCCATAGGAGTCCACCAAAATTATTTTGGAGAAATAGGCGTTAGATTTGGTTGCAATTTCAGTCACAATCCAGCCGCCAAGTGAAAAGCCAATCACAGGCACAGGCCCGAGGTGAAGCTCATCAAGCAAATCCATCATAATATAAGAAATATCATCGGGATTGCGGATCCAATCTGGGCGCTCTGAGCGGCCATAACCTGGCAGGGATGGCATGATCACTTCATGATCAAGTGCGAGATTAGCCAGTGCTGCGGAGCCGCGCTCTAATTGCTCTTCGCTGGTAAATACAAGAATGGGCTTGCCTTTGCCCATGCGCTCAACTTCAATTTTCATGCCTTGCACAGTGTGCATTGTGCTTTTTGGACCTGTTGCGGCCATTCTCTCCCCCTTCACCATCTGCGCAGCGGCAGATTTAAACGCATCGCCCCCAAGAGGTCGGCGATTTTACCCATCAATAATCGGGCTTTGCCCTACTAATGTGATTCCATAACCATCAAGTCCAACAATTGATCTTTTTGTATTGGACAAAAGCGTCATATTTTTAACGCCGAGATCGAGCAGAATTTGCGCGCCAATGCCATATTGACGCAATTCATGAATCGGCTTGCGCGGTGTTTGATCATGGCGCTCACGCACAGCTGTGCTCAGCGCATGTGGGTTCACATCCCTTATAATTACAATCACGCCGCGGCCTGTAGAGCCAATCATGCGCATGGAGGCTTGCAATTCGCTGCTGCGCGAGCGTTGCTCGCCGCCAAAGAACACATCAGGTGTGACATCACCTAAGAGGTCCGCGAGAAAATGATGCTGGTGCATACGCACCAACACAGGCTCATCACCGCTCACATCCCCGCATACAAGCGCGAGATGTTCGCTGCCATCAATTTTATTGGCATAAACACGCAGCTCAAAAGCGCCGCCAAAATGACTGTTAATGCTGGTGGAGGCTTTAAGCTCAACCAAACGCTCCATACGGCGGCGGTATTCGATGAGTTCGGCAATCGTGGCAATCTTCAGCCCATGCTGTTGCGCAAAAGGGATGAGATCAGGCAAGCGCGCCATTGTGCCGTCATCGTTCAAGATCTCGCAAATGACCCCTGATGGGTTAAGCCCTGCGAGGCGGGAGACATCAACCGCTGCCTCGGTATGACCAGCGCGGACCAAAACACCACCATCTTGTGCAACTAAGGGGAACACATGGCCTGGGGTAACAATGTCATGTCGGCCTTTGCTCGGGTCAATCGCGGCGCGCACTGTTGTGGCGCGGTCGGCGGCGGAAATGCCGGTCGTCACCCCCTCGGCGGCCTCAATTGAGGTTGTGAAGGCGGTTTGATAGGGCGTTTGATTATTGGCGCTCATCAAGCTCAAGCCAAGCTCGTGAACGCGCTGCCCCGTAAGTGAGAGGCAAATGAGGCCACGGCCAAACTTGGCCATAAAATTAATGATCTCAGGGGTCGCTTTTTCAGCGGGAATGACGAGATCGCCTTCATTTTCGCGGTTTTCGTCATCAACAAGAATAAACATACGCCCTTGGCGTGCATCCTCGAGAATATCTTCAATAGGGGAAAGAAATTGAGCCCTGTGCATCATCAAAATAATCATTTCCCTCGTTTTGGCCGCCGTTAAGCCGTGCTTTCAGGCGTAGCCGATGAATATGTGTAGGTGAGCTCACGGCCTGCTTCAACCTTCCGCTGCATGAAGCCCCCATAATATGTGCAGAGCTTGCAATTTTGTGTCAATAAGCGCAATTTTACACAAAGGCCAGCAGAGGCCGCGCTTGGAGCTTGGGGTCTTGATTATGGCCCCATAGGGGAATGTGGGCAAGGCCATAGCGGCACGCTCAGGGGGATGGAATGACAGCATTGCCAATAGGGCAGGGGCTCGGTGCCCCCTCTTCAGTTTCCTTTATGGGGGATGAGTGGGCGGAGCGCTGCTTGCGCATGGCGGAGCGGCGCGGCAGCACGATTAAAGCGGATGTGGACGCAACGCGGCGGCGCATATTGGATATGTCGCGAGGGCGCTGCACATTTGATGTCATGGACGCGAATAAGTTTGGTGGCTTTTCCTCGGCCACCGCGCGTATTGGGCGTATTGAGTTTAAATTTTTAAGCTGGAATTGTGACACGCAATGCGAAACGTCCACTTTCCGCACGCGTGATCATCATGTGGCCATTCATATTCCCTTGCGTGGCGCTTTTGATGCAAGTCAGGCCGATCATGCCTTGCGTGTGAATCCGGGGCAGGCGTTGATTGTAAGTGCCCCCGGCCTGTCGCGGCGGCGCTGGGAAGGCCCATGCGATTTACTTAATATTATGATTGAGCGTGAAGCCATTGAGCATTTTTTATCACGCGATGCCGCCGATGGTGTTCCCGATCTCTTGGATCGTCGTCCTCTGACCTTAATTGATCTCAATTCTGCGATCACCTTCACGCGTTTTGTGGAGACAATGATCCATGATGTGAACAATGATCAGCCCGCTTTTCAAGAACCAGCAATCGGGTTGCACGCCGAGCATTTACTGGTCATGCTGCTTGTGAAAAGTTTAAACGCGCAAACCCAACATGTGCGCGCTGATGAAAAAAGCACTATCGCTCCTTATTATGTCAGGCGTGCCGAGCGTTTCATGCGCGCCCATTATGCCACGTCAATTGAGCCGCATGATTTGGCGCACGCAAGTGGCGTGAGCTTGCGCACGCTATATTACGGATTTAAAAAATATCGCAATCTGACACCTGTGCAATATCTCAAGGATATGCGTCTTATTCAAGCGCGCCGCATTCTCATTGAAGCGCAAAGCGAAGGTGGACGGATCCATCATATTGCCGCTATGGTGGGGTATGAAAACCGCAGCCAATTTGCGCGTGATTATCGCGTGCATTTTGGTGAAACACCGCGCGAGACCTTGCGTGGCGTGCGCAGGCGCGCTAGCTAACAAATTATATTTAAGAGAACAACGCTGCACATTAAGTGCCTCAACAACTAAAAATGATATGGGGGAAATATGTCGATCACACCTATCGGTTCCAAGCGCGCGGCATATCTGATGAGCCTGACGAGCGCTCTATGTGTGATGAGTTCGCTGAGCTATGGGCAAACAGCGGAAGAGTTTTATCGCGGCAAAAACATGGATTTTATTATCGGTTTTTCCGTTGGTGGTGGCTATGATCTTTATGCGCGTACAATTGCGCGGTTCATCGGCGACCATATCCCCGGCAAGCCCAAAGTTGTGCCTAAAAATATGATTGGCGCAGGCAGCCGTGTGGCCGCAGCCTATGTCTATGGTGTCGCGCCAAAAGATGGGTTGACGCTGGCGACGGCAGATCAATCCATACCGCTGGAGCAATCCTTGGGTGATAAGGGTATCAGCTTTGATGCGCGTCAATTCACATGGATTGGCAATCCCATTGTCGATAATAATGTGATTGCCACATGGTACACAGCAGGTGTGAAAACCATTGATGATGCGCGTCAGCGTGAGGTCACAATGGGGGCGACAGGCTATAATACATCGGCGCAATATCCGCAGGTCTCCAATTCGCTGCTTGGCACTAAATTCAAAATCATCATGGGTTATCCCGGCGGGGCAGAAGTTAATCTTGCTATGGAAAATGGAGAAGTAGCAGGGCGCGGCTCCAATTCATGGGCATCATATAAGGCCACTAAGCCTGAATGGGTGCGGGATCATAAGCTCGATATTCTCTTTCAAATTGGCCTTAAAAAAGCATCCGATTTGCAAGACGTGCCTTTGCTGATGGATTTGGGTACGAATGAGGAAGATCGCGCAGCGCTCAAATTAGTTTCAGCGCCCCCCAGCATTGGCCGCCCTGTGTTTTCAACACCCAATGTGCCTCAAGAGCGCACCAAAGCCTTGCGGGCAGCGTTTGACGAAATGGTGAAAGATCCCGCTTTCCTTGCTGAGGCCAAAACACTCAATCTCGATATTGATCCCATCAGCGGTGAAGAGCTGCAACGGATTGTCGAGGATATTATCAACGCGCCAGCAGGCGCAAAGGCGCGTTTAAGTTCAGTGCTCGATTTGCTCGAGCGCCCGCGCTAAAATCAGTGAGGAAAGAGATGAGATATCGTTCAACTCAATTCATATGCGCGACTGTGCTGATGGCTCTGCTGCCGATAAATGCCTATGCGCAAACGCCTTCATCTCAAAAAGATGAGTTTTATAAAGGCAAAAACATCGAGCTTATCATCGGTTATACTCCCGGCGGTGGCTATGACACTTATGGGCGTTTGGTCGCGCGTTTTTTGGGCGCCTTTATTGATGGGCATCCGAATATCATCATCCGCAATATGCCCGGTGGCGGCACACGCGTTGCCGCAGGTTATGTTTATAATGTCGCGGCTAAAGATGGGTTGACTATCGGCTTAATTGATCAATCTCTTGTTTTGCAACAAGCAATGAATGATCCCTCCATTTTGTTTGATGCAACGCAGCTCAATTGGATAGGCAATCCCGCCGCGGACAATAACACTGTCGTGACTTGGTACACGACAGGTGTCAAAAGCGTTGAGGATGCGACACGCACAGAAGTTTTGATCGGCTCAACGGGGCCTAATACATCATCGCAAATCCCGCTGGCTATGAATGCAACGCTCGGCACCAAATTTAAATTGGTGAGTGGCTATCCCGGCGGCAATGATATGAATTTGGCAATGGAACGCGGTGAAATTGGCGGGCGTGGCTCAAACCCCTGGGCATCATGGAAGGGCACAAAACCCGAATGGCTGCGCGAGCATAAACTTAATTTTCTGGCGCAAGTTGGTCTCTCCAAAGCAGTTGATTTACAAGATGTGCCTTTACTCATGGATTTGGCCAAGAATGAGCAAGATCGCTTAGCTTTGCGTCTCCTATCAGCCCCCTCAACCATGGGCCGTCCCTTCTTCACCTCACCCTCTGTGCCCCCGATGCGTGTGGAGATCTTGCGTAATGCCTTCATGGCCATGGTGAAAGATCAGGCGTTTTTGGACCAAGCAGGCAAAGAAGGGCTCGATATTAATCCTGTGAGCGGGCAGGAATTGCAAAAAATTGTGAATGACATCATCGCCACTCCCAAGCCTGTCGTCGCGCGTTTGGCTGAAATTATTGAGGATAAAAGCCAACCTGCAAGCGCACATTAGATCCGCAGATATCCAGCACGCCCGCCTCATCAACATCTGCGCGCTTGTGCTTTGGGTCTGAACTGCTAGCATTATGCGCATAATAACAGGCAGAAGATCATGGGAGGAGAAGATGGCCGTGCGTGCATTAGCACCCCTGAGGGCTGCGTTTATTTTAATTATGTCAGCGGGGCTTCTCGTCTCATCCGCCTCCGCCTCCATGCTCGATGATTACAAAGGCAAGGTTGTGCGCCTCGTCAATGGTGGCGCGGCAGGCTCTGGCTTTGATCTTTATTCACGCATGCTCGCGCCATGGCTTGAGAAAAAACTTGGCACAACTGTGGTCGTTGAATCGCGTCCTGGTGCAGGCATGATGACCGCAATGAACCATGTGTGGATGCAGCCGCCAGATGGCCTGACCCTGATGTTAGCCCCAGGTGAGGGCGCGGTACTTGCCAAAATCATTGATGACAAGGCCATTCGTTTTGACATGACACAATTTGGTATTTTGGCGCGCGTAAATACGGCGCCGCGTGTGATGATTGTCAATCCAAAATCAGGTTATGATAAACCCGCAGATTTTTTCAGGGCCAATAAGGTCTTGCAAATTGGCGCCAATGGAAAAACGGATGCTGTTGCCGATACGGCCTCCATCATGTGTCATGCACTCAAGATTAAATGCAAGATTACCATTGGCTATCAATCCTCAGCTGATTTTGCTTTGGCGGCGGTACGTGGCGAAGTTGATGCGACCATATTGGTTGAGGATTCAGCGGCGCGTTATGCGCAAAATAATCAATTGCGCGGATTTGTGGTGACAGCGCGTGAGCGCTCAAAACTGATGCCGGGTGTACCAACAATTTATGAGGCGCTCAACCTCAGTCAAGACGCGCAGGATTGGTTGGACTATCGCGAATCCATTCGAAAGATCGGTCGTCTTTTAATCGTACCGCCCCATACAGATCCGCAAAAGCTAGCATTTTTGCGTGATGTGGCGCGCTCAATTTTGACCGACCCTGAGGCGATGGCCGAGTTTGCGCAGCAACAACAGCCTGCTTTATATGGCGCGCCTGAGGAGATTGAGGCGCTGATTAAGACCAGTCTGACAGGCCTGACGCCCGAGCGGCAAAAGCAAGTTCAATCCATCATCTCAGATGAATTTTATTAATACACATCAATGAATGTAAAAATCAAAAGAAAGAGACAGATATGACCACGACACCGCCTAAGAGTGTGAATGACGTGACATTAGCCAGCGCACGTTTTGATGAGGCCGATCCCTTGTTAACATCTGCGCCATCCGAATGTGGTTGGGCATCTGATGTGATGGCCCAGACATTGCGAGCTCTTGATGTGCGCTATATAGCGCTTACACCGGGCGCAAGTTATCGCGGTCTGCATGATAGTCTTGTTAATTATCTTGGTAACCGCGATCCCTATATGATTGTGTGTCTGCATGAAGAACATGCGGTGGGTATTGCGCATGGGTATGCCAAAGTCACGGAACGCCCGATGGCAGTTGCGCTTCATTCCAATGTCGGCTTAATGCATGCCACAATGGCAATTTTTAACGCATGGTGCGGGCGCTCGCCCATGTTGATTTTGGGTGCAACAGGCCCTGGGGATGCGGATGAGCGACGCCCATGGATTGATTGGATTCATACTGCCAAAGATCAGGGTGCGCTTATTCGTCACTACACCAAATGGGATGATGAGCCACGCTCGGTTAAGGCAAGCGTTGAGTCTTTACTGCGTGCACATCAAATTGCGTCCAGCAAACCTTATGGCCCTACATATGTCTGTCTTGATGTGGGCTTGCAGGAAACAAAATTAACGGAAGCTGTTCATCTGCCCGATCTTGAGCGTTATAAAGCAGGCCGTCCGCCTGCACCAAGCGCTGAAGCGATTGACACGAGCGCGCAATGGCTCGTGGGCGCAAAAAAACCACTCATACTTATGGGCCGTATGTCGCGCTCAGCCGCTGATTGGCAGGCGCGTATTGAATTGGCAGAGAGTCTAGGCGCTGCGGTTATTACGGATTTGAAGGCGGGGGCGACATTTCCAACACAGCATCCGCTGCATCTCACCGAACCACGTTTGCGTCCGTCGGCGAAAACAGCTGAGGTCATGCGTCAAGCCGATGTGATTTTGGCGCTTGATTGGATTGATCTGCGAGGGCAATTTGATCAAACCTTAGGTAAGGATGCACCTATTAACGCTAAGATTATTCACTGCTCTATAGATGACTATCTGCATAATGGGTGGAGCATGGATTATTTTGGTCTGCCTCCCGCAGATCTTAAAATCATGTGCGCGGCGGATGAAATTGTCCGCCCTTTGCGCGATCGTATATGCGCGCTGACAGGCAAAAGCGCATCCACACCCAAATGGCCGCAGCGTGATGAGCCGGTATTCGCGCCTCCTCAAAATCATTCGATGATGAAATTGAGAGATCTCGCGCTTATTGTGCGCGATTTCTGCGATCAAAATGAAGTGACATTGGCAGGGCTTGCGTTGGGATGGCCCGCTGAAACACTCAACTTCAGACATCCCCTTGACTTTGTCGGCCTCGATGGCGGCGGCGGTGTGGGCGCAGGCCCATCTCATGCAATTGGCACTGCCTTGGCGCTGAAAGGCTCAGGCCGACTTGCGTTAAGCATTATGGGGGATGGTGATTTTGCGATGGGCAGTAATGCATTTTGGACTGCCGCCCATATGAATATTCCTTTGCTCGTGATCGTTGCTAATAACCGCGTCTATTATAATGATGTCGCCCATCAAGAACGCATGGCACTCATTCGCAAAAGACCGGTTGAGAATAAATTTGTTGGGCAGGAAATGACAACACCGCCTCTCGATTTTGTTGCTCTTGCCCGCGCGCAGGGCTGGGAGGGTGAGCAAGTCAGCAGGTCAGATGATTTGAGAGCCGCTATTGAGCGTGGCGCAGAAAAAGTGCGCGCAGGCGGGCTTTATGTCATTGATGCGCTGATTGATGTGCGCCATAGCGATGATGAACGCGGCCACACCTCAGGGCGTAAGGATTAAATGAAAGATGCGTGCGCCGATATGAGCGCACGCATCTTAATTTTAGAAACCGCCTTGTTGAACAAAATCATCCGTCGCTTTGCGACCATTCGGCTCTTCACGGGCTTGAAGATCTTCGGGCAATGCTGATTTATCGCCCCTTATGCCTACAGCAAAAGCAATCTGAATGGCGTGATGCGAGGGGATGTTAAGATCAGCGGTGGCTTTTGCCTGATCAAATCCACCAATGCCATGTGTGCTGATGCCCATCACCTGCGCTTGCAAAATCACATGCGCCCATGCCGCGCCACAATCAAAAGAATGGACGGGAAGCGGAGTGGCGCCGTCGTCCGTAACATTGTGCGTGCGCGCAATGAGATAGACTAATGCGCCCGCGTGTTTGGCCCAGATTTGATTGCGCGGATTAATGGGCGCTAAAAACCGCTCAAACTCTGCTGTGCCGCGCAAAGCATAAATAAACCGCCAGGGCTGCGTATTATTGGACGAGGGTGCCCAACGCGCAGCTTCAAATAGACTCATCAATTGGCTCTCGCTGATCGGCGCCGATGAAAATGAACGTGGTGACCAGCGTGAAATGAAGAGATCATGAATGGGGTGGAGGGCGTGACGTGGACTCATATTCTATCCTTTAGTGATGATCGAGACTCAGGGGCTCACCATGAACGGGGAAGAATGTATTGAGCCATGTTGTGACAACTTCATGCACGCGCTTATTCTTCTCAGCAAACATAAAATGATCTGTGCCAGAGAAGAGATGCAGTTCAGCAGGTGCGCGTGCGCGGGTGAACATATCAATCGTTTGCTGCGTGGGTGTAACAGAGTCGACCGCGCTATGCAGGAAGAGCGATGGACGCGGGGAAATCTGACTGACCACATTTTCAGCCATAAAATCATACATGCTCTGCGCTGTTTCAACAGGCATGGTCATAATGGATTTGGTAATGACATGGCCGCGCAATGAGGGGGGAATGGGCACGATATCATAGCGTGAGACCATAAGAGATGTGCCGGTTTGTTCACGATGCGCACGCCCCTCGGCGAGCATGGCCATGAATTTATCAAAGGCACCAGGTGCGCTATGTTGGGCTTCAAATTTCTTTGCCCCATTTCCCCAGCCTGATGCGGAAATGCAGCACGCAAAGCGTTTATCAATACCTGCGGCATAAACCGCCACAGCGGCACCAAAGCTTGATCCCATGACACCAATGCGTTTGGCATCAATATGCGCATGGCTTTCAAGCAGGCTCAGGGCGTGGCGCGTGTCACTGACTTGCTCCAAGCAAATCAAACGGCTATGCTCACCTTCACTGTCGCCGCAACCGCGAAAATCAAACCGCAATGTGGCATATCCCAGCGCATTTAGCATGGTGCAGGGCGTGACGACATTGCCCGCATCTTTCGTGCTGCCAAAACCATGCAGCACAATCATAGCGGGGCGTTTTTCACCCGCTTTTAATCCCTCGGGCAAGCCGATGACGGCCGAGAGTTTCAGTCCATCTGAGATGAAAGTGACGCGTTCTTCAATCATAATGTCTCCTGCCGTCGTGCCATGGCACGTTAGTTTTTCTCAGTGGTGATAACGCTTTATGGCATTTTGTAAAGATAGGTCTGCCGTGATGGCCTGTGTGAGTCAGAGATAGAGATTTTTCATATGCTCAGCCCGATAGCGCAATCCCGCCACAGCGCCAGCCGGAAAAGCGGCGGCGATGGAAGTGAGATCATCCTCATCAAGCGTTATCTGCGCCGATTGCGTGTTTTCAATCATGCGGCTCATGGTTTTGGTGCCGGGAATGGGGATAATGTCTGGCCCTTGCGCCAACAGCCAGCTCAGCGCAATTTGCCCTTTGCTGGCATTATGTTTGCGCGCAATAGCGTCAAGCTGCTCAACTAATTTTAAATTATGATCGAGATTGTCGCTTTGGAAACGTGGGTGACGCAAGCGTTCATCTTGCGCGCCAAGGCTGGCAGCTGTCACTGCGCCCGTTAACAGCCCGCGCCCTAAGGGGGCATAGGCAATTAAGGATATGCCGAGCTCGCGCATGGTTTTGAGAACGTCTTCAGCTTGATCACGATAGAGGATTGAATATTCGGTTTGCACAGCGCTGATGGGATGAATGGCATGCGCGCGCCTGAGCGTTGTAGGATTAACTTCGCATAGGCCGAGCGCACGCACTTTGCCTTGTTCAACCAGACGTCCCATCGCGCCCACAGTCTCTTCAATCGGCACATCGGGATCAACGCGATGTTGATAATATAAATCAATATAATCGCATTGGAGCCGTTTGAGACTTGCCTCACAGGCCTCCATGACATAGGAGGGCCGCCCGTCCGCTATGCGCCCATCACGTCCCGCAAGATTGCCAAATTTGCTGGCAAGAATAATTTTATCGCGATGCGTCCCCAGAGCATTGGCCAACAAACTTTCATTATGACCCCATCCATATTTATCAGATGAGTCAAAATGAGTGACGCCAATCTCAAGCGCTTTATGCAGCAAAGCAATGTTATGAACATCATCGGCGGGGCCGTATGAGCCTGATAAAGATGCGCATCCCAAGCCGATGGGAAACACAGTTAATGCGCTGCGCCCAATGGCGCGCGCAGCTAAGGAGGAAGAAGACACGAGATGAGAACTCCAAAAATAAGAAGGGGCCCAAGCCCCTTCATGCAAGAGTGGTTAAAAAATTAACTGCGCCATGGGGCTTTTTCAATCACTTCGGTCTCAATCACAAAATGACTGTTAAAGTGATGGCGTGTGACATCATGCGGATAAGACCATGGAAGCTCGCTGTAGAAATTGAGGCGCAGGAAATTGGGGCAATCGACAGGTGTGGTAATCACGCTATGGCCAATACCACGGGGAATAACAGTCACTGTGCCCGGATAAGTCTGGGCATTGCCGGTTTCAGACATATCAAGCGCATCACCGCGGAATTGAATGCGCACTTCTTCACTGCGCAAAGCGCGATGGAACGCAAATTGCTCACCCACGATATTATAAACTTTCAGTTCAAGATGTTTGCCACGAAACACAGGCTTGGGCTCGCCACTTGTGCCTGCGATTTCCTTGAACAAATCAAACGCACGCAATTTGGTAATGCCACTTTTTGTCTCGCGAGGGCTGGTGCTGGTGGCAGGTACAAGATCTGCGTAATCTCTATTAAATAAAGAGACATCATCGGGCTTGTCATCCCAACAGATCATGCGCTCAACCACACGCCCACGCGGTGCACTTTGGCGGTCGGCAGGAATTGTCCATTGTGGCCCGTTCACACGTGTGACTTTAAAGCGTGTGTGGCTGACTTCATCATCAGTGCTCATAAAATGCGTGAAGGGTTCATTCACCCATGCAAACCAGCGCAGACTGTCCGCCGAGCCAGTTGAGCGATAGGCAATGCCTTGGGGAATATGGATGAGATCGCCCGGATTCATTATATAGGGCCCGAATTCAGTTTCAATTTCAGTCGTGCCTGCAAATTGAAAAAACACAGTGTCGAAATCAATCGGACGTGTGAATTCAATCTGTGCGCCGCAGACGCTCTCCACACCGATTTTATGATCGCGATTTTGCAATAATACGAGCCTTTCATTGGGCGCGCTCAGCAAATCAAATGAACGAAATAAAGGTAAAGCGCGTGTGCTGGTGCCGCTTTCCATAAGGCTTGATTTGGCCCGTTTAGCCCATGCGGGTAAATAACCATTTGTGAAAGTATGCCACATCGTCATAAATTCGCGGCTTTTAGGTTGCTCGTTCATTGGTGCTCTCCCTTAAGTATTTTATCCTGCAGTTAAAACCATTTGTGCTTTTTGCAAATCAGGCACAAGCTCGTCGGCGATGTGATGAACATCACGCACGAGTCCCGCAACAGCTTCACCTGAAAGAGGCGATAAGCCAACGCGAAGAGTTGTCAGATCAGCTTGAAAGTGCGGATCATTCATACATTGATCAAAGGCATGACGCAGAAGTGTTAAACGCTCATGCGGCACATGAGGGGTTGTGAAAAATGATGTGCCGATGTCCGAGGCATTGACAATGGCACGCATGAGCTCGACTTGGCGCGGTGTGCGCGCGCATTCAAGTGCGGTGGGTATATCGGGCAATTCAGCATGGCGCTTAGCCGCAAATTGCACAAGCACACGAATGCTCTTTGAGGTGAGCCAATCGGGATGGCTGGTTTTCAGCGTATCCCATCCCGTACAATGGCCATCCACTTCGCCGCGATTTACCGCCAGCATGCCTTCCGCCGAGCCTGCATAACCCCGCACTAAATCAAATTTCGTGCCGGTGATATAATTCAGCGCATTGGGATAAATGGTGATGGCCGATCCCGCACCCGTCGCTGATAGGCGCGCGCTGTGCTCAAAGGCATCATTGATGGATTGCAATGATGATGAGCGCACAAAAATAACATTCACGAGTGAATTGACGCGCCCCACCCAGCCAAAATCAGCAGTGGCAAAACGGGCAGGGCTTGTGCCCAAACGTTCATCCAGTGGCAATGTCGGCGCCACAAGCGCAAGCGCGGTTCCATCGCGCGGTGCTGATGCAGCCATATAGGCCGCAGCCGAGACGCTGCCGGCTCCCGGCATATTACGCAGAACAAGTGTGGGATGGCCCGGAATAAAGCGACCCAAATGTGTGGCTAATGTGCGGGCGTAAAGATCATTGCTGCCCCCTGTGGGAAAGCCAACAATCAGATCAATTGTTTTGCCGCGAAACACCTCGTTATCGCTTGCCGCTGAGAGAGGCGAGGCCCATAGGCTTAGACCTCCCGCGATGGCGCCAAGACTCGCGCGGCGTGATAAAGTGAAACGCTCTCGCCGTGGTAGAGAATGTGATATGATGCGGCTTGCCAGATCGTGGCTCAAATCATCCCCCTCATGTCGTTTTATTTTTATTAAGCATAGGCGCATCAGCACAAAAGGTGAAGCGCAAAGTCTTGTTGAGTTGATCAATCAGCGCATGGTTTAGTCTTCATGCGCGAGTGGCCAATCCCTCGGTATCAGTCCAGCTTCATGTCCGCGTTCAAGATAATAGGCCCATAATTTACGCACGTGAAAGGGGCGCATTTCATGGCGATTTATTTGCTCCATTTCCTCTTCCGTGAGCGGCAGGGCCTCTGCGCCAGCCTGCAAAACATTGAGTAAGGCGCGGGCATTCTCATCAAAATGAACAGCATCAACCAAAAGCGCGGGAACAGATTCAGCCACCAATACCAAGCCATGTGCGCGCATGAGGGCGGCGTGATGCGGCCCAAGGGTTGCCGCCAATGCGCGGCCTTGCGCTGGTAATTTGATATGGCTGGGATCGGGATCAGTTGGTATGCCGCTCTGCCAGCGAACGGCGCGGGCGCGCACGGGCACAAGGCTTACATTTTTCATCAAGGTGAAGCAAATAGCGCGCTCCATATGGCTGTGAATGATAGCCGTGACATCAGGCCGCGCGCGATAGATTTCACTGTGAATAGGCAATTCAACTGGTGGCTTTCCTGCCTCACCACTGATGATCGTGCCATCAAAATCAACATGCAAAACATCTTGGGGATGTAATGTGGCGCGTGGGCTCATGCCTTTTTGAATAAAGAGCGCATCAGGCCGCAAGGGGTCGCGTGCAGAAATATGGCCGCTATAGTCCAAAATATCTTCGGCGACGAGCAAGCGCGTGGCAGCGGCAAGCTGAGCGCGCAGGCGCTCAGGTGTTAGAATATGGGTCACATGTCTCTCCCTATGCCAGCTTACGTGCGTCAGGGATGACGATCGCGAATGGCAATTTGTTTTTGGTCGTGTACTGATTTCTCAATTTTGCTTGCCAGCACTTCAGCGAGGCAATGATAGCTGGCATCGCGCATATGAATGCCATCGCGGCCGATCATCTCATCTAAAGTGGCGTAATCATCATGCAGCCAAAACCGCATGATTTCATAGCGTTGAAACAGATTAATATTCTTCTCGGCCGACAAAGCGTGCATGGCCTCAAGCAAATGCGGTGTTTCCGGATAATGATTAATAGCAGGCGAAAATTGCGGGTTCATCAAAATGAGATCAGCTTTGATGTTTTTGATTTGCGCAATGCCATTGCTCAGCGAGGCGAGATAATCCTCAACCGGTACGCCCTTCATAATGGTGTTTGAGCCAACTTGCCAAATCACGAGATCGGGATGGTAATCAATTAAATCATGCTGAAACCGCGCCAGCATATCTTTTTCAGTATCGCCGTTCACCCCGCTGTTGATGACGCGAATATGGTGATGAGGCCAATGGCGCGTGAGCTCATCGGCGAGTTGAGCGGGATAGCTTTTGCTTGGCTCTGACGCGCCAATGCCTTGGGTTGAGGATGAGCCCATGGCGACAATGGTGATGTCGCCTTCTGCATGCAATGCTTTTTCAAACATGGGCAAAACAAATTTTGCGGGCGCGACATGGCGTGGCACCGCACATTCAAAGGCAAAGGCCGATGTGCTTGCGCTGATGAGCCCGATCAGGGCGGCGGTCAGCCGCGCACGACCTAGGCGGGAGATCAAATTAAATCCGGCGCTCATTGCGGTGGGGCCTCGTTTTGCGAACGGGTGATGAAGGACGCAACGCTCTGACCCAAGCAATCATATAATTTTGTGGCTAAAGCGCGGCGCTCGTCCTGTCCTTTGACATCATAGTTAAAAAGGCCTTGCTCGGCCCAATCACGCATAATGTCATTGCGTGGAAAAATGCTCACCCCGCTTTGGTCAGCCACATTGTGCATGACATTGAGATAGCGGTTGGCATTGTTAAGAAAATCATTGGTGCGCCCATATTGCATATCCATCAGAAAACTTTCGGGCACGCTGGCGCGCATGCGTTTAATGCCTTTATGCAAAGCCCGACGAAAATCTTCCAAATTTGTGCCACGCACCATATCACTCACGCCTGTTTCCCAAATCACCATTGATGGGGCGGTGGCAGCGATATCAGCATCAAAATGTTGCACAAAATCTTGCGCCGTACTCCGCGCTACACTTTTGTTGATGATGGTGACGGAGGCATTGGGGAAAGCGCGGGTAAGATAAAAGCCCATGCGTGCAGGCCATGATTTGTCGCTGTCGCCTGCCGCGCGCCCAAGAGTTGAGGCGCCACCCACAACAATAATTTTAACATTGTCTCCCTGCATAAGCGCTGCGCGCAATTTGGGGAATGTGGGCATGGCCGCAAAATAATTATCAGCCACCGCGCAATCGCGCATATCAGCGGGCGCGGTAGAATGAGGTGCCGGCATTTGGGTGCTTTGGGCGTAGGCAATAGAGGGCGCAAGCGCATAGAGCCCCAGCGCCATTCCAAGCCCGATCATACGCATGCCCCGCACACCCATTACAACACCCCTCCCGTGTCGCGCGCCCCTTCATGTGTTTTTTTTCTTTGTTCATTTTGGCTTTTTGTAAACCATTCTATGAAGGCGGCGGCAAGTACCATAATCACCATACCGCTCAACATTACAAATGTTTGGGGCCAAAAGTCACCATAAAACTCAGCGATCACCCAATGGCCAAGCGCTGAGAGCAAAATACCTAAGCAAAAAATATAGAGAGAATGGCGCCCGCACACCATCAAGGGCCATGAATAGCGCGATGTCAGTAAGGGCGCGTCTGATTTGACCAAAGTTGAGACAACTAAGAGGCTGGCCAGCGCATTAATGAGGCGGGGCGGGGAGAGGTCGGTTTTATCAAGCGCCAAAAGTGAATAGTCAGACCATTCCGTCGTTGTCGGATCAAAAATATGCAATGTCCAGCCCGTCTGCACAACGAGCCCAATAATGACAATCAGCCATGCGACGGCTATCAATTTCGGATTGGTAAAATAAACAGCCCCTTTGACAGATTTCATGCGCCCTAAGGCCGCGCCAAATAAAAATAAAAACTGCCATGCGAAGGGATTAAAAAACCATTTGGTATCGGGATCGGGGTAGGTGGGCAGGGCGATGCCCTTGTTAAATTGCACCAGCAACCACAGGCCAAATGAGAGCGCCAGCACCAACCATTGCATGCGCGCAAGGCCAATCAAAAACACCGGCAGCATAATCAGCAATACGATGTAAAGCGGCAAAATATCCATAAAATCAGGCTGAAATTGCAAGCTTAGAGCTTGCGCAATGGCAATGCCGGGCTCTTTGATGAAATCAGCGGCACGAAATTCTTCGGCATAAATCGGGTTATTGATGGTGTCGGTCATATTCCCGAGCAAGGCCATGAATAACACAAACAAAAAGACATGAGTGACATAGAGCTGCCAGACGCGTTGCAGCACACGCAAGGTCATAATCAAAATGCCAGCCTGCGCCATAATGCGGCCATAGACGATGCCGGCGGTGTAACCCGAAATAAAAATAAAGATCTCGGCTGCATCATAAAGACCGGTGATGCGAATGGTAAAAATACTCAGCCATGTCTCGGGGATATGATCGATAAAAATGCACAGCAGAGCGAGGCCCCGAAAAAAATCGAGACGCAGATCGCGTTGAGGCGCGAGAGGTGCGGGTGCAGGTGTGGACATAAGATGACGATGACTAAGAGAGAGCTGAATATCAGATATGACATATATAGGGATTTGCACCAAGAAGCGGCAATTTAAAACTCACAAATAGCCAAGCTATATGTCATCCACAGGCTTTCATAAGCCAGCCATTATTGTTTAGCTGCCCCGTGGTTTGGCCCGCGCTGTTGCGGTGGCGTGGGCGGGGTCATCTGGCCAGAGATGGCGGGGATAACGCCCTTTCATCTCAGTTTTGACATCTGCCCATGAGCCCGCCCAAAATCCCGGGAGATCACGTGTAATTTGCAAAGGGCGATGGGCAGGGGAGAGCAGGGTTAGGGTGAGAGGGATGCGCCCGCCTGCCACACAGGGATGCTGGCTTAAGCCATAGACTTCTTGCACGCGCACTTCCACCATCGGCCCATTCTCAGCTTTATAATCAATGGCAAAATGATTGCCTGTGGGCGCTGTGAAATGGCTCGGGGCCTCCTCATCAAGTCGTCGCATGAGGTTCCACGGCACAAGCGCATGGAGCGCACGCGTGAGCACATCGGCATTGATGTCTGCGCGTGATGTCATTCCCATGATGAAAGGCGCGAGCCATATCTCGCTTGTCTCACGCAGTGTCTGCTCGGATAGATCAGGCCAATCCTCACCTTCCGCGCGGCGCAAAAACATCACGCGCTCACGCCATAAAGTCAGCTCTTTGCTCCACGCCAAACGCTCAATGCCAGCCTGTGCCACACCACGCGCCAAAATGGAGGCACTCTCGTCTGTTGCAGGAACAGGCAAAGGATGTTGGCTGAGTATGAGTCCATTCAGGCGTCTCACGCGGCGTGCCTGCACGCGATGATGGGTCATGTCATAGCTGATCTGGTCTTCGCTCACGCCATAGATCTGCGCCAGTGCCTCAAGCGCATCATCATCCAGCGCTGCGGCCATAGTGATGCGCGCACGTGCGGCCCGTCCTGTTAGATCGGCAATAACGAGATAAGGGGCGCGTGCGAGAGGCAGATGCGCTTCAATCATGCCCGCGCGCCCATTGGCCATGACATAATCACCTGTGCTGCCGCGCGCTTTGGCAATGCGATCTGGAAAGGCGAGCGCAAGGAGGGGCGCAATCGCGCTGTGATCAAAACCGCGGCTCTCATCTGCGGGCGGTGAGGGCGCATCAATCAAGCGCATCGCCTGTTGCGCCCATGCGCGCGCCATGCGTTTAGCCGCCACAGCGCGCGGGCTGCGTTCACGCATGAGGCGCTCGAGGCGATGCGCAAGATCAATGTCATCACCTCCCAATCCTCGCTCGGTGATGAGTGCCGCAATGAAAGCGCTGAGCTCTGCATGGCCTTGGCGTGCCCCATCAATGATCATGCGCGCCAGACGCGGCGGCAGAGGCAAATGCCGCATGGCTTCCCCTGTTGCGCTTAAGCGGCCATTCTCATCAAAGGCGCTGAGTTCGCGCAATAAGTGACGTGCTTGCGCAAGAGCCGATGAAGGGGGCGCATCAAGCCATGGCAGATCTGTTGGCTCACGCACGCCCCATGCCGTCACATCCAGCACAAGGCCGGAGAGATCGGCATTGAGCAGTTCAGCTGTTGTAAAGGAGGTGAGAGCGCCATTGGCCGCCTCTTCCCAGAGGCGATAGCATACGCCTTCTTGTGTGCGCCCTGCGCGTCCACGACGTTGATCTGCACTGGCGCGGCTCACGCGTACAGTATCAAGCCGCGTTAACCCAAGTTCAGGTTCAAACACAGGCACACGCGCAAAACCGCTATCAATCACCACACGCACGCCATCAATAGTCAGCGCACTTTCAGCGATAGACGTGGCAAGCACGATTTTGCGTCGCCCTTGCGGTGACGGGGCAATGGCTTTGTCCTGCGCGGCTTTGTCCATTGTGCCAAACAGCGGGGCGATATCAATCTGCGCATCATCACGGATCTTTTCGCCCAGTATAGCGGCGGTCCGCGTAATTTCTGCCTGCCCGGGTAAAAAAACAAGCAGCGAGCCATGCTCATCTCTGAGCGCGCGCATGATCACGCGTGCCACATCCTCTTCAATCCGCAGGTTCGGATCGCGCCCCACATAATGGGTGTGGACGGGAAACATTTTGCCTTCGCTTGTAATGACAGGGGCGTTGTTCATCAGGCCCGCCACACGCGCACCATCCAGTGTGGCAGACATGACCAGCAGACGCAGATCAGGCCGCAAGCCCGCTTGCGCATCAAGCGCAAGAGCTAAACCAAGATCAGCATCAAGGGAGCGCTCGTGATATTCATCAAAGATCACCGCTGCCACATTGGTCAGCATGGGATCATCTAAGATCATGCGCGCAAACACGCCCTCGGTCACAATCTCAAGACGCGTGCGCGCGCTCACCCTTGTGTCCATGCGCATACGCATACCCACGCGCTCCCCGACATCTTCATTCAGCAGTCCCGCAATACGCAGCGCAGCGGCGCGGGCCGCTAAACGTCGTGGCTCCAGCATAATGATGCGTTGATCGCGCGCCCATTCCTCATTCATCAACGCAAGGGGCACATGAGTTGTCTTACCCGCGCCAGGCGGGGCGGTGAGCACAGCGCAGGCGTGATGACGCAAAGCCGCACATAAATCTGGCAGCGCGGCATCAATGGGAAGAGTGTCACGCGCCATAATCGCTGCCGTCAGGCGCGGCCAATACTAATGTAAGTGAAGCCGCGTTTGCGCATATCATCGGGGCGATAGATGTTGCGTAAATCGATCACAATAGGGGCACGCAAAGTGTTTTTCATGCGGGTGAGATCAAGCGCACGAAATGCATCCCATTCCGTGACAATGACGACGGCTTGCGCATCTTTCATGCAATCATAGGCATCCGCGCAATAGGTGATGGATGGCATGAGTGGGCGTGCTTGGGTCATGCTTTCGGGGTCATACGCCCTGATCTCAGCGCCCGCATTGAGCAGTTCATCAATGAGATCGAGTGAAGGTGCATCGCGCATATCATCCGTATTGGGCTTAAAGGCGAGACCGAGCACAGCGATGGTTTTGCCTTTGACATCGTCATTGCACGCAGCAATGACTTTTTGCGCCATGGCACGTTTGCGCTTTTTATTGACGTCTGCCACAGTTTCAACAATGCGGCTCGGCGCGCCAAAATCCTGTGCGGTTTTCACCAGAGCCAATGTGTCCTTGGGAAAGCACGAGCCGCCATAGCCCGGCCCCGCATGCAAAAATTTTGAGCCAATGCGATTATCAAGCCCAATGCCGCGCGCGACATCTTGCACATCAGCGCCAGTTTTTTCACATAGATCAGCCATTTCATTGATGAATGTGATCTTGGTCGCCAAAAAGGCATTTGCGGCATATTTGGTCAATTCCGCTGTGCGGCGGGAGGTAAATAAAAGGGGCGCAGCATTAAGATAGAGCGGACGATAGATTTCACTCATGACCTCGCGTGCGCGCGCATCATCAGTACCGACGACAATGCGGTCAGGGCGTTTAAAATCGGCAATCGCTGCCCCTTCACGCAAAAATTCAGGGTTTGAGACAACAGCAAAATCAGCATCAGGGCGTGTTGATCTAATGATGCGCTCCACCTCATCGCCTGTTCCCACTGGCACAGTTGATTTCGTGACCACGACAGTGAAGTCACGCATGGCCTGTGCAATGTCACGCGCAGCAGCATGAACATAAGATAAATCCGCATGCCCATCACCTCTGCGCGAGGGTGTGCCCACCGCGATAAACACCGCATCCGCCTGTTGAACCGCAGCTTTGAGATCTGTTGTAAAACTCAAGCGTTGCTCGCGCTTATTTTTGAGCACGAGTTGATCAAGGCCGGGTTCGAAAATCGGAATCGTGCCGTCATTCAGCGCGTCAATTTTTGCCTGATCAAGATCAACGCAAGTGACGTCATGACCGAAATCAGCAAAGCATGTGCCTGACACAAGCCCCACATAGCCTGAGCCGATCATAGCAATGTTCATAATCTCAACCCTCTACTCAATGCCCTGCGCACCAATCAGCCTATCAACCGCCGATGTTAAAAGCTGCCAGTGCCGCCATATTGACGATGTCCTGATCTTTGGCCCCCAAAGGCACGATTTGCACGGGTTTATCAAGCCCCACAATTAACGGACCGATCACATTTGCCCCGCCCAATTCCTGCAGCATTTTGGTGCTGATGGAAGCAGAGTGGAACGCAGGCATAATCAAGACATTGGCGGTGTCAGACAGGCGACAGAAGGGATAGGTCGCCATTTTCTCGCGGTTAAGTGCGATATCAGCGGCCATTTCCCCATCATATTCAAAATCAACGCGCTGGCCGTCTAAAATGCGGACGGCCTCTTGCACACGTTGCGCACGCTCTCCCGTTGGATGACCAAAAGTGGCAAAGGCCAACATGGCCACGCGTGGCTCATAGCCCAAGCGCCGCGCAACACCTGCCGCCTCAATCGCAATCTGCGCCAATTCCTCGGCAGTTGGCATTTCGGTGATGGCGGTATCGGCAACCACCACAGGGCGTCCGCGTGACAGAACAAGTGAAACACCGATCATGCGATGGCCTGGGCGCGTATCAATCACGCGGCGGACTTCCTCCAAAGCGATGGAGAAATTGCGTGTCACGCCCGTCACCATAGCATCCGCATCACCAAGTGAGACCATGGCAGCGCCAAAGGAATTACGATCATTATTGATCAGGCGTTGGCAATCCCTGAGCAAATAGCCCTTGCGTTGCAAGCGCTCATATAGAAATTGCGCATAAATGCCATTGCGCGAGGACATGCGGGCATTATGAATTTCAATGTCTTTATCATCTAAATCAACACCAGCGGCTTCTGCATTTTGCCGGATAAGATCTTCACGCCCCACCAAAATCGCAGTGCCGAGACCTTGATTGACGAAGGAGACAGCCGCACGCATGACTTGTTCTTCTTCACCTTCGGCAAATACAACGCGTTTGGGATAGCGCTTCACGCGCTCGATAATACGTTGCAAGGCGCCCGCAACAGGATCGCGCCGCGCGGATAAGTGTGCGCTATAGGCTTTCATATCCACAATGGGTTTGCGCGCCACGCCTGTATCCATGGCGGCTTGCGCCACAGCCACGGGAATCACGCTGATGAGGCGTGGATCAAATGGCACGGGAATGATGTAATCGCGACCAAAGCGGGGACGTGCGCCTTGATATGCGCTTGCCACTTCATCAGGAACATCTTCTTGCGCCAGAGCAGCTAAAGCGCGCACGGCAGCAATTTTCATTTCCATATTAATAGTTGTGGCGCGCACATCCAAAGCGCCGCGGAAAATATAAGGAAAGCCCAAGACATTATTGACCTGATTTGGATAATCCGAACGGCCTGTGGCAATAATCACATCATTGCGCACGCTATGGGCTTCCTCGGGCGTGATTTCAGGGTCAGGATTGGCCATAGCAAAAATAATGGGATGAGGTGCCATGCGCGCAACCATCTGCGCTGTCAGCGCGCCCTTGGCGGAGAGGCCAAAGAAAATATCCGCGCCATCCATCGCTTCATCTAAGGTGCGTAAATTGGTGTGCACAGCATGGGCTGACTTCCATTGATTCATGCCCTCGGTGCGGCCTTTATACACAACACCTTTGGTGTCGCATAAAATCACATTTTCAGGTGCAAAGCCGATGGCCTTGATCAGATCAAGACAGGCAATGCCCGCCGCGCCCGCACCATTGCACACAAGGCGGGTTTTTTTAATGTCGCGTCCAGTGAGTTGAATCGCGTTGAGCATGCCCGCGGCTGCAATAATGGCTGTGCCATGCTGGTCATCGTGAAAGACGGGAATATCCATCAATTCACGCAAACGATCTTCAACAATAAAACATTCAGGTGCTTTAATGTCTTCAAGATTAATGCCGCCAAACGAAGGGCCGAGGTAACGCACCGCATTGATGAAAGCGTCGGGGTCTTCGGTGTCCACTTCCAAATCAATGGAATCAATATCAGCAAAGCGCTTGAACAAAACCGCCTTACCTTCCATGACCGGCTTTGAAGCCAAGGCCCCCAAATTGCCAAGCCCAAGAATAGCCGTGCCATTGGAGATCACCGCCACCAAATTGCCTTTGGCGGTGTAGTCAAAGGCGCTGGAGGGATCTTCAGCAATGGCCTTGACCGGAACCGCTACGCCTGGGGAATAGGCGAGTGACAAATCTCTCTGCGTTGCCATAGGCTTAGTCGCGACAATCTCAATCTTGCCTGGGCGGCCTTGCGCATGGAATTGCAGCGCTTCTTTATCGGTAATAGTCGGGCGCTTCGGGGGTTTTGCTGTCGTATCATTCATTGAGGGCTACCGCAGGGCTGTATGCAGCTTGGCAAATGCCAAGCCGTGAAAAGGAAAGGCGACCTTACCTGCCAAAGGGGTCCTTCCACAAGTCTGAGAATGTTTTATGTCAGTCCCTTTTGCGCAAAAGGTGAAAGTCTCTAGGGGATGACGGGGCAAGATAGGGTGCGCGGGGGGCTGAGCTTTGCTAATTTGTCTTTATGACCAAAACACCTCCCCCCAAAACCCTATTTGATGATGAGCTTTTTGCGCCAGAGGGCTCGGCCCCGCTCCATATGGGAGGAGATGAAGCCCAAGCCCCCCTCAGTCATGGCGCGCGCCTCTCGCCTGCGCCTCATACGCCCCGCAAGACACGCGCAAAATCGACGACAAGTTCCACTGACGAGCCGCGCCCAACCCCAATGATGGCGCAATAT
>Ga0164297_10000625_pt1 | contig 42326 bp, 38 predicted proteins | sample GEODES058metaG_FD_113539 | JGI IMG/M metagenome (GOLD analysis project Ga0164297, IMG submission 113539) | Dystrophic lake water microbial communities from Trout Bog Lake, Wisconsin, USA - GEODES058 metaG | ecosystem: Environmental > Aquatic > Freshwater > Lake | place: USA: Trout Bog Lake... | reverse complement strand
TTCCGATTACGAAATGCAATTGCGAGCGCGGCGAAGCAATCCACCCTTCTCACTGCCTCACTGTCTCCTTGTGACCCTTCTTCCTTCGGACACAACCGCAGCGCTATCGCGGTTTGAACGGTGCGGGTGTGGAGAAGAGCGCTATCGCGGTTCTAAGCAGAACCGCTGTCGCTCTCGTCGCCACTCCGCTTCGCTTCGTGTCTGTGCTGTCGCTCACCTCGCCGCGCGCTTGCGCGCGCGTCTGAGTTCACCCATGTCCTTTCAAATACCGCGCAAATGCATGCAGCGTCGCATCGCTGACGTGGTGTTCGATCCCTTCCGCGTCCTGTTCGGCCGCTTCGGCCGGCACGCCGACGGCGCGCAGCAGGTCGACCACCAGCCGGTGGCGGGTCTTCACCCGGGCCGCCAGGGTTTCGCCCAGTTCGGTCAGGAACACCCCGCGATAGGGCCGCGCCGTCGCCAGGCCCTCGCGCTTGAGCCGCGCGATCGTCTTGATCGCGGTGGCATGCGACACGCCGAGGCGCCGCGCGATATCGGTCGGCCGCGCCTCGCCGCCGGTTGCCAGCAGGTCGGCGATCAGCTCCGCGTAGTCCTCCAACAGCGCCGAGGCCTGCGCTGTGCGCGCCTTGCCGAAGCGCCGCGCCTGGGTGGGCTCGGCGGGCATGGCGGGGCCGGGAACGCTGGCGCCAATGGGCTTGCGGGCCGGCACGCTGGCATCTCCTCGTCTGCCGGGGGACCATGAGCAAATGTTGCCGGTGTTGACAAGGGCAATCGGCAAACTACATCCTTGGCTCGGAAATGTAGTCGAGGCTACACTTTGGCGCCAGTGCCGCGAGATGTGGAGGCGACGGGAATGAGCGAGGCCGCGATCCGCGACAGCATGTCGCGCCGGACGGTGGCCGCCGGTCAGGCGGTGCTGTCTGGCCAGCGGCGTGGCTGGCGCGCGGCCCTGCCTTTCGCCGGCCCCGCGGTCATCGCCTCCATCGCCTACATGGACCCCGGCAACTTCGCCACCAACATCCAGGCAGGCGCCCGCTACGGCTATTCCCTGCTCTGGGTTGTCGTAGGCGCCAACCTGATCGCCATGCTCTTCCAGGCACTCTCGGCCAAACTCGGCATCGCCACCGGCCGCAGCCTGGCCGCGCAGAGCCGCGACCGGCTGCCGCGCCCATTGGTCTGGGCAATGTGGGGGGTGAGCGAAATCGCCGCCATGGCCACCGACCTTGGCGAATTCCTCGGCGGCGCGATCGGGCTGTCATTGCTGTTCGGCATGGACCTCATGACCGGCCTGATCATCACCGGCCTCGCCACCTACGCCATCCTCGCCTTCGGCAACCGTGGCTTCCGCCCGATCGAGGTGGTGATCGGCGTGTTCGTCGCGGTGATCGGCGTCTGCTATGCGGTCGAACTGCTCATCGCGCCACCCGCCTGGGGCGGGGTCCTCCACGGCATTGCCGTGCCCCGTCTGGCCGACGACGGCGCCGTCACGCTCGCCGTCGCCATCATCGGCGCGACCGTGATGCCGCACGCGATCTATCTCCACTCCGCCCTCACCCAGGGCCGCATGCCCACCGCCGACGACAGCCAGCGCCACCGCGTGCTGCGCTATTCCAACATCGAGGTCCTGGTCGCCCTCGGCCTCGCCGGCCTCGTCAACATGGCCATGATCGCCATGGCCGCCACAACCTTCCACCCCGACCATACCGACGTCGCCGAGATCGAAACCGCCTACCGCACGCTCACCCCCCTGCTGGGGGCCGGCGCGGCCGCCGTGTTCATGGGCTCGCTCCTCGCGTCCGGACTGTCCAGTTCAGTGGTCGGCACCATGGCCGGGCAGACAATCATGCAGGACTTCCTCCACATCCAGACCCCGCTCTGGCTGCGCCGGGCGCTTACCATGGCGCCGGCCTTCGTGGTCGCCGCCCTCGGCTACAACGCGACGGATGCCCTGGTTTTCAGCCAGGTGGTGCTGAGCCTCGCGCTGCCGGTGCCGATGATCGCGCTGGTGTATTTCACCGGGCGGCGGGAGGTGATGGGCGTGTTCGTCAATTCGCCGCTGATGCAGACGCTGGCCATCGCCGGGGCGGTGGTCGTCCTGGCGCTGAACGCGGTGCTGCTGCTGCTGACCGCCGGCGTCGTGCTGCCCTTCGTCGCCGGCTGATGGCCCCGCTTACATGAACTTGCCGCGCAGGAACCCCAGTGCCGGCAGCGGCGTCCAGCCGCGCGGCAGATCCGCCCGGCGCACCGGCGCAACCGTGTAGTTCGGCACCGGCTGACGTGCCGTGCGGATGAACCCGGCATAGGCCGCCACCTGCTGCTCGCGCCAGGCCCGGTCGGCCAGTGCCGCGGTGCGGCTGGGGAAAATCTCGGCAACCCGGGTATTCCGTCCAAGCGAGGCGATGACAGCCCAGAGCGTGTCGTCGGAAGCAGCACGAGCGAGGTTGACCACCTGGCTCATGCCGGTCAGGGGCGGACCTGGATGCAGGCGTTGGCGCGGCGGGGCGTGATCAAGCCGGTCCTCTGCGTCTCTCGTTGGGAGATCAAGCGGAGCATGCCAAGCCCGCGAGCGTCAAGCACGAACGGCGGCCGCGACGGCCTCCGCCGTCACCGGCCCCGGCACCGCCGCAAGCCGCTCGCGCAAGGCCGCCAGCCGATGCGGCCTTAACCCGGCGGGGATGTCCAGCATCGCCGAGGCCAAGGCCATGCTCGCCGCCTCCGGCCATTTCTCCTCCAGCGCCCGCCGCGCCGGCCCGATGGTGAACGGCGCGGCCGCCGGACGCGGCGCCGCGCGCAATGCCTCGGTCTCGGCGGGCGTCGCACCCACCCCATAGCGGCTTCGCGCCTGCGCCGCCGTCAGCATGCCATCGGCGATCTCCGCCAGCACGCGCTCCGGCGCCCGCGCGAACGGATCGCCGAACCCGCCGCCGGAGGGCGTGATCATCCGCAGCACATCGCCCTGTCGCATATCCAGCACGTCGATCTTGCCGATATCCCGTTCGTCCGCGGTGCCGGGATTGAGCACCGTGCTCCCCGCGCTGCCGGAGGCGCCGCCGGCGACACCGAAGGGCTGGAAACGAAAGCGGTCGAGCCCGCGCACCGTGATCGTCGCCGCCAATCCACGGTTCTCCAGCTCGATGCACATCGCATAGCCGCCGCGATTCCGCCCGGGCGCCGCACTGCCCTCCTCGTAGCTGAAGCGCCGCAGCACCAGGCCGGTCTCCGCCTCCACCACCTCCGCCGGCGCCGAGCGCAGGAAGGCCACCGGCTGGTCAATGCCATCGAGCCCGTCGGCATCGCGACGGCCGCCACTGCCCCCGATGAACGGTTCGACCACCGAGACATGCCGCTTGCCCGTGCGCGGATCGGCCGCGGAGACGGCGATGATACCGGCCTGGCCGGCGCCGCAGGCGGCGATGCCGCCGGGGTAGGCCTGGTCGAGGCAGCCGAGGATGGCGTCGTAGCAGCGCATGACGGCGACCCAGCGATTACCCATGGCTGCGGGGAATTCGGCGTTCATCAGGGTGCCGACGGGAGCGAAGGTGCGGATGGGGCGGATGATGCCGCCGTTCACCGGCGTGGTGGGCTCGACGGTCTGGATGAAGTTGATAACGGGCATGCAGAGGAAGGGATGGGTGCGTTGGCCGGTGACGAAGTTCATGGCAAGGCGGACGGCGGGGTCGGAGCCGGAGAAATCGAGCGCGAGGGTGCCGCCGTGTTCGACGGTCATGCGGGCGTGGATGAAGACGTGGCCGTCGCCGTGCATGGCTTCGAGGTATTCGGAGAATTCGTAGACGCCGGGGGTGAGGCGGGCGAGGGCCTGGCGGGCTTTCAACTCGGACAGCGCAATGACGTCGGCGATGCTTTCGAGCAGTGTTGCCGTTCCGTAGCGATCGCAGAGTTCCTGAGTTCGGGTGTCGAGCAAGGCGAGGCCGGCGAGCATGGCCTGCAGGTCGCCCCAGATGAGATCGGGGATGCGGGAGTTGTCGGCGAAGAAGTGCCAGAGCGCGGTGTTCAATTCGCCAGCGCGGTACAACAGGCTTGGGCGGATGCGGACGCCTTCCTGGAAGACTTCGTAGCTCGTTGGCGCGATGGAGCCGGGGACGGCGCCGCCGATGTCGGAGGCGTGGATGAAGGCCCAGGCGAAGGCGATGATGCGGCCGTCGCGGAACACCGGACGGAGCATGTGGATGTCCATCGTGTGGGTGCAGAGCGCGTCGCCGGAGAAGGGGTCGTTGGTGATGATGATGTCGCCGGGCACCAGCGTTTCGATGCCGATTTCGTCGACGAGGCCGCGGACGTTCTGGCAGACCGAGGAGGTGACGCCGGCCTTCATGGGATAGGCGAAGAACTCGCCCTCGGCGCTGGCGAGCGCGACCTGGTAGTCCTGCGTCTGCTTGACGAAGGTGGTGTAGGCGGTGCGGTAGGCGATGGTGCTGGCTTCCTCGGCGATGGCGGAGAAGCGGTTGCGCATGATCTCGGTGCGGACGGGGTCCATCGCGGTCAGCCTCGCTGCAGGATCAGGTCGCCATAGGCGCCGAGGGTGACGCGGAAGGCGGGGGGGACGACGACGGTGGCGGTCTCCTGGGCGATGACGGCGGGGCCGGCGGCGGACCAGCCGGGCGCGAGGGATGACCAGTCGTGCACGGGGGCGTCGTGCCAGGCGGCGCCGAAGCGGACGCGGCGGGTGTGGGTGGCAAGGGTACTGATGCCGTCTGGCATTTTTGTCGCACCGGGACGTGGCAGGGCGCCGCGGACGCGCAGGCGGAGCGCGGTGATCTGGATCTCGTTGCGGTTGTGAGCGTGGCCGTAGAGGCGGTGGTGCTCGGCGTGGAAGGCGCGGGCGATGGCGGCGGTGTCGGCGGCCATGGCGGCGGCTTCGGAGAGGGCGGTGGCGACGTCGAAGGACTGGCCGGCGTAGCGGATGTCGGCGGTGTATTCGTAGCTGGCGACAGCATCTTTCGATTGGGCGGCGAGCCAGGCGGCGGCTTCGGCGCGCAAGTCGGCGTAGGTCGCGGCGATGTCGGGCGTGGTGCCGGCAACGGAGCGGATGACGTCGTAGAGCAGGTCGGAGACCAGGCCGCCGAAGCCGCAGAAGACGGCGGCGACGCGGGGGATGACGACGCGGCCGATGCCGATTTCCTCGGCCAGCAGCGGACCATGGATGGCGCCGGCGCCGCCGAAGATCATCAGCGTGAGTTCCGCCGGGGTGACGCCGAGGCGGGCGATGAAGGGCAATGCGTTCGCGAGCATGTTCGCTGTTGCCACCGCGATGATTGCCTCGGCGGCGGCGACAATGTCGCGGCCCATGGCGGCGGCAAGAGGGGCGATGGCGGCTTCTGCGAGGTCGCGGCGCAGGCGGAGGTTGCCGGCAAGCGGGGCATTCTCGTCGAGGTAGCCGCAGAGGAGATAGGCGTCGGACACGGTCGGCTGGGTGCCGCCGTTGCCGTAGCAGGCGGGGCCGGGACGGGCGCCGGCGGAGCGGGGGCCGACCTTCAGGACCGGGCCGTCGAGCCAGGCGATCGAGCCGCCGCCGGCGCCGATGGCCTCGATGGCGGTGACCGGCATCATCAGCGGGAAATCGCCGACGCGGCCGTCATGCGAGACCATGGTGGCGCCATCGCGGATGAGCGAGATGTCGGTGCTGGTGCCGCCCATGTCCATGGTCAGCAGGTTCGCCTCGCCGAGCATGGCGCCGAGGGCGGCGGCGGCGGTGACGCCCGCGGCGGGGCCGGAGAGCAGGGTGTGGATCGGCATCCGCGTTGCTTCGGCCGCGGCCATCACGCCGCCGTTCGATTTCGTTACCAGCAGGCGGGCATTGGGGAATTCGCGGGCGAGCCAGGATTCGAGGGCGGCGAGATAGCCCGACAGGGCGCGGCGGGCATAGGCGTTGAGCAGGGTCGCCGAGGCGCGTTCGTATTCCGATTGCTGCGGCCAGACCTCGTGCGAGAGCACGACGTCGACCTCGCCCAGGGCATCGCGGATGGCCTCGCCGGCGGCGCGCTCATGGGCGGGATTGCGCCAGGCGTGGAGGAAGCAGATGCCGATCGCGGCGGCCCCGGCAGCGAGGGCCGTGCGGGCGGCTTCGACGACCGCGGCGGTATCGAGCGGACGGTCGATGCTGCCGTCGGCGAGGATGCGTTCGTCGATCTCGTGGACATGGCGGCGGGGGATGATGGGGGCGGCGCGGCGGGCGAAGAGGTCGACGGGGCGATCGATGCGCAGGCGGGCGACGTCGAGGATGTCGCGGAATCCACGGGTGACCAGCAGGGCCAGAGGCGGGCCGCTGCGCTCGATCACCGCGTTGGTGCTGACCGTCGTGCCGTGGACGATCAGCAGATCGTCATTGGCGGCGATCAGGCCGCGCTCGCGCAGGCGGAGCAGCCCGGTCTGCACGCCCGAAGCGAAATCCGGCGGCGTAGACGGCACCTTCATGGCGGTGACCGCGGTGTAGCCGGCGGTCTCGCCGCGCCACACCGCGAAGTCCGTGAATGTGCCGCCGATGTCGATGCCGATCCGGATCATGCTTTCGGCTTGGCGGATTCCAGCACGAAGCGCACGCCGGCACGCGCGAGGCCGCCGGAGACGCCGACCGGCGTGCCGTCGGCGCGCCAGCAGGCGGCACCGGTCATGGTGCCGTCGTCGTTGAAGCCGATGCCGTTCATGCCGCCGGCAACGGTCGGCACCACCGCGACGTCATGGCCGCGGGCGGCGAGACCCTGGCGAACATCCTCGGGGATGCCGCGCTCGACCTCGAGCGCCACGCCCTCGGTCCACAGGCGCGGGGCCTCAACGGCTTCCTGCAGGGACATGCCGTGGTCGATGATGTTGATGATCGCCTGCATGGCGCTGGGGAAGATCTTTTTCCCGCCGGGCAGGCCGAGGGCGAAGCGCACCTTGCCGTCGCGGCTGCCCATGACGGGGGACATCGAGGTGGTCACCCGCTTGCCCGGGGCGATCGACAGCGCGGCGCCCGGACGGGGGTCGAAATTGTGCATGTAGTTATTGGGGATCATGCCGGTGCCGGGAACGATGTAGCGGGCACCGAAGAGGTTGTTGATCGTCTGCGTGCTCGCAACGACATTGCCATGCGCATCGGCGGTGGTCAGATGGGTGGTGTCCGCGCCCTCGCCCGGCACCACGCCGGCCGACCATTTCTGGCTCCGCGCCATGTCGATCGCGGCGCGGCGCTGGGCGGCGTAGTCGCGCGACATGATGCGTTCGACGGGGACCTTGATGAAATCGGGATCGCCGGTGCCGGCGGCGCGATCGGCGAAGGCGATGCGCAGAACCTCGGCGAGCAGGTGGCAGGTGTCGAGGCTGGCGAAGCCGAGGGCGCGGAGGTCATAGCCTTCGAGGATGGCGAGCATCTGCGCGATGTGGATGCCCGAGGCGGCCGGCGGCGGCGGGGCGACGATCTGCCAGCCGCGATAGCTCATGCGGATCGGCTCGCGCACGCGGGGCTGATATTTCGTCAGGTCATCGCGGCTGACGAAGCCGCCGGTCTTGGCCATGTGGTCGGCCACCGCATCGCCGAGGGCGCCGCCGTGCAGGGCGGAGGGGCCCTGCTGGGCGATCAGGCGCAGGGCGTCGGCGTAGTCGCCCTGGACCAGGCGCTCGCCGGCCTTGAGCGGGGTGCCGCCGGGCATGTAGCGGTCGGCGATCAGCTTGTCCTTGAGGAAGTCGGGGGCGGCGGTGGTGATGCAGTCATGCAGATAGGGCGTCACCGCGAAGCCGCGCGAGGCGTGGCGGATGGCGGGCTCCATGACGTCGGCGAGCGACATGGTGCCGAAGCGTTCGAGGGCCATGCACCAGGCAAGCAGCGAGCCGGGGGTGGCGACCGAGGTCGGGCCGACGACGTTGGCCTGGTCGACGGTTTCGTAGTTCTCCGGCGAGCCGCCGGGGACCGGGCGATACATCGTCGCGTGGCCAGCGAGCGGCACGGCGCTCATGCCGTCGATGATGGTGTGGGTGCCGTCGGCGGTGCGGATATGCGCCGTGCCGCCGCCGATCAGGCCGATCATCATCGGCTCGACGACGGTGAGGGTGAACTGGGTGGCGACCGCGGCGTCGATGGCGTTGCCGCCGGCGGCGAGCATCTCGGCGCCGGCCGCGGAGGCCAGCGGGTGGTTGGACGTCACCATGCCGCGGGAGCCGGTGGCCGGCTGCTTCTCGGTGGTGAAAACGGCGTTGCGGGCGCGCGGTGTGGCGTCGTTCATGATGGGTCCCTCCGATCGATCGGCGCAGCGTGCCACGGGCGGGCGCGGGGGGCCATCCCCGGATGGCGACACCCTGTCCGGCGCTTTTCCGGTGCACGAATTCGGCTGCGATGGCATGCTTGGCCGATGCGGCCGGACAGAGCCGCGCGAGGATGAGGAGACTGCCGATGGATCGACGCCATTTCCTGGCGGGCGCGGCCGCGAGCGCGGCTGGCCCGGCGCTGGCCCAGCCCGCGATCGGGGGGAAGGCCAGCACATTGATCCATGTGCCCCAGGCCAATCTCACCAGCCTCGATCCGGTGTGGACCACCGCGGTGGTGACGCGGAATTTCGCCCATATGGTGTTCGAGACGCTGTATGGGCGCGACGAGTTCCTCAATCCGATGCCGCAGATGGTCGAGGGGCATCTCGTCGAGGATGGCGGCAAGCGGTGGACGATGAAGCTGCGCGAGGGGCTGCTGTTCCATGACGGCAGCAAGGTGCTGGCGCGCGACTGCGTGGCCTCGCTGCGCCGTTGGATGAAGCGCGACCCGATCGGGCAGACCATTTCCGACCGGCTCGATGCGCTGGAGGCGACGGATGACCGCACGCTGGTGTGGCGCCTGGCGAAGCCCTTCGCCTCGCTGCCCTACGCGCTGGCGAAGACGCAGCCGAGCCCGGTGATCATGCCGGAGCGCCTGGCGCTGACCGATCCCTACAAGCAGATCCCCGAGGTGATCGGCAGCGGCCCGTTCCGCTTCGTGACCAACGAATTCGTCGCCGGCAGCCGGGCGGTGATGGCGAAGTTCGAGCGCTATGCGCCGCGGGCGGAAAAGGTGAGCTACGCCGCCGGGGGCTATCGCGTGCTCGTCGATCGGGTGGAGTGGCAGATCATTCCGGACGCGGCGACGGCAGCGAATGCGCTGGCCGCCGGCGAGGTCGACTGGGTCGACGCACCTTTGCCGGACCTGCTGCCGATGTTGCGCAAGCAAAGCGGCGTGGCCGTCGGCGTGCTCGACACCTACGGGACGTTCGGCGGCTTGCGGCCGAACCATCTGCAGGGCGTCACCGCCAATCCCGCCATTCGCCGGGCCATGCTGGCGGCGATCGATCCGGTGGAGGTGATGACGGCGGTGATGGGCGAGGATCGCGAGCTGTATCGCGCGCCGGTCGGATATTTCCTGCCGGGAACGCCCTCGGCGAACGAGGCGGGAATGGAGGCGGTGCGCAAGCGGCTCGGCACCGAAGAGATCAAGGCAATGCTGAAGGCGGCAGGCTATGCCGGCGAGCGGGTGGTGCTGATGCACCCGACCGACCAGACGTTCTACAATGCGATGTCGCTGGTGGTGGCGCAGTCGTTGCTGAAGGTCGGCATCAATCTCGACGACCAGGCGATGGACTGGGGCACGGTGGTGCAGCGGCGGACGAGCAAGGAGCCGCTGGAGAAGGGCGGCTGGTCGCTGTTCCCCGCGGGCTATCCGGCGGCCGAGTATCGCGACCCGATCTTCGCCACCAATATCCGCGGCAATGGCGCGGATGCGTGGTTCGGCTGGCCCTCCGACGACAGGCTGGAGGCCATGCGCACGACCTGGATGGACAGCACCGACGAGGCCGAGCGCAAGCGGCTCGACCAGGAGATCCAGCGCCAGGCGTTCGATACGGTGCCGTTCATTCCGCTCGGCCAATACATGCCCCCGGCGGCCTGGCGCAAGACGCTCGGCGGTTTGCTGAAGGGGCCAGTGCCGGTGTTCTGGAACGTCACCAAGGGCTGATCAAGGCAGGCGGAGCAGGCGCTCCTCGAGCAGGGCGAAGAAGCCGTCGGCGTCAAGCGTGTCGAGCAGGCGGGCGTTGGGTGGCGAGGGTGACTTGCCCCAGCGGTCGATCACCGTGCGCCCGCGGCTCGGGCCGGGGCCGAGATCGGCGACGGCGTGGACCTCGCGGTGGGTGAAGAGCTGCGGCGCGACGAGCCAGGCGATGGCGGTGGCGTCGTGCTCGGGGTGGCCGCGATAGCCGAGGCGCTTGGCGTCCGGCACGCTGGCCATGATGTCGCAGGCGGTGCGCAGGCAGGCCCCCTGCCCTCTCGCGCGCAGGCCGCGCACCCAGTCCTGGGTGCAGAGCGCCTGGGCGGTGAGTTCGAGCGTGGCGAGGGTGACCGGGCGGCCGCAGGAGAGGACGATGGCGAGCGCCTCCGGATCGTTCCAGGCGTTGAACTCGGCGGCCGGGGTGACGTTGCCCTCGGCCCAGGCGCCGGTCATCAGCACGATTTCGGCAACGCGGTCGGCGAGCGCGGGCTCGGTGGCGAGCGCGAGGCCGAGATTGGTGGCGGGGCCGATGCCGACGAGGGTGATGGAGGCGGGTGGCGCAGCGCGCAGCAGGGTGCGGATGGCGTCGGCGGCGATGCCGGGGGCGGGCGGCGGGCCCTCGGGGAGGGTGATGCCGCCGATGCCGTTCTGGCCGTGCACGCGGGGCTCGGAGACAAAGGCGCCGAGCATCGGGCGGTCGGCGCCGGCGATCACCGGCACGGGCTTGCCGGTGAGGCCGACGAGGGCGCGGGCGTTGCGCAGCGTGTGCAGCAGGCCGACATTGCCGCCGACGGCGGAGACGAGGCGGACGTCGAGCTCATCGCTGGCCAGCGCGAGGAACAGGGCGATCGCGTCGTCCGTGCCGGGGTCGCAATCGATGATGACCGGGCGCGGGGCCATGGCCGGGCTCACCGACCGACGAATTTCGGCTTGCGCTTCTGCAGGAAGGCAGTGCGGGCTTCCTTGGCGTCCTCGCTGGCGAAGGCGCGGTGGATGTTGGCGACCTCGTAGCGCAACTGTTGCTCCATGTCGGTGCTGGCCATGGCGCTGACCATGCCGCGCTTGAGGAGGCGGAGCGTGATTGGCGACCATTCGCAGAGCTGCTGGCAATAGGCCTGCAGGCGATCGGCCATCGCGTCGTCCTCGACCATTTCGCCGGCCATGCCGAGGGCGACGGCTTCCTCGCCCATGACGGTGCGGTTTTCCATCATGAAGCGGATGGCTTTCTCGTAGCCCATGACCTGCGGCAGGGTGATGGTGAGGCCGGCGTCCGGCGAGCCGCCGATGCGGGTGTAGCCGGCCATGAGGCGGGCGGAGCGGCTGACGATGCGGGCGTCGGCGGCCATCGCGAGGCCGAGGCCGGCGCCGACGGCGACGCCGTTCACGCCGGCGACCACCGGCTTGTCGCAGCGCTTGCGCATGGCGAGCACGATCTGGCCGACCCAGCCGATATCGTCGAGCTGCGCGGTCATCGGCGTGAGCGGCGTGTAGCGGGGGCCGGGGGTGAGATCGAGGCCGGCGCAGAAGGCATCGCCGCTGCCGGTGATGGCCAGCACCCAGACGTTGTCGTCGAGGGCGGCGGCGTCGATGGCGGCGACGACGCCCCAGGAGAGCTCGCCGTTGAGCGCGTTCTTCTTCTCCGGACGGTTCAGCGTGATGGTGCGGACGTGGCCCTGGTCGGCGATGGCGATGATGTCGCTCACTGGCGGTTGCTCCCTTGGATTTCCGCCATGGTCGGGGGTTTTCGCCCGCCGCGCAACCGGATCAGGCGCGGCGCTTGCGCAACGTGCCGACGATCCCGGCAGGCAGAAAATAGACGATGAGGATGAACAGCAGGCCGAGCCAGAGCAGCCAGCGATCGGGGTGGAACAGCGCCGGGAGCAGCGGCAGCGAGGCGGTGGCGTCGGAGACCGCCTGCAGGGCGGGTTGCAGGTAGTATTGCGCCAGCACGATGACGGTGGCGCCGAGGGCGGGGCCGTAGAGCGTGCCCATGCCGCCGATGACGACCATCAGCAGGATGTCGACCATGATCTCGAAGGACAGCGTGGACTGCGGGCCGTTGTAGCGCAGCAGGATGGCCATCAGGGCGCCGGCCACCGCGGCAATGGCGGCGGCCTGGGCGGAGGCGATGGTGCGGTAGACGACGGTGCGGTAGCCCAGCGCCTCGGCGCGAAACTCGTTCTCGCGAATGGCGAGCAGCACGCGGCCGAAGGGCGAGTTCACGATGCGCAGCATTAGCCAGAACAGCACGAGGCAGACGGTAAAGATCAGATAGTAGGTGATCAGGCGGCCATCGAAGCGGACGCCGAGGAAGGGCTCGTCGAGCAGGCGGAAGGCGGGGCCGAGGGCGCGGGGGAGCGCGAAGGTCAGGCCGTCCTCGCCGCCGGTGACGTCGCGCCACTGGGTGGCGAGGATCTGGGCGAGACTGGCGACCGCGAGCGTGATCATCGAGAAGAAGATTTTTCGCACGCGCAGGCTGAGTAGGGCGATCAATGCCGCAAGGCTGGCGGCGATGGCGGCGCCGCCAAGGGTGCCGAGGGCGATCGCGTCCCAACCGCCCCAGCCCTTGGCGAGCGGGACGGCCACCGCATAGGCGCCGATGGCGAAAAACATCGTGTGGGCGAAGGAGACGATGCCGGTGTAGCCGAGCAGGATGTCGTAGCTGGCGGCAAGCACGATGAAGATGCAGATGCGGCCGGCGGCGGCCATCGAGCGGGTGCCGGGGAAGAGGAAGGGGGCGAAGGCGAGCGCGATCAACAGGGCGAGCAGCAGCAGGCTCGCGACGGGATGGCCAGGGCGGTCGCCGGAGACCAGGCGGAGGAGGGTCCTCATTGTTTCGCCACCGGGAACAGTCCACGCGGCCGCCACAGCAGGATGATGACCATGAGCGCGATGTTCGAGCCGAGCGCCAGCTTCGGCGTGAGGTAGCCGACATAGTTGGCGGTAAGGCCAACGAGGATGGCGGCCTGGAAGCAGCCGGTGATGGAGCCGAGGCCGCCGATGATGACGACGATGAAGATCAGCACGGTCATCTCGTCGCCGATCGTGGCGGTGACGATCTCCTGGTAGACGCCCCACATGACGCCACCGATGCCGGCGAGCGCGGCGCCGGCGACGAAGACGCCGATGAAGAGGCGGTGGATGCGGAAGCCCATCGCCTCGACCATTTCGCGGTTCTCGACCCCGGCGCGGACGAGGAGGCCGATGCGGGTGCGGTTGAGGACGGTGTGGACGGCGGCGTAGAGCAGGAGGCCGAGGGCGACGGCGACGAGGCGGTAGCTCTCGATGGCGGAGGCGCCAAGGAGCAGGCTGCCGCGGAGCATCGCGGGTTTCGGCACCAGCAGCGGCTGGGCACCCCAGAGCGCGATGACGATCTGGGCGGTGACGATCAGGCCGCCCATGGTGATGAGGATCTGTTGCAGATGCGAGCCGTAGACGCGGCGGATGATGGTGCGCTCGACGAACCAGCCGACGCCTCCGGTGGCAATCGCGCCCGAGAGCACCGCGATGCCAAGGGCGGCGAGGTTCAGCAGCACGCTGTCGGAGCCCGCCCATCCCGTCAGGCGGCCGAGCACGCTGACGGCGATGTAGGCGCCGACCGTGACGAAAGCGCCATGGGCGAAGTTCAGCACGTCCATCAGGCCGAAGACGAGGGTGAGGCCGGAGGCCATCAGGAACAGCATCATGCCCATCGCCGCGCCGGCGACGGTGAGCGTGATCCAGGTCGAGAAACTCATCAGCGGCAGCGTCACCAGCAGGACGGCGGGCAGGACCAGCCAGGGGGCCCAGTCACGCGGCGGGCGGGGCGTGGTCTCGCTCATTGGTGGGCGGCCAGGCTGAGGCCGAGCAGGCGCGATTGCAGGGCCTCGTCGGCGGCGAGCGCCGCCATGGCGCCGGTGTGGACCACGCGGCCGTCGTCCATCACTGCGACGGTGTCGCCGAGGGAGCGGGCCATATGGAAGTTCTGCTCGACCAGCAGGATCGTGGTGCGGGTTTCCTTCAGCGCGGCGAGGCCGTCGATGAGATGGGCGATGACCGCGGGGGCGAGGCCCTTGGTCGGCTCGTCGATGATGAGCAGGCGGCGCTCCTCGACGATGGCGCGGCTGATGGCGAGCATCTGCTTCTGGCCGCCGGAGAGGCCGCCGGCGGCGTCGTGCCATTTCACCTTGAGGACCGGGAAGAGGGCGAAGACGGCATCGAGGCGGGCGACGTCGAAGCGGCCGGTGGTGGCGGCGAGCAGCATGTTTTCGCGCACGGTGAGGCCGGTGAAGATACCCATCGCTTCGGGGACGTAGGCGATGCCGCGGCGGGCGATGTCGGGCGTGGCGGCGGCGGTGATGTCGGCGCCGTCGAAGCGGATGCGCCCGGCGCTGGCGCGCCACAGGCCCATGATGGTGCGCAATGTCGTGGTCTTGCCGGCGCCGTTGCGGCCAAGCAACATCGTCACGCCGCCTTCGGGCACCGCGAGGTCGACGCCGTGGAGGATGTGGTAGCGGCCGATATGTGTGTGCACGCCGGCGAGGTCGAGGAGGGGCTCAGGCATTGGCCGGCCGCACGCCGAGATAGGCTTCCTGGACGATGGGCGAGGCGACGATCTCGGCCGGCTCGCCGTCGGCGACGAGGGCGCCGTTGTGCAGCACGATGACGCGGTCGGCGAGGCGGCGGACGACGTCCATCTTGTGTTCGACGAGCAGGATGGTCTTGTCGCCCTCGGCCTTGATGGCCTCGATGAGATCGAGGATCACCGGCACCTCGTCGACCGACATGCCGGCGGTCGGTTCGTCAAACATGAAGATGCTGGGCTCAAGGGCGAGCAGGATGGCAACCTCGAGCTTGCGCTGGTCGCCGTGGTTCAGGCTGGCAGCGGCCTGGGCGGATTTGTCGGCGAGGCGGACGCGGTCGAGGTAGTGGCGGGCGCGGTCGTGGAGGTCGGCGCGGTCGATGGCAAGGCCGAGGCAGCGCAGGAAGACGCCGGCGCGGGCCTGCACGGCGAGGCGGACGTTTTCGAGAACGGTGAGATCCGGGAACAGGTTGGTCAGCTGGAAGGCGCGGCCGAGGCCGGCGCGCGCGCGCTCCGGCGTCGAGAGGCGAGAGATGTCGCGCCCGCGAAGGAACACGCCGCCGGCGGAGGCGCGCAGTTGGCCGGAGATGAGGTTGAAATAGGTCGTCTTGCCCGCGCCGTTCGGCCCGACGATGGCGGTCAAGGTGCCGGGATGGAAGGCACAGGAGACGGCATCGACGGCGACCTGACCGCCGAAGCGGATGGTCAGGTCGCGCGTCTCGAGAACAGGCGCCGGCATCACCGCTTGTTGGTGATGGGGATCGGCATGTCGTCGATGGTGAATTCGCGCGTCGCCACCGGAACGCCCCAGGCCTTGTCGGTGGTGTTGTCGATCTTGAAGCCGAACATCGACTGCAGCGCCTGGTGGTCCTCGGCGCGGAACTTGATCTTGCCCTTGGGGCTGTCGAAGGCGAGGCCTTCCATGGCGGCGATCAGCGTGTCCGCCTCCGCCACACCCTTGGACTTCTCCAATACCGCGACCAGGCCAAGACCCGTCACCATCCCGTTGCAAGTAAAGAAATCCGGCGGTTCGCTGAAGCGCTTCATGTGTTCGGCCACGAACCAGTCATTGATCGGGTTCTTGGGGATTTCATAGTAGTAATACGTCGCGCCCTGCATGCCCTGCAGGCCGGGGATCGACTTGTAGGCCTTCAGCCCCGGCAGGATGTTGCCACCGGTCGAGAGCTTGATGCCGAGGCGTTCCGGATTGAGCGCGGCCAGCTTGCCCATCGGGTCGGCGCCGGCCCAGAGCACGAACAGGATCTTCTCGCCGCTCTCCTTGGCCAGGGCATCGAAAATCCGCTGTGCAGGCGCGGTGAAATCGGATGTCGTCGGCGGCGCGTATTCCTCATGCACGATCTTCGCCCCGGTCGGCGCCAAGGCGGTACGGAAGGCGGCGACGCCATCGCGGCCGAAGGCGTAGTCCTGCGCGAGGACAGCAATGGAGACGCCGGGCTTGCCGATCGAAAGCGCGTTCGAGATCGCATCCATCATCGAATTGCGATCCACGCGGAAGATATACTTGTTCCACTTGTCGCCGGTGATGCTGTCGGCCACCGCGCCATCGACGATCAGGACCTTTTTGTACTCCTGCGCCACGGGCAGCATGGCCAGCGCCACCGCGCTCGACGTGCCGCCGATGGCGACGTCGACATTGTCGTCGCCATAGGCTTCGGCCAGCAGGCTTCGGCCGACGTCGGGCTTGGTCTGGCTATCCTTCTCGATGATCTCGATCTTGCGGCCGGCAACCATGTTGCTACCCTTGGTCGCGTATTCCAGGCCCATGCGGAAGCCGACCCACATCTGCTTCGCGTAGGCCTCGAGCGGACCGGTGCGGTCGGCGATGAGGGCGATCTTGACCGGCTTGCCCTGGGCAAGCGCGGGTGTTGCAAGAGCGAGCGCAAATGGCGCGGCGAGAACGGTACGGCGACGCATGGGCGGCCTCCTCAAATGGGCAATGGGTTGCTTCTATGCCGGCAATATAGCCGATCGGCACCGATCATGAAACGGCGGCGGCGAGCGGCTTGAAGCGCGTGGCGAGTTCCGCCAATGCCGCGTCGATCCGTGCGACCGGATCCGCCACCGGCGTCGTCCCCATGGCGAGGAAGAGTTCCTTCTTGAGGAAGGCCCGCCAGTGCAAGGGGATCGCGTCCATGGCGCGTTTCATCCGCGCATAGGCCGCCTGCGTCCAGACGGCTTCGTGGCCGCGCCGCTCGGGGCCGAAGTCGTAGAAATCGGTGCGCGGCGCCTGAGCAGCGCGCAGGTTTGCAGTGGTGGTGGAATCGACGGCGCCATCGAGAATCGCCACGCCATAATCGCGCCTAGCCCCTTCGAGGGAGATGTAGTGGCGCCGCACGTCGCGCAGCACATCCTCGGGGGGGCGGGTAAAGGGATCGCCGCGGCCGCCGCCGCCCGGGGAGACAATGCGCAGGACGTCGCCGGGATCGAGCTTGACGGTGTCGACGTTGCCGAGTTCCTGGGCGCGATTGGAGCCGGGGTTGAGCGTGAAGGTCGAGGGCATGCCAGGGGCGCCGCCGGTCAGGCCCCAGGGGCGGAAGCGACACCGGTCGCGGTTGCGGGCGGTCACCATGCTGCCGGGGGTGGCGACCGTGAAAATCATTTCGGTTGCAAGACCTCCGCGAGTGAACCCTGCCCCACCGGTGTCCTGCGCCAGCCCATAGCGGATCATCCGCACCGGCACCTCGGCCTCGGTAATCTCCACAGGCGTGTTCTTGAGATAGGCCGCATCGGCCCCCGAGCCGTCGGTGCCGTCGCGATGCGGCATGCCGCCGCCGCCGCCGACGATCGGATTGATCGCGGCGATCAGGCGGCGGCCGGTGCGGTCGTCGTTGGTCATGACGTTGATGATGGAGGATGAGCCGGCGGGCGCGGCCGGCATGCGCTCGGGCGCTGCGCGGCAGAAGGCGCCGAACACCAGGCTACGGAGGCGGGCGCAGGTGAGGCTGCGCATGCCGACGGCGGCCGGCGGCAGCGGGTTCACCACCGTGCCTTCCGGCATGATGCAGGTGAAGGGGCGGGTCAGGCCGTAGTTGAGCGTGATGCCCTTGTTCAGGGTGAACAGCACGTAGTAGACGCCGACCAGCACCAGCGTGTGGCGCGGCCGGCCGCCGGTGGGGACGTTGAGCGAGGCGGCGACCTGGGGGTCGGTGCCGGTGAAGTCGAGGATGGCTTCATCGCCGCGAATGGAGAGCTTCAGAACGAGGCGGACCGGTTCACCGCCAGGGAGATCTTCATCGCAGTAATCGGAAAACTCGTAGTCGCCATCGGGGATCGAGGCGAGCACGGCGCGCGCCTGCGCCTCGGCGTAGTCCTGCAGATCCTGCAGGCCGTCGATGAAGCGCTGGCGGCCGAAGCGCTCCAGCATGGTGCGGATGCGCCGCTCGCCGGTGGCGGTGGCGCCGAGCAGGGCCTTGAGATCACCGAGGTTCTGTTCGGGAACACGCACGTTGGTGAGCAGCACGCGCTCCAGGTCGGGATCGAGCACGCCCTCCTTCACCAGGCGCACCGGCGGCAGACGGATGCCTTCCTGCTGCACATCGGTCAGCGCGCGCGACAGCGAGGCCGGCACCGCGCCGCCGACATCGGTGTTGTGGATGTGGCCGGACGCATAGGCAACGATTTCGCCGTCGTGGAACACCGGGCGCCAGACATGGAGGTCTGGCGCGTGGGTAGAGAGGAAGCCGGAATAGGGGTCGGAGCAGGCGCAGACGTCGCCGGGGCGGACGCCGTCGACGAGCGCTATGGCCTCGCCGTAGTCGACGCCGGGATACCAGGTGGCGCCCAAATCGAGCGGCGTGGCGCAGGTCTTGCCGGTGGCGTCGAGGATCTGGATCGTGAAGTCCTCAGTCTCCTTCACGAAGGTTGAGTGCGCGGTGCGGTAGAGCGTGTAGGCCATGCCCTCGGCGGCCGCGCGTGTGTGGTTGGCGAGGATCTGCAGGGTCACGGGGTCGGTGCGGAGGGTCACAGCGTCACCATCAGATGGCCCTGCGGCAGCACGCGCGCGCGGGCGCCGGCGGGCAGGAGGAGGGTGGTGTCGTCCTGGGCGACGACGGCGGGGCCGGCGAGCTCGTGGCCGGCGCGGAGATCGGCGCGGCGGAAGAGGGCGACGTTCTGCCAGATGCCATCGAGGAAGATGCGGATTTCCTCGCGTGGCGGCGGACTGTCTGCTGGCGGCAGGAGGGGCGAGACGAGCGGCGCGGCGCCGGCGCGGATGGCGAGGCGCAGGTTGACCACTTCGATGGGGGCCGCCTCATCGGCGTGATCGAAGACCGCGCGGTGGCGGGCATGGAAGGCGGCGGCGATCGTCTCGACGTCGATGCGCTCGAGCGGGACTTCGATTTCGTAGGACTGGCCGCGGTAGCGCATGTCGGCGGAGATCTGGATCGTTCCGACGGCGCCGGGTTCGCCGACATCGGCGAGCCATGCGCGGGCATCGCGTTCGAGGGTGGCGAAGGTCTCGGTGAAGACCGGCATCGCCTCGGCGTCGAGCGGGCGCATGATGGTGCGCAAGAGGTCGTTGCGGATTTCGGCAATGAGGCCACCGAGGGCGCAGACGGTTCCGGGGGCGGCGGGGACCAGCACGCTGGCGAGGCCGAGTTCCTTGGCCACCGCGCACCCGACCATGGGGCCGGCGCCGCCGAAGGCGATCAGGGTCATCTGCGCGATATCGGCGGCATTGCGGGCGAACAGTTTGGAAAATTCGAGATACATGGCCGAGACGGCGACGGCGACAATATCCTCCGCGGTCGCTTCGACCGAGCGGCCGAGCCCCTCCGCCACCGCGGCGACCGCGGCGCGCGCGGCATCGAGATCGGGGCGAACGGCACCATAGCCGAGCGCGCCATGGCCGAGGATACCGCGCACCGCGAAGGCATCCGTGAGGGTCGCCAGCGTGCCGCCACGGCCGTAGCAGGCGGGGCCCGGCGTGCTGCCGGCGCTGTCAGGGCCGACCTTGAGCACGCCGAAGGCGTCGACGCGCGCGATCGAGCCGCCACCGGCGCCGATCGATGAGACGGCGACCGACGGGACGAAGAGCGGAAAGCCGCCGACATTCTCGCCAGTGGCGAATTGCGGCTCGCCGTCGACGAGAAGGGCGACGTCGGCACTGGTGCCACCGACGTCGAGGGTCGCGGCGTGGCGCACGCCCGCTTCCGCGGCGACGAAGGCGGCGCCCATGACGCCGCAGGCCGTGCCCGACAGCAGCATCCCGACGCAATCGCGCCGCCCCTGGCGCGCGGCCATGACGCCACCATTGGAGCGCGTGATCAACGGCCGCGCGGGGACGCCCGCCGCCGCGAGTTCAGCTTCGAGCCGTTCGAGGTAGAGCGACACGCGGGGATGCACGTAGCCGTTCAGAACCGCGGTGCTGGTGCGCTCATATTCGCGAATGGCCGGCCAGATCTCGGTCGAGCGAAAGACGAAAAGATCCGGCGCCTGGCTCGCCACGCGGGCGGCGACAGCGATCTCGTGGGCGGGATTGCGCCATGCGTGCAACAACGAAACGACGATTCCCGCCGCGCCGGCCGCCCGTGCGCCGGCGATGGCCGCATCGATGCTGGTGTCGTCGAGCGGTGTCAGTTCGCTGCCATCGGCGAGCAGACGGCCGATGATGGGGAAAACAAGGTCCTTCGGCACCAGCGGCGCCGCGCGCTCGCCGAAAAGGGAATAGGCGTCTGGCATGCGCAGCCGTGCCATTTCCAGCACATCGGTGAAGCCATCGGTGGCGAAGAGCGCGAGTGCTGCGCCGCGGCGCTGGATGATGGTATTCACGCCGACCGTGGTGCCATGGGTGAACCGCGCGACCGTTGCGAGATCGACACTGTGGCGCGCCGAGAGGTCGGCGATCGCCTTGGCAACGTCGGCACCCGGCTGATCCGGGCGGGACAGCACTTTCAGCGTGTGGACCGTGCCGCTCGCCTCGTCGTGGGCGCAGAGATCGGTAAATGTGCCGCCGATATCGACGCCGAGCCGCCAGGCCATGAAGTCTCTCCTTCGTCACATCCGTGCGGGGCGAACCCGCGCGCCTCGCCGCAGGGTGGACCCGCGCGCCGGATCAGGCAACCGACATCCAGCGCATATCCTGCGCATCACCGATCGGGCAGAAGCGGATTCCCTGCACCGACTTGGCCGAGGGGCCGAACCATTTCGTGTTGTAGACATAGAGCCCCGCCGCCTCATCGACCAGGATGCGCGAGACCTCCTCGTACATCACACGCCGCTGATCCTGATCCGTCACCAGCAAGGCCTTGTCGGTCAGTTCATCGACCCGGGCGTTCTTGTAGAAGCTTGCGTTGCCGGAGCCGATATTGCGGCTGTTGTAGATATATCCGGTCCAGTTGTGCGGATCGGCGAAATAGGCGCTGCGCCAGAGGGGAATGAGGTCGTGCGTGCGGTCGGGGTCGTTGTACTTGCCCTGGATCACCGACCACGGCTCGGAAATCAGCTTCGCCTCGACACCGATCTTGGCCAGCCCCGCCTGCAACAACACCGCCGCCTGCTCGGACTGGCTGAACCCGGCGAGGACGCCGATGGTCAGCGGGCGCAGTGGCGCCTTGACCTTGGAGAGATAGTCCTTCGCGCGCGCCAGGTCGTAGTCGTAGCCCTTGAGATCCTTTGGCGCGCCCCAGAGGGTGTTGGGAATGATGCCGTAGTTGCGCGCGACAGTGCCGCCGAGGATGTCATTGTTGAAGCCGTTGTAGTCGAAGGCGCAGAGGATCGCGCGGCGCAGGTTCACGTCATTCAGCGGCGCACGCTGATTGTGGATGACGAAATACATCGTGCGCAGCGACTCCGCTTCGTCGATGCGGATGTTCGGGCTCTCCTTCAGCCGCTTGATCTGGTCGAGCGGGAGATAGCCGTCGGTCAGTTGGAAGTCGCCCTTGAGCATGCCGAGCACCCGGCTGGTGGTCTCCAGCGCGACACGGAATTCAATCTGATCGACCGCCGGCCTGCTCCAGCCGATCACGTGCTTGTCGAACCGGTCCGCCTGGAAGCCGACCGCGGGATCGTAGCGGCGCAACTTGAACGAGCCGGAGCCGGCTTCATTGCGGGTGAGATAGTCGGCGCCCCAGTCACTGGATTTTTCGTTGGCGCGGACGAGCCTGGAATTGACGATCCAAAGCTCGGCCAGCACCGACATGAACACCGCGAAGGGCTGCTCGAGCGTGAAGCGCACGGTGCCGGGATCGATGGCCTTGGTCTTCCCCGGTTCAATCGCGCCCTTGAAAAGCCCATAGGCACCCTTTTTCAGCGCCAGGATGCGTTCCATCGAGAAGACGACATCATCGGCTGTGACCGGCGATCCGTCATGAAACACCGCGCCCTTGCGCAGCGTAAACGTATAGTCGAGCCCGTCCGGCGAAATCTCGACCTTCTCGGCCAGCCACATCGCCAGCTTCGGTGGATTATCCACCCACCGCACCAGGCAGTCGTACATGTTCAGCCGCGTCGCGATGCGTCCGATGTCGAACACCACATGCGGGTCAAGCGTGTCGTACGGCGAGTTGTTGGCGGTGACGATCCGCTTGACACCCTGTGCCCTTGCGCCGGGCGCAAGCATCGCGGCGCCGGAGGTGGCGAGCATCGTGCGGCGGGAAAAAGCCATGATCGAGCCTCCTATTTTTGCGAGCGGGGATCGAACGCGTGCTGAAGCCCATCGCCGAGGAAGTTGACGGCGATGACGGTGACGAAGATCAGAAGGCCGGGATAGACGGCGAGCGCCGGGGCAGTGGTGATGAGTTCCTGCGCGTTGTTGAGCATGTTCCCCCACGACGGCGTCGGGGGCACGATGCCGAAGCCGAGAAAGCTGAGCACGCTTTCGAACAGAACGACGCGGCCGACCGTTAGCGTGAATGCGACGATGATCGGCGTGGCTACGTTCGGCAGGATATGTGCGGCCATGACATAGACCGGCCCGGCGCCGCTGGCGCGCGCGGCGCGGACATAGTCGCGCTCCTTGATCGACAGCGTCGCTGCGCGGACCAGCCGTGCGATCGCCGTCCAGTCGACGATGGCGATGATGACGATGATCCGCCAGAAGCCCGCCGCGCCCGAATGGGCAAACTCCCTGGAGAAGCCAAGCTTCGTCAGGTCGATCGCGCCGAGCACGATCAGCAGCGGCAGCAAGGGCAGCGCGATCATCCCATCGGTGAAACGCATCAGCAGCGCATCCAGCCTGCCGCCGAAATAGCCAGCGCACACCCCGACGATGAGGCCGACGATGCCGCCGATCCCGGTTGCCAGCAGGCCGACCAGCAGGGATATTTGCCCACCCACCATCAACCGGATCAGCGTATCGCGCCCCGCCTCGTCGGTGCCAAGCCAGTGGCTGGCCGATGGCGGATCGAAACGCGAGAACAGATCGGTCGCATTGGGATCGAGCCCCATGAAGCGCTGCATCGGAAAGGCCGCCAGCGCGAAGAGCACCAGCAGAGCGAGCACGATAAGACTGGCCATGCCCGCGCGATGCCGGCGGAACCGCCGCCAGCGCAATTGCCACGGGCTGACCGCCGCGTCGGTGCCGCCTTGATCGATCGCGGCCGCGGTCATTGCAGCGAGATCCGCGGATCGAGCCAGCCATAGGCGAGGTCGGCGGCGAGGTTGCTCAGCAGCGTGACCAGCGTGGCGAACAAAAGGCCGGAGAGCGCAAGATTGAAGTCATTCCCCAAGATCGCGTCGTAGATCATCTTACCCATGCCCGGCTGCGCGAACATCGTCTCCGTCAGCAGTGCCCCATTGAACAGCACCCCGAAGCTCAGCGCCATGATCGTCACCACCGGGATCAGCGCATTGCGGAAGGCATGGACCATCACGACGCGCATCTCCCCCGCCCCTTTCGCCCGCGCCGTCCGCACCAGATCGAGCCGCAGCACCTCGATCATGCTGGCGCGCACATAGCGCGTGAAGCCGCCGGTCGTCGCCAGCGCCAGCGTCGTCACCGGCATGACCAGATGCACCACCTGGTCACGCAAGCCGCCATCACCGACGGTCGCGATCCCGCTCGCCGGGAACCAGTGCAGCTCAACGGCAAACACCAGGATCATCATCAGCGCCAGCCAGAACACCGGCACCGAAATCCCGGCGAATGCCGCCAGACTGATCAAACCATCGACGATGCCGCCGGGCTTGCGTGCCGCGAGAATTCCCAGGCCGAACGACAGCAGCACCGAAAGAATGAAGCTGGTGACAAGCAATTTGCAGGTCTGCCAGAGCGCCGGCAGCAGCATGTGCAGCACCGGCTGCGAGTGCGTGCGCGAATAGCCGAGATCGCCTGACAGCGCCGACATCAGCCAGTGCCAGTAGCGCAGCAACAGCGGCTGATCGAGCCCATAGATCTTGCGCAGATTGGCCGCGACATCGGGGGCGATATTCGGGTTCGATGCGATCATGATATCGATCGGATCGCCCGGCATCAGCCCGATCAGGCTGTAGATCACGAACGACATGACCAGCAGCACGATCAATGTCTGCACGATGCGGCGGAGAACGAAGCGCGTCATGCCCGCTATTCCCTGAAATGGCAGGCGGCAAGCTGACCCGGCCGGCCCGGCGCCGGCAGCAGCGCGGGGATCTCGCTGCGGCAGACATCGGCCGCCTTCGGGCAGCGCGGATGAAACACGCAGCCCGGCGGCGGCGCCATCGGGCTCGGCATCTCGCCCTTGATCGTCTGTCCCCGCGGCCGCTTGCGACCAATGCGCGGCACGGAATGCAGCAGCGCCTGGGTATAGGGATGCGACGGCGTATCGAACACCTCGGCCCGCGCGGCGATCTCCACCAGCCGCCCAAGATAGAGCACGGCCACGCGATCTACGAGGTGGTTCACCACCGCAAGATCATGGCTGATGAACAGGTAGGAGAGGCTGTGCTCCTCCTGGATTTCCTTCATCAGGTTCAAGATCTGGCTCTGGATCGACACATCGAGCGCCGACAGCGGCTCATCCGCAACGATCAACTGCGGCGACGGCGCCAGCGCCCGCGCGATCGCGATGCGTTGCCGCTGCCCGCCGCTGAACTCATGCGGATAGCGATTGAGCGCGTCGCGCGGCAGCCCGACCTGTCCGACCAGCTCCGCCGCCCGCTCCCGCCGCTCGGCCACCGTCGCAATACCCTGGATCTTCAGCGGCTCGGCGATGATGGCCGACACCGGCATCCGCGGATCGAGCGCGCCGAACGGATCCTGGAACACGATCTGGATCGCCCGCCGCGCGTCCTTCCAGGCCGCCGCATCGAGCGGCCGGCCGCGAAACCGCAAGCTCCCCGCTGTGGGAATCTGCAGCCCCGCCACCACATTGCCAAGCGTACTCTTGCCGCTGCCGCTCTCGCCAACGAGCGCCAACGTCTCACCCTCGGCAATCGCGAAACTCACATTCTCCGCCGCCCGCAGCGTCCGCTTCGGTGCCGCGAACAGCCCTCCCCGCCCGATCGGGAAATGCACGCTGATGCCATCGAGGGCGATCAACTCGCTCATGCCGCGGCCTTGAAACAGGCGGCGAAATGCCCGGGCGAAATCTCGCGCTCCGGCGGCTCCGCCACCCGGCACGACGCGTCGGCGCGCGCACACCGATCGGCAAACCGGCAGCCGGCATGGGCCATGTCGAGATCCGGCACCCCGCCGGGTATCACCGGCAGGCGCGCAACGCGATGACCGGGATCAGGCAAGGTCGCGATCAGTCCCTGCGTGTAGGGATGCAGCGGATTGGCGAACAGCGCATCCGCGCTCGCGCGCTCGACGATGCGTCCCGCATACATGACGATGATCTCATGCGCGATCTCGCTGACCACCGCGAGATTATGGCTGATGAACTGGATCGCCATGCCGATCCGGTCCTGCAGGTCGAGCATGAGGTCGAGGATCTGCGCCTGGATCGTCACATCCAGTGCCGTCGTCGGCTCATCGGCGATCAGCAGCGCCGGCTCGCATGCGAGCGCCATCGCAATCATTGCCCGCTGCCGCATCCCGCCGGACAGCTGATGCGGATACGCCGCCGCCCGCTCCTTCGGCGAGTTGATCCCCACCGCCTCGAGGATCTCGATCGCCCGATCGGATGCATCCGTCCACGACAAGTCCTTGTGCAGCACCTGCACTTCCGCGATCTGTCGCCCCACCGTCATCACCGGATTGAGCGCCGTCATCGGCTCCTGGAACACCATGGCCACGCGATCGCCGCGCAGCTTCTGCCACGCCCCGGCCGACTGCCCGATGAGTTCCCGCCCGTCCAGACGGATCGATCCAGTGACGACCCCGGGCGGCGGCACCAGCCCCATCAGCGCCAGCGCGGTCACCGACTTGCCGCACCCGCTCTCGCCAACCACGCCCAGCGTGCGCCCCGCCTCCAGCCGGTAGCCGATCCCGGCCACCACCTCGCGCACGCCCCCCTCGCGCGGGAACGCGATCCGCAGTCCGGAAACCTCAAGCAGCGGCGCCGTCATTCGCTGCGCCAATCCTCCGACCAGGTCGAGCTGTAGTCGGACGTCCCGGTCGGCCGCAGCCCCTTCAGCCATTTCGGCAACACGTATGGTTCGGCGCGGAAAAACAACGGCAGCACCGGCAACTCCGTCGAATACACCCGCTGCATCGTCGCCCAAGCGGCCTTCTGGTGCGCCGGGTCGAGGTCGGTCTCCGCCGTCAGGATGGCTGCATCCATCTCGGCACTGCGGAAATTCATATAGTTGCTGCCCGCCCAGTTATTGCCCTGGTTCGGAATCTGGTCGCTCGCCAGCGTCTGCCGCGGCGGAAAGCTCACGCCAAAGGTCCAGGCATACAGCCCAAGTCCGCCAAACTGCCGCTTCTTCAGCGTCTCGCCAAAGAATGTCCGTGCCGGCTCGTTCTTGATCGTCACCTCGATGCAGGCGGCCTTCCACTGGTTCTGCAACACCTGCTGCTGCAACTCGCGCAGCCGGTTCCCCGCCGTCGTGCTGAACGGCATCGACAGCCGATCCCCGGCCGCATTGCGGCAAATCCCGTCATCCCCCGGCTTCCATCCCGCCTCGGCCAGCAGCGCCCGCGCCCGCGCCAGGTCGAAGGGATAGGCCGGCAGGTCCTTGGCGAACATCGGATCGAGCGGATTGACAAATCCGTCAGCCACTGGCTGCAACCCTTCGAACAGGCGGTCCACCAGCGTCTTGCGGTCCAGCGCGTGCAGCATCGCCGCGCGCACCCGCCGGTCGGCCAGGATCGGGTTGTCGAGATTGAGGTCGACATGCTCGTAGGTCAGCGCCGGCTTGAAGATGTAGGTGAAACGATCCGGCTGTTGCTTGCGCAACTGCAACACCTGATCGATCGTCAGCGACGGCGCATCGCCCGGCGCCATGTCGATATCGCCCGACAGGAGATTGGCCTGCAGCGCCGCGGTATTCTCGATCGCCTTGATGATGATGCGCTTGAAAAACGGCTTTTTGCCCCGCCAGGCCTCGTTGGGCTCCAGCACCGTCAGCGAGCCCGACTGGTAGTCGGCCACCCGATAGGGGCCGTTCCACAATCCCGGCGTCGTCGGCGCACGGTTATAGACTGACTGCTTGCCGTATTCCCCCGTGCCCGCCACCCGCGCATAGACGGGCCCCTCGACATGCTCCGGCAGAATGCTCGGCAGCCGGTCATACAGCGTGCTGATCTCATCGAAATGCAGAACAGCGGTGAATTTGTCGATCACCTCGACGCGCTCGATCCGACCCCAGGTCCGCGTATTCGCAAATCCCGAGGTCGGGTCATGCCCCACCTTCGCGGTGAAGGCGATGTCGCTGGCCGTCATCGGCGTTCCGTCGCCCCACACGACATCGTCGCGCAGCTTGACCGTGACCGCCATGCCCTTCTTGCCCCCGGGCCAGTCCTCGATACGGACCAGCCCGTTCTGCAATGTCGGCAGTTCCGTGCAGGCGATGCAGGCGTTCGCCCCATCCGGCAGGAACGCCGTCGTCGCCCGCAAAGCGAAACTCAGCGTGTACGCCTTGATCACTTCCGGATCGATGCCAGGATGCATCGACGACGGAAATTGCGAGACGCCGATCACCAGTTCGTCCTTCGCCGAGGCGCTCATCGGCGCCAGCAACACGGCCGCCGCCGCAACGCCGCGCAGCCAGGAGCTGATCCTCATGCGATGCTCCCCTGCGTCACGGAGAAGGCTCGGAGGCGGATCGCCGCCGCCCCCTGCCCTGTCATGCACGCCACGATCAGCCCGGATGCCATTCCTCGGAATACAGCACGCTCAGGTCGCCATGCCCCGTCGGCGTGTAGCCCTTCAGCCATTTCGGAATCACATGCGGATCAGCCCGGAAGAACAGCGGCAACACCCGCACCTGCTCGACATAGATGCGCTGCATTTCCGCCCAGACGAGCTTCTGCTTGGCCGGATCGAGCTCGGTCTCCGAAAGGTCGATCAGCCGGTCCATCTCCTTGTCGTTCAGGGCGATGCCATTGTTGCCGCCCCAGTTGTTCGCCGCCGTGGGAATTCGATCGCTGCCCAGCGTCGCCCGCGGGCTTTCGCCGACGCCCGACGACCACGCGTACATGATCATCGCCGGAAACTGCCGCTTCTTCAGCGTCTCGCCGAACAGCGTCCGCGCCGGCTCGTTCTTGATCGTGACTTCGACGCAGGCGGCTTTCCACATGTTCTGCAGCACCGCCTCGGTCAGCTCCCGCAGCCGGTTGCCCGCCGTCGTGTTGATTTCGAGCGACAGCCGGTCGCCGGCCGAGTTGCGGCAGATGCCGTCCGGACCGGGCCGCCAGCCCGCCTCGGCCAGCAAGGCGCGCGCCAGATTCGGGTCATAGGGATAGCGCGATACCTTGGTGGAGAAATTCGGATCCAGCCGGTTCACCCAGCTATCCGCCACCGGCTGCATGCCCTCGAACAGCTTGTCCACCAGCGTCTGCCGGTCGACGGCGATCAGCAGCGCCCGGCGCACCCGGATATCGGCGATGATCGGATTCTCGATCTTCAGGTCGATGTGTTCATAGGTTAGGCTCGGCTTGAAGATATACTCGAACTTGTCCGGGTTCGCCTTCCTCAGCGCGATCACCTGGTCGATCGTCAGCCCCACGCCCTCGCCCGCGACCATGTCGACGTCGCCCGACAACAGGTTCGCCTGCAGCGCCGCGGTGTTCTCGATCAGCTTGAGCACGATGCGCTTGAACGCCAGCTTGGTGCCATGCCAGTGCGGATTCGGCGTCAGCACCACCTGCACACCCGACTGATAGTCGGCGATCATGAACGGCCCGTTCCACAGGCCCGGCGTCGTCGGCGCCCGGCTGAACACCGTCTGCTTCTGATACTCGGCGTAGTTCCCCGCCTTCTCGAAGGCCGGCCCCTCGACATGCGCCGGCAGCAGCGTGTCCCACTGGTTGTAGTCGACCCGCACCTTGTCGAGATGAATGGTCACCGTCTTGTCGTCGACCACGTCGATCGACGTCGCGCGCTCCCAGGGATGCCCATTGGCGAAGCCCGAGGCCGGGTCCTTGGCGATCTTCCAGGTGAACACGATGTCCTTCGACGTCACCGGTACGCCGTCGCCCCAGGTCAGGTCCGGCTTCAGCTTCAGCGTCAGCGCGATGCCCTTCGCCCCGCCCGGCCGATCCTCGAACTTCGCCATCCCGTTCTCAAGCGTCGGCAGCTCGGTGCACAGCAGGCAGCCGAGCTTCCAGTCCTTGTCGAAGGCCGTCACCGGCCGGACGCCAAAGCCCAGCACGTAGGACTTGATGGTCAGCGAGTCGTAGTACGGGTTCAGGCTGGCCGGAAACTGGGCAACGCCGATCGTCAGCGTATCCTTGCCCTGCGCCACCGCCGGCGCCGTCATGGCCGGCAGAGCCGCCAGCGCCAGAGCCACCAAGGCGTTGCGTAACTTCATGTTACAAAATCTCCCAATGAACCCGATGATGCCGGGCCGTCTGCACAACGGCATGTAGCGGACGGCCCGGATAGCCTGTCAATCTTATCACATGCCTGTGACACCGGTTAGCCGATCGACGTGACATTCTCCGGCCGCGCCGCAATCTCGCCGCGCTCCACCCGCTTCACCACTTCCGTCAGCGCCGCATGCGCTCCGGCCACCAGGCCGACCTCCGCCCCCTTGGCGGCAATGAACCCGTTCATGAAGTCGATCTCGGTCCGCCGCCCCTTCAGCATGTCCTGCCCCATCGAGGGCCGTTGCAGGTCGCTCCGCGCGCCCGAGTTCGAGCCCGCGATCATCATCGCCTCGATCTCCGCCAGCGCCGCACCGTTCCCCTCGCTCGCCAGGGCCAGCTTCTCGGGGTCGAGCTTGCCGATCCCCTCCAGCTGATACCCCAGCGCCTGGCCGATCCGCACCGCCTCGCCGCCCAGCCGGATGCAGAACCGCCGCACCGCATCCACCCGGTCCAGCTCATTCCCCGGCAGCCCCGTCGCCGCCGAGACGCCGTTGCGCATCCCGTTCACGCACAGCTTCGACCACCGCTCGCCCCACAAATTCGTCGTCACCTTCACGCTGTCGATCCCCGCGATCATGTCCGCCAGCATCTGCGCCCGCGCCGTCACCCGTCCATGCACCTCGCCGATGCGAAACACCGTGTGCGACGCCCCGCCCTTCGGCACCGTGCGGCGGATCTTCCCCGCCTCGAACATATCGACCGAGATTGTCGCCGCAATCGCGCCAACCACCCGCCCCCAGCCGACGATCCCCGCGATCCGCTCCTCATTGATGCAGTTCTGCAGCGAGACCACGAACCCGCCGGGCGCCAGATACTGCGCCATCATCGTCGTCGCCCATTCCGTGTCGTACGACTTCACCGAGATCACCGCGATATCCACCGGCCGCGTCTTGCTGAACGACTGCACCTCCGTCAGGTGCATCGTCGGCGGCCGCACCGTGATGCACTCCTCCGGCGTCATGCCCGTCAGTTCCAGCCCCTTGGCGCGGATCGTCTCCACATGCTCCGGCCAGGCGTCGATCAGCGTCACATCCTGGCCGAGATGATGCAGCCACCCCCCGACATAGCCGCCGACAGCGCCCGATCCCATCACCGCAATGCGTGGCTTCATCCCTGCTCACTCCCCTTGGCGTTCGTTCCGAACCACAGTAACCCGATCCGATCTCCGGGAGAAACCGCCGCCATGACCCTCACCGAACGCCGCCTGCGCTTCCGCGAACTCCTCGCCGGCCCCGCCTGCGTCCATCCCGGCTCGGTCTTCGACCCCATCTCCGCCCGCATCGCCGAAGACCTCGGCTTCGAGCTCGGCATGTTCGCCGGCTCCATCGCCTCGCTGACCGTCCTCGGCGCGCCCGACATCATCGTCGTCACCCTCAGCGAATTCGCCGACCAGATCCGCCGCATCACCCGCGCCGGCAACATTCCCCTCCTCGTCGACGCCGACCACGGCTACGGCAACGCGCTCAACGTCATGCGCACCGTCGAGGAACTGGAAACCGCGGGGGTCGCCGGCATGACCGTCGAGGACACACTGCTCCCCCGCGCCTACGGCGATGGCCGGATGCAGCTGCTCTCTCGCGACGAGGGACTCGGCAAGATCCACGCCGCGCTGGCCGCCCGCCGCGACCCCGCCACTGTCATCGTCGCCCGCACCAGCGCGGTCACCGCGACCAGCCTCGACGACGCCGTCGCCCGCGCCCGCCTCTACACCGAAGCCGGCGCCGACGCCCTCTTCTTCACCGGTATATCAACGCCCGACCAACTCGCCGCCCTCCACGCCGCCAGCCCGCTGCCCATCATCCTCGGCGGCAGCGACGGCGACCTAGGCGGCAAACCCGGCATGGCCGCCCACGGCGTCCGCGTCGCGCTGCAAGGCCATCAGCCCTTCATGGCCGCCGTCCGCGCCGTCCACGAAACCCTCAAGGCCCTGCGCGAAGGCACCGCTCCCAAGGCGCTGACCAACCAACCCTCGGCCGACTTGATGAAACAGGTCACCCGCGACGCCGCCTACGCCAAAGCCACCAAGGACTTCCTCGGCGGCTGAACCCACCGCCGCGCCCAGGCCCACAGCCCCTCCGCGACACACCGCATCGTCCGCCCACTCGTCCGCCCACTCGTCCGCCCACTGGGCCTCCCCGGCGCCGGCGCCTGCGACGTCCGCCCCGCCGGCTGCCCGGTGATCCCATCGATCGCCGCCCGCACCCGCCCGCGGGCGCGATGCAACAGAACCCGCTGGTTCTCCGGCGAAATCGCCAGCAGCTCACACGCCTCCTCAGCCGTGCGATCCTCGATGTCGCGCAGAATGATCACCGCCTTCTGCCCCGCCGGCAGCCCCTCGATCACCTCCTGCACATGCGCCCACAACTGCCGCCCGCCGATCTCCCGCTCCGGATCAAGCTCGTCCCACAACCGCGGCGGATCCACCCAATGCCCGTCCGCCTTGAACTGCGACCGCGGCACCGCCCGCTCCTCGTCCTGGATCCCATCCAGCACCGCCGGCAGGGCCACCAGCCGCCCCTCACGCCCGATCCGCGTCCGCGCCCGGTTCAGCACGATGGTGAACAGCCAGCTCGCCAGCGACGACCGCCCCTCGAACCGCCCGATATTGCTGATCACCGCCAGCCAGGTGTCCTGCACCACCTCCTCCGCCTGCGCCCGGCTGCCGATCACCCCGCTCGCCACCCCCACCAGCGAGCCATGGAACCGCTTGATCAGCGCCCGATAGGCACGATTATCCCCCGCCCGCAGCGCGGCAAGAAACTCGGGCGTGTCGAACTCCTCCGACGATGCGTGCATGCGTGCCATGATCCGTTACGCTCCCTACGCTATCCGCCCCGCTGGTGTAACGCCACCGTTCATGAAAGAGTCTCCATGTGAGACCACCACCCCAGGGGCCCACCTTGCTCAAGTGCCGCGACGTCAGCGAACTCGTCACCGACTACACCGAAGGCACCCTGCCCCCGGGCCGGCGCCTCGCCGTGCGCCTGCACCTCATGTTCTGCTCGATGTGCCGCAATTACCTCGACCAGATGAACAAAACCCGCGCCCTCCTGACAGGCCGCCCCCTCTCGCCCCCCAGCGACACCGAACTCGACCACCTCCTCGCCCGCCCCCCGGCCGAGTAGCCAGGCCCGGGAAGAAGCAAGGCCAGGGCTCTGCCCTGGACCCGCCAGGAGGCGGCGCCTCCTGGACCTGGCATCAATTAGGAGGGTTGGGTCTTGAGAGGGGGGCCAACCTGTCGGTTGCACCCATCGAGTAGGCCCCCCTCTCAAGACCCAACCATTTCTTATCTGGCGCCGGGTGCAGGGGGCGCTGCCCCCTGCTGAGGTCGAGGGGCAAAGCCCCTCGCATTCCTTCCCCGGCCGGGGTTGCGCGAATCGGGGAGGCGGGGCGTGTGGGGTTATGTCACGCACGCATCTCGGCGCCTTGCTCACCATGGCCGCCATGGCCTGTTTCGCCAGCATGGACAGCATGGCCAAGTGGCTGGTGGCCGATTATCCGATCAGTCAGACGATGTGGGTGCGGTATGGGTTATTTACTGTTTTCGCGCTGCTGGCCGCCCGCCGCACCGGCATTCGCAAGACCCTCGCCAGCGCCCGCCCGTGGCTGCAAGGCGGGCGATCGTTGCTGGGCGTCATCGAGAGCGGCGTCTTCGTCCTGGCGTTCTACTATCTGCCTTTGGCCGACACGCATGCCCTGGCGGCGACCTCGCCGTTGCTGGTGATTGCGATCTCCCAGGCGTTTCTGGGCGAGCGCGCGGGCTGGCGCCGCTGGGCCGCGGTGATCGTCGGGTTCACCGGCGTCCTGCTGATCATCCGCCCGGGCTTCCAGGCCCTGAGCTGGCCCCTACTCCTTCCCTTGGTGGGATCGCTGATGTGGGCCATCTACCAGGTCCTCACCCGCCTCTGCGCCGCCGGCGACCCGCCCGAGACCACCCTCCTCTGGACCGCCCTCGTCGGCCTCGCCGTCACCACCATCTTCGGCCCCTGGCAGTGGCACGCCCCCGACCTCACCGCCTGGCTCCTCATCGGCGCCATCGCCATCCTCGGCAGCCTCGGCCACTACACCCTGATCCGCGCCCTCGACCACGCGCCCAGCAGCGCCGTCCAGCCCTACAGCTACACCCTCCTCGTCTGGGCCACGATCCTCGGCGCCCTCGTCTTCGGCCAGCTGCCCGACGCCCTCACCATCACCGGCGCCCTCATCGTCGTCGCCGGCGGCCTCTACACCTGGCGCCTCGACGTCCGCGAGGCCGCGGGCTAGCTTTCCCCCAACACCAGGAACCCAAGGAAACAGCCATGCGAGGGTTTTCCCTCGGCGGCATCGACTGCGATGTCCATCCGGCGGTGCCGGGAATTTCGGCGCTCCTCCCCTACCTCCCGCCCTACTGGCGCGAGCAGATCACCGTGCGCGGCATCGACGGCCTCGAGCTGACCTCCTTCCCCTACCGCGTCGCCGCCCACGGCCGCCCCGATTGGCGCCCCGAGAACGGCAAACCCGGCAGCGATCTCGGCCTCCTCCGCGAACACGCCCTCGACGGCTTCGGCAGCGTCGCCGCCATCTGCAACCCGCTCTACGGCGTCCAGGTCATCTACAACGAGCATTTCGCCACCGCCCTCGCGCGGGCCATGAACGACTGGATGGCCGCCGAATGGCTCGACCGCGAGCCCCGCCTGCGCGCCTCCATCGTCATCGCCCCCCAGGACCCCCAGGCCGCCGCCGCCGAAATCGAGCGCTGCGCCGCCGACCCGCGCTTCGTCCAGGTCCTCCTCCTCGCCATGGGCGACGCCCCGCTGGGCAAACGCCAGCACTGGCCGATCTACACCGCCGCCGAGAAGCACCGCCTCCCCATCGGCATCCACGCCGGCTCCATCCTCCGCCACGCCACCACGATGAACGGCTGGCCCTCCCACCACCTCGACGACTACGCCAACCAGCCCCAGGCCTTCCAGGCCCAGCTCCTCAGCCTCGTCCACGAGGGCGTCTTCCAGCAGTTCCCCGCCCTCACCGTCGTCATGATCGAGTCCGGCTTCACCTGGCTCCCCAGCTTCCTCTGGCGCGCCAACAAGACCTGGCGCGGCGTCCGCGCCGAAGTCCCCTGGGTCGACGAGCCCCCCGCGGACATCATCCGCCGCCACGTCCGCTTCACCCTCCAGCCCGCCGACGCCCCCCCCGACGGCCCCGACATCATGCGCGTCATCGACCAGCTCGGCTCCGAGGACATGCTCCTCTTCTCCACCGACTACCCCCACTGGCAGTTCGACGGCGCCGAAGTCTTCCCGGACGGCCTGTCCGACTCCCTCCGCCGCAAATGCCTGCTCGACAACCCCCTCGCCACCTACCCCCGCCTCAGGGAGAGCCTGCAATGACCCCGGAAGACGGCCGCCCCTCCGCCACCCCCGCCCCGTCGCGCCAGGCCTCGACCAAACTCAAGGTCATCGACTGCGACGTCCACCACGCCATGAAGTCGCCCAAAGCCCTCCACCCCTATCTGTCAAAGCGCTGGCGCGACCACCTCGACACCTACGGCCACTCCCAGCCCATCCCCTTCATCGGCAACTCCCCCTACCCCAAGGTCGCTCCCGCCCTCTCCCGCACCGACAGCTGGCCCCCCGCCGGCGGCCCCCCGGGCTCCGACCTCGCCTACCTCCAGGAGCAGTTGCTCGACCGCTACAACGTCGAATACGGCATGCTCCAGCTCCTCTCCCCCCAGGGCATGGACCAGCGCAACCAGGACCTCGGCGCCGCCCTCTGCCGCGCCGTCAACCAGTGGCAGGTCGACCACTGGACCTCCCAGGACAAGCGCCTCAAGGCCGCCATCGTCATCCCCGGCGAGGACGCCGCCGCCTCCGTGGCCGAAATCGAACACTGGGCCGGCCACCCCGATTTCTGCCAGGTCGGCATGATCACCCACACCATCGAGCCCCTCGGCCGCCGCCGCTACTGGCCGATCTACGAAGCCGCCGAACGCCTCGGCCTCCCCCTCGGCCTCCACAGCTCCGGCGCCAACGGCCGCCCCCCCACCCCCACCGGCTGGCCCTCCTTCTACGTCGAGGAACAGCACGAGGTCGCCATCTCCCAGCAGTCCCTGGCCACGAGCTTCATCCTCGAGGGCGTCTTCTCCCGCTACCCCAACCTCAAGGTCGTCATGATCGAGGGCGGCTTCGCCTGGGTCCCCGCCGTCGCCTGGCGCCTCGACGCCCACTGGAAACGCATGCGCGACGAAGTCCCCTTCCTCGTCGAGCCGCCGTCCCACTACATGAAGCGCAACCTCTGGTACACCACCCAGCCTGTCGACGAGCCCGAACGCCCCGACGACCTCCGCCAGATCTTCGACTGGATCGGCTGGGACCGCATCCTCTTCGCCACCGACTACCCCCATTGGGACATGGACAACCCGGAACTCGCCTTCCGCTGCCGCATGAGCGAGCCCGAACGCCGCATGATCTACGCCGACAACGCCCGCGCCCTGTACGGCCTCAGCTGACCATGGCCCGTCACGTCGTCGCCACCGTCGGCGAAATCCCCCCCGGCGGCCGCAAGCTCCTGACCCTCAACGGCCGCGACATCGGCATCTTCAACATCGCCGGCGACTACTTCGCCCTCCTCAACCGCTGCCCCCACCAGGGCGCCGCCCTCTGCAAAGGCACCCTCGTCAGCCTCGCCACCTCCAACGCCCCCGGCCACTTCGAGCTCACCCGCGAGGGCGAAATGCTCAAATGCCCCTGGCACGGCTGGGAATACGACGTCCGCACCGGCCAGTCCTGGTGCGACCCCGAGGATACCAAGGTCAAACTCTACCCCGTCACCATCGAAACCGGGGAGCGGCTCGTCAAAGGGCCATACATAGCCGAGACGTTTGCCGTTTCGGTGGAGCGGGATTACATCGTCGTCGAGGTGTGATCCAATTGATTGATCAGACCCATTAGGAAGGGGAAACGATGACTATCAAAGGACGAGCGTACATCATGGGGGCCTACGAGCACCCCACACGCAAGGCGCCGGACAAGTCGGTCTCGCAGCTGCACGCCGAATGCGCCAAGGGCGCCCTCGCCGATGCCGGCCTGACGAAAGCCGACATCGACGGCTACATCTGCGCCGGCGACGCCCCGGGCATGGGCCCGATCAACATGCTCGACTACATGAACCTCAAGGTGCGCTACTTCGACAGCACCGATGTCGGCGGCTCGTCCTACATCGCCCATGTCGCCCATGCCGCCCAGGCCATCGCCATGGGCAAGGCCAGCGTCGTGCTGATCACGCTGGCCGGCCGTCCGCGCAGCGAAGGCCAGGCCACCGGCACCGCCGCCCGCCCCGGCAACCCCGCCATCGCCGACAGCCCGTGGGAAACCCACTTCGCTCCGGTGACCGCGAACGTCTACGCCATGGTCGCCGCCCGCCACATGTACGAATACGGCACCACCAGCGAACAGCTCGCCTGGATCAAGGTCGCCGCCTCGCACCACGCCCAGTGGAACGAGCACGCCATGCTGCGCAACGTCGTCACCGTCGAGGAAGTGATCAACTCCCCGATGGTCTCCGACCCCCTGCACCGCCTCGACTGCTGCGTCATCTCCGACGGCGGCGGCGCCCTCATCGTCACCTCCCCTGAAGTCGCCCGCAGCCTCAAGCGCCCGCTGGTGAAAGTCATGGGCGCCGGCGAAGCCCCCAAGGGCCAGTTCGGCGGCGAGGTCGACCTCACCTTCTCCGGCGGCGCCTGGACCGGCCCGCGCGCCTTCGCCGAAGCGGGCGTCCGCCCGTCCGACATCAAATACGCCTCCATCTACGACAGCTTCACCATCACCGTGCTGCAGCAGATCGAGGACATGGGCTTCTGCGAACGCGGCCAGGGCGGCCGTTTCGTCTCCGACGGCAACCTGATCTCCGGCGTCGGCAAACTGCCCTTCAACACCGATGGCGGCGGCCTCTGCAACAACCACCCCGCCAACCGCGGCGGCATCACCAAGGTCATCGAAGCGGTGCGCCAGCTCCGCGGCGAAGCCCACCCCAAGGTGCAGGTGCCCAACTGCGACCTCGCCCTCGCCCACGGCACCGGCGGCCTCATCGGCAGCCGCCACGGCTCGGCAACCCTCATCATGGAGCGGGAGTAATCACCATGGCCGATCGTATCATCCCCTCCCCCGTCCAGAGCCCGGAAAGCGAGCCCTTCTACGCCGCGGCGAAGGAAGGCAAATTCATGATCCGTCGGTGCAAGGACTGCGGCAAACCACACTGGTACCCCCGCGCCCTCTGCCCCTTCTGCTTCGGCGAAACCGAATGGGAAACCGCCTCCGGCGACGGCATCATCTACAGCTTCAGCCCGATGCGCCGCGCCAACTACACCATCGCCTACGTGACCCTGAAAGAAGGCCCCACGATGATGACCAACATCATCGACGCCGACGTGGATAAACTGGCATGCGGCCAGGCGGTAAAACTGAAATGGACCGTGACGGAAGACGGGACTCCGGTCCCGACGTTCGCACCAGTCTGAGGTGAATTGGTACGAGGCGGGTCAGAACTCGCCTCGTACCTGTCGCCTGGGATCGCTATGCTATCGAGCTAGCGAAACAACTCTGCGTCGATAAGTGAAATTGCCTCTTCACCGGCAATGTACCCATTTCGATTGAGAAAATCGGCGATGATTTCAATTGCGCGCCACAACTGTTGTAACGCAACAAGTCGGGATGTTTCTTCGAGTTTTCGCTTGGCAAGGTAATCAATCGCGTTGTCATCGTCACAGCAATCCAGATCGGATAGCGGGCACTGCGATAGTACCTTGTCCAACCGATAGCGATCGCTGGCATACCGTTGATCCGTCCGAAAATCACACCACTCGGGATATGATTCGGATTCCGCCAAGAGCAAAAAATATCGAGCTTCCGAAGCAAAGCCAGCCAAACATATCATCGCCTCCTCACAGGAATGGCCTTTCGCATCAGCTTCAGTCATTCCAGAAAATTGGCCTTCTACTATCGGGTCGCCGATTTTTACGGATAGAATTCTCCTCCCATAGAATCTCATAACAACGGCATGGCCTGCCTCATGATAGGCGGTCAAGATGCGGGTTCTGTCTTTATCCATTCTCCACCGACTGAAATCGTTCTTATGTATAAATTTCGTCCGGAACAGAATTTGAATACAATGAATCAGCGATGGCGGATTCGCGTGCAAATTTTCGGTCTATATCTGATATTTCAGCCGCATCAATTATATCCCACTTCAGGCAATCTACCAAAAGCTGCTCGATGTTTATGATATCCGCTCTTTGCGATGTATTTCGGATAATCGAAACCATTTTCTGTAGAAATTCAATCTTCCCGATGGACTTCTTGGACCTTATCATAAGATCACTAATTCCGAAGGTCCCATCCTTGTTAAACATAAGCCCTACGCGTCCGCCTCGACGCTCGACGTCGATCCCGAGCTCCATGCATCTATAGACCGTGACCCAAACAACACTAACCACTTCAGGAGACAAATCACCGACACTACCCAACCGATCACGGATCCAAGTGATCGCCCTACGTGATGCCTCGTGCTCAGTCATGTCGTTGCCATTAACCGACATTCCCCAGATGAACCACCGATACAATACCCGAACGGCATCGTAAGGCAATCGCTGGGCACGTGAAACCCGTCACTTTCCGCCTCCACCTCAACAACCCACTTTCTAGTCGCCGCCTCCGTCCGCCGTCTGCTACCATCCCCCTATGCGTCGCTCCGACGCCATCGCCATCCTCACCGCCCACCGCCCCGAGTTGCAACGCCTCGGCGTCGAATACCTGTACCTCTTCGGCTCCATCGCCCCGATGAAGCTCGTGCGGACTCCAACAGCGATCTCTTCGTCGTCCCCTGTCGGCCTCCCTATGGCCCCTTCACCACCGCCGTAAAATCCGACCACTGCTCCACCCGAAACGCCCGGATATCGCGCACCGATCCCGGCAACCACGGCAGCGCCTTCAGCGCCATGATCGCCGAAAACAGGTTCGCCATATCCTCGGAAACCGTCGTGTAGAGGCTCCCCTGCACCCGCTCGAAGCCGAACCCCGCCAGCACCCCGCCGATATCCGCATAGGCCTGGGAAACCCCCTTGGGATGGCGCTGCGCCGTCTCCGCCACCACCAGGTCAAACGCGATCGCGAACATCAGCCTTCCCGCGGGTCGTCCAGCAACTCCGCCAGCCGATAATCAAGCTCCTCGCCCGTCTCGACCACCCTCACCCGCGCCATCCGCTCGCCATCCCCGCGTTTCGCTCCGGCCCCAACCACCTCATATACTGGTCCGAATGCCCCGAACCGCCGCCAAGTCCCGATCAGACCGGGCGGCAGCGCCGATTTCACCGTGCGTGCGCGAACATGATTCATGCCCAACCTTACCAAATCCGCCCCTCCCAACGCGAGCGAAATCCCCACCCCGCCCACTTTCCCATCGTCCCCCCACTCCTGCTCTGCTAACCTCCCCCCATGTGCCGCTCCGACGCCATAGCGGTCCTCCAGGCCCACCGCCCCGAGCTACAACGCCTCGGCGTCGAACACCTTTACCTCTTCGGTTCCACCGCCCGCGACGAAGCCACCCAAGTTTCCGACGTTGACCTCTTCTTCGACTATCCGCGCGGCAAACTCACACTCTTCGACCTCATGGACATCCAGGAGCGCACCTCCGCCCTCCTAGGCCTGAAAGCCGACATCACCACCCGCGACAGCCTCTACCCCCCTCCGCCCGCGTATCGAAGCCTCCGCGCTCCGCGTCTTCTAGAGCCCTCCCGCGCCGAAACACCCCGCCTCAACGACTTTCGGATCGCCCCGCTCCCCCATCCTCTGCTAGCCTCCCTCAACGCACCGCAAAGACGGCATCAACCAGCCACTTGGGGGAGAGAACAATGATCTACGAGTTCCGCACATATCACGCCGAACCCGGCCGCCTCGCCGATCTGCTCGCGCTGTTCCGTAGCCCGATCATTCCTATCTTCACCCGCCTCGGCTTCCATCTCATCGGCGCCTGGACCGGCACCGATCCCGGCCAGGAAAACGACCTGACCTACATTTTCGCCTGGCCATCCCGCGAGGCCCGTGAAGCAGGCTTCAAAGCCCTCAACGCCGACCCCGAATTCAACGCCGCCTTCCCCGCCATCAAGGCAACCATCGCCTCGGTCACCAAGTCCTTCATGCAACCCGCCGATTTCTCACCGCTGCAATGATCCGGCAAGCGTAGGGCGCGTGAAACCAGCCGCCGTCAACCTCACCCGCACCAACCCACTTCCCCCTCGCCGCCCGCGTCGTCCCTCTACGAGCCTCCCGCAATTCACCCCCCGACGCCATCGCCATCCTCACCGCCCCACTGCCCGCAGCCCTCCCCTCCTGCGGCGCGTCACGGATACGGCAGGAGCTTCTTGCGGCCCATGGGGATGCAGTTCGGACAGTCCGGCTCGTCCGTCGAAAAGCTCCCGAACGCGAAGCCAAGCTTTACAAACAGGCTCCGGTCGACCTTGGCCGCCAGCATCTCAGGCTCCACGTTGCATGAGCCAAGAGGAAAATCGACGACCATGTCGGTCGGTTGCGGATGACCAATCGCCTGGGTCGCGCAGTTGAAAGCGCCGACAAGCGCCTCATCGCCTGGCTGCCCACCCGTCGAATACACCGCACCGAACGGTTCGAGGTCCATCACTGCATCGATCCTGGGAGCCGCAAACACGCAGATTTGTTGCGGCGCGATGTCCCACTTGCCCTTCCCCTGGCTGCGGGCCGCCGGCAGGCTGTAGACACGCGCGCTGATCCCGAGCTCGCCACCGCTCCCAAGGTCTACCTTGTCCGCGATCTCCTGGCAGGACGTTGCGGCATCGCCGCTCCAAGCTTCGATATCGACCCGCTGCATCGTCGTCGCAGAGATGGTGAAATTATGCGTGCCGGCGTCCGCGTCCCGAATGTCGGCCGCCGGGAATCGTGTTCTCGTGACGATCTCCGTAATCTGATCGCCAGCGCTCACCGGCCGAATCGTCTTCTGATCGCAGCTGCGCGCGCTGTAGATGGCAGCGCGGCCCGCGACGATATCGCCGGGATGGCAACCGAGCATCGCGACCTGATAGGAGTCCCCTCCGCTCACAGGGCTAGCAAGAAGAGTCACGTAAAGGTCGAGATTTCTGGTATCCACCCCCTCAGGCGTCCCGGCAATGAACAGCGTCCCCGGACGAACATCCCCGTCCGCCGAAATCAGATCGCCCTTCGCATAGGCATTGATATCGACCCCGTATCTGAACAATACGGTCTCCGCGGTGGCCCTCCCGCCCCCAAGCAACAGCAGGCCGAAAACGATAGCGGTCACGCGATGACGCATTGCCGATCTCCTCGCAAGAGACAGATGGATGACCAAGGCCGATATTAGAGCGCGATCGCTTGAGGCCGATGGGCCGGAAAGCGTGAATCGCGCTCTTCTTCAACGAGTTGCTAGATCATGATTGGTTTGACCTAAACCAATCATGATCTGGCACCGTCCGTGCAGTCCATTCATTCCTTCATGATATTGAAATTGACCATCGCTGCAACCCCGGACGCGCGTCTTCGCGCGGCGACGCAAGCGACAGCGGTTTGCCTTCAAACCCCTTGCAGCGACAGCGGTGCCCTTGCGCCGCGAAAGCTGGCGATAGCGCCCCCCTCCACCAGCCCAGACGCGCGTCTTCGCGCGGCGACGAAAGCGACAGCGGTTGCCCTTGCAACCGCGATAGCGCCCCCCTCCACAACCGCACCCCTCTCCCCCCAAAAAAACTTCCCCCAACGAGAAAGAATTCCCTTGCCACCATCCGCCATATGAATTAACTAACTCTCTATGCCCCCGACGCCCCCTCCTGTTACCCTGCC
>Ga0164297_10000624_pt1 | contig 42373 bp, 38 predicted proteins | sample GEODES058metaG_FD_113539 | JGI IMG/M metagenome (GOLD analysis project Ga0164297, IMG submission 113539) | Dystrophic lake water microbial communities from Trout Bog Lake, Wisconsin, USA - GEODES058 metaG | ecosystem: Environmental > Aquatic > Freshwater > Lake | place: USA: Trout Bog Lake... | reverse complement strand
CGCAGCCGACGAGGTTTCCGCCGCAAAACCTTGCGGCGTGTCGATGTCGGTCAAACCCTTGCCGAGAGTGCGAATGATTCGCCAACCGCCAAGATACGTTCCCATCGAGATTGCCAAGGCACAGGCGATGATTACCCACGTTGGCGTCGAGGCACCTTCATGGAGCGTCCCGTTGGCGACTAATGCCAAGGTGATGATCCCCATTGTTTTTTGAGCATCGTTGGTCCCGTGGGCCAGCGACACCAGCGAAGCAGACCCCACTTGTGCCCATCGAAAACTCTTTTTTCCAACGGCCTCATCTACCTTTCGGGTCAGGCGATAGGCACTCCACGTTGCCGCGGCGGCAATCGAGCCAGCGACGAATGGAGCCAGAATGGCCGGAACAAAGACCTTGGACAAAATGCCTGACCACAAAACAGCGTGACCACCTGCGTGCACCAACATGGCGCCGATGACTCCACCGATAAGGGCATGGGAGGAACTTGAGGGAATGCCGAGGTACCACGTCACGACGTTCCAAAGGATGCCGCCCACTAAGCCGGCAAAGACTACTTGGAGCGTGATGAAGTTTTGGTCCACAATCCCTGAGGCGATTGTTGCCGCCACAGCAAGAGAGAGAAAGGCACCTACCAGGTTCAAGACAGCGCTCAGTCCAACGGCAACCCGTGGCTTTAACGCTCCAGTGGCGATGGAGGTAGCCATGGCGTTTGCGGTGTCGTGAAAACCATTCGTGAAGTCGAACGCTAAGGCAGTTGCGACAACGAGTCCAAGCATGAAACTTTGATGCATTCATTCTGTCTACACTGCTCATGAGATGATCATCAAGAAGAGATCTGCATATTTGCAAGATTTCTTGTTCTGTTCACCTTGGGATTGATCTCCTGTCACTCTGAGCGATATGAGGGGACGAAATCAATAGAATAGAAGCATGCTCGTCGCTAGCCAAGGCCCACCGGCCTCAAAACTTTTCGATGTGCTGCTCATCGTGCATGTGGGATTCGTCGTCGTCACCTTGGTGGTCGTTGGTGCGCTCTATCTCGCAGCGGGGTCGGTGGCGAAGACGAATGAAGGGAGCTCTTGGCCAGCATCAGGGGTGAAGTTCTTCTCGCCCGGTCGCGAGATCGCAGGTCGGCTTCTCTATGGCATCCCCGCCACCGGCATCCTTCTTTTGATGACCAGTGAAGGGCACTACGGCTGGAAGAACCCATTCGTCATCATTGGTCTTACGCTGTGGCTTGTGGGTATTGCACTAGGAGAAGGTCTGGTGTTTCCGGCCGCCTCCTCGTTGCGTCAACTGGTGGCGGCGAGTTCAGGGCCGGGTGAGGCCCAAGAACCTCAGCGTTTTTCGAGCCGTCTGCAATGGGGGGTTGATGGGATTGTGCTCGTGCTGGTCGCGGGAGCAATAGTCATGGTGGCGCAGCCCTAGCGGAGCTCTTGGACCTGGCTCCTCTGGCGGAGGAGAACACCGGCCCCCGAATTTCGGATGTATCCTGAGAGGAACCTGAGAACTAAAGGAACCCTTCATGACATCGATGAGCACCCATCATTTGGATGAATTGTCGACCACGTTTGAGACTGCGTCGCCCACGCAAATTTTAACCTGGGCAGCCGAGCAGTTTGCTGGCGACATGCTGTTTGCCTGCTCATTCCAAGATCTTGTTCTCCTCGATCTTCTTATGCGAGTGGCACCGAGGACTCCCGTTGTCTTTCTCGATACTGAAGATCACTTCGATGAGACGCTTGAGCTCGTGGCGGCGGCGCAAGAGCGTTACGGCTTTGAACTGATCACGACGACCCCCGGCCCAGAAGCAGCGGCTGTTCCATGTGGAATCGATGGGTGCTGCAGCGCGCGCAAAGTGGCGCCGCTCAAAGCTGCGGTCAATGGAAAAGCTGCCTGGATTACTGCATTGAAGCGTTGTGATGCATCGACAAGAGAAACTGCAGCCATCGTTTCGTATGACGAAGCATTTGGGCTCGTCAAGATCAACCCCATGGCTACCTGGAATGATGATGACATTGCAGCCTATGAACGTGACCACGAGTTGCTCGTGCATCCATTGATTGCGCAGGGCTATCTCTCGATTGGGTGTCGGTCAACAACTCGACCGGTGCGAGCCGGAGAGGACCCACGCTCAGGTCGGTGGGCTGGATCTGACAAAGTCGAGTGCGGCCTTCACGAGTAAGGCGTCGCTCGTTGACGTTTGATCTGGCAGTCCTATGACCACGCCAGCAGTACTCCATGACGTCACGGTGGTGCGCAACGGCAGAACACTGCTGAGTGTCGAGTCCTTCGTCATCAATAAAGGGGAGCGATGGATCCTTCTCGGGCCGAACGGATCGGGCAAGACCACCATGCTCTCGATTTTGGCTGGGCGGCTCTGGCCAACGAGTGGCGACGTAGCACTGCTGGGTGAGCGCCATGGTCACGTTGATCTCCGTCAACTGCGCCAGCGCCTTGGATTCTTGAGTTCCGCACTCGCGAAGGAACTACGGGGAAGTCTGAGCGTCTTTGATGTGGTGCTCACTGGAAGCGACGGAGCGTTAGAGCCCTGGTGGAAAGAGTATGGCGACGATGAGCGCGTACGCGCTGGAAAACTCTTACAGGACGTGGGGGCTGGTTCGCTGAGTGACCAGCGCTTTGGCATCATCTCAGACGGTGAACGCGCACGGGTTCTGTTAGCTCGAGCGCTCATGCCAGCACCAGATTTGCTCTGTCTCGATGAGCCGGCAGCCGGGCTGGACCTCGGGGCTCGGGAACAGTTGTTGGGGCGATTACGCCTAATTTTTGGGGCTTCTGAGCCCTCAGGCGTCGTCGTGGTGACCCACCACCTCGAAGAAATTCCCGTTGGAGCCACCCACGCTGCACTGCTCAAAGATGGTGAGGTCGTGGCCCAAGGACCCATCGGCTCGGTGATCACCTCGAAGAGTATTTCGGACGCCTTCGATGTCGACGTCGAGGTTCACCTGAGCGCTTCGGCGCGTTTCAGCGCGCGAGGGCTTTGACCGTCGGGATCATCCACCACCACGCGCGGCAGGTTCTGTACCGTATTTCCTAGGGAAAGAGGAAAGGCAGGACTGAGATTCGATGATCATCGTTCTTATTCTTGTCGTGTTGTGGGGAGTGGTTCTTGGACCGAGTATCTACCGAAAAGTACGTAACAGTACTGGGGACCGATCCATCACCTCATTTCACAGGTCCTTGGACCTCCTTGAGCGTTCAGGACCGAAGGTCGTGCAACCGGCGTATCGGCTCGCTGACCCTGAAGGAGCAACGAAACCAATTGGACTTGCGGTGCCACCGCCACCTCCAACAAGTAAACAACCAACACTCGTCTTACTCGGGCCTAGCGGCCAGGGGGGAGCGGAACAGATGAAGCAACGTTACGAGGAGTACTACGCAGAGGACGACTATTCGTACCCTGAAGACACTCACTACACCGATGAATACGACGACTACATCGAGCGCGCCCCTTATGGTGCATCAATGCCCTCGGCGTCGCTGAGCCGACGTGAAGCAGCGCTTCGTCGTCGCAACATCCTGTTTGGCCTCGTTGGCGCCGTTGTGGTGACGGCATTGTTGGGCATGTTCATGTCGATGTTCTTTTACCTCACTGTTCTTTCGATGATCGCCATGGCCACCTATATCGGTCTCATGGCATGGGCAGCAACGCATGGCATGATCGGCGAGAAGGGCTACGAGCGCCATGTTGCCCACGGTGAAGCCGAGGTGAGCTACGACCGCTATCGAGACGACCGCTACGAAGAAGTGCACTCCAACGAGCACCGATCAGCACCGGTGGCCTCGACGAGGGCTCCCGCTGATGAGTACTTCGATGATGACCTTGACGATGATGAATGGTGGGATCAGCCCCAACAGGCTGTTGCCCGCTAAAACCTTCTGACAAATCGGGCTACTATTGGACTACCCCGGGGGTGTAGCTCAGCTGGCAGAGCGCTACGTTCGCAATGTAGAGGCCGTGGGTTCAAATCCCATCACCTCCACAAAAATTGCGAGAAAAAATCAATCTCTCGCCAGGCAAATGGATAGTCCTTCGGCATCCTGCGAGAGAAAATTTTTAATCTTCTCTTAGACCATTGGAAAATGGAACTGATAATGTCGTGACGGTGACATCGCAAGCATCCACCGTCAAGGCGTCAGCGCTTCGATCGACCCTGGTCAAAGTTCCTGAGATCACCCTCTACTTTTGGTTGATCAAGGTACTCTCAACGACCGTTGGTGAAACCTTCGCCGATTGGCTCACCAATAATATTGGATTAGGGGAACAGGGAACGCTTGGCGTGATGGCCGGATTCCTTGTCATAGCGCTTATCTGGCAGTTCCGACTGAACCATTACCTCGCGCCGGTCTATTGGCTTTGCGTTGTCCTGATCAGCGTGACCGGCACCTTGGTGACGGACAATATGGTCGACAATTGGGGTATTTCATTAGTGACGTCGACGATCGTGTTCTCGATTGCTCTGGCGCTGACCTTTCTCTTTTGGTACCGAGCAGAAGGGACCTTGTCGATTCACACCGTGGATAACTTCGGAAGAGAAGCGTTCTATTGGACCACCATCCTCTTCACCTTTGCGCTCGGCACCGCCGCCGGGGACCTCTTCGCCGAAAAAATTGCCCTCGGCTACTTCACGAGTTTGTTGATCTTCGCCGGCGTCGTTGCCTTGGTCGGCATCGCATACCGACTTCACCTTCTCGGCGGGATTGCTGCTTTTTGGATCACTTACATCGTCACAAGGCCGCTCGGAGCATCCCTGGGAGACTTCCTTTCCCAGCCAAAGGATGCCAGTGGTATCGGTCTTGGGACAACGACAACCAGTTTGATTTTCTTGGCTGCCATTCTGGCCCTGGTCACCTTCTTGGCGGTTACAAAAATTGACAAGCCCAAGAGTGACCGTCGTCCAATCTGATCACGCACTGAGCCTGAACTGCACTGTTTTTTACAGCAGCCGAGAACGACGAACACCTGATTACTTGGGCGAAGCCCAGTGACCCCACCCCCTCGGCAAAATGCGCAAGAATAAGGTCACGGTAATGTCACTTGATCGTCACCGTGACGAACTCGAAACCCATGAAAGAGGGAAGCAATGGGAAGTCGCCTCATGAAACGATTTGGAACTTGGGTTGCAGTCAGTGCCCTCTGTGGGTCGATGTTGACCCTGGTGGTTGGGGTCGCTACTCCAATGAGCGCTCAAGCGAGCTCATCGAAGACCTACTACGTGTCCCTCGGTGACTCTTACTCGGTCGGGTATCAGCCAAATACCAGCAAGCCACAAACTGGTCACGCTTCCAACGGCTACACCGTACCCGTTTCGAAAGCCGTGAAAATGACTCTTGTGAACTTCGGCTGCTCAGGGGCCACGACGACCTCAATTTTGGACACCATCGGTTGTCCTGCGGTGTTGCCGAATACTGCTGGAGGACAGAAGTACCCAACGCAGACCCAGATCGCGGCGGCCGATGCGTTTATCTCCGGACATAAAGGCCACATTGGTTTGATCACGGTTTCAATTAGTGGCAATGACGTCACGGCATGTGTCAAGCAAGCGACACCCATCCCCTGTGTGGCTGCGGCGACGGCAAGTATTACTGAGAATGTTGCGACGCTGGCAACAGATCTGCGAGCGGCGGCGGGACCAAATGTTCCCTTGGTGGGCTTGACCTATCCCGACGTGGTGTTAGGAACCTATGTGTATCCACAAAACCCTGGGACGATTGCGGCGAAGGCACTGGCAGGACTCTCGGTGACCGCGTTCAAAAGTTTGATCAACCCAGCGCTCTCTGTGGCCTACGGAAATGCGCAAGGTGTCCTTGTCGATGTGACGAAGGGCGAGGGCTCTTATGTTTCTCTCGACAAGACGGTCAAGACCAAGACGTACGGCACGATTCCTGTGGCAGTCGGCAGTATTTGCACTTTGACCTGGTACTGCAAATACGGAAACATTCACCAAAAGACGCCTGGCTACAGCCTTGAAGCGGTGCTCATCGTGAAGCAATACGCCAGCATGATGAAATCTATGAAGATGAATGGCTAAGAGCTAAAGAACAAGAAGGATGCCCGAGCGAGGTCGGGATGACCGTCTCGCTCGGGCTTTTTCTTTCAAAAAAAGGGGTGAGGCATGAGTGGAGTGCAGCCATTTGCTCCTCAGGCGATCTCACTTCGGCTTTATCCTCACAACGAATTAGCGGTCCATGACATTCTGAGAGAAGTCTGCGCCCAAGGGGTCGCAGGGTTATCCGCTGGTTTTGATGGCGTTATGACCAGCGAGCATCACGGCGGTTTTGCTGGGTATTTGCCGAACCCCCTCCAAGTCGCCAGCTTTATTCTGGAAGAGAGCGCTCATGGGTGGGCCGCTCCGTGTCCGTTGTTATTGCCGCTTCGCCCAACTGCGCAACTCGCTGAAGAGATTGCGTGGCTCAATGTTCGTCACCCTGGACGAGTGGGTCTTGGCGTCGCGATCGGGGCGCTCCCTCTCGACTTTGACGTTATGGACAAGAACCTCGCCGACGCGTTGCCTAGCTTTCGGAGCGAACTCCCAAAGATCGTTGCCTTGCTTGCGGGGAGAGACCTCGGACTCCTGTCGGGTGACAAAGCACTGCAACAGTGTGCGGTGACACCTCTTCCCGTTCTCAGCGCAGCTCGATCACCAGGCGCTGCGCGTCGAGCGGCAGAAGCGGGTGCAGGTATCTTGCTTGACGGCATGGTCTCGATCGATCAGGCCCGTCACGCACGTGATGCGTATTTTACGGCTGGGGGTACTGCGTCGGTGACGCTTATCCGTCGGGTTTGGCTCGGCAATCTCGACGAACACCTTGTGGGTGATCAACGGGCTGTCTATGAAAGTTATGCCGCAGGTTCCTTTGGAGCGGATCAAACGATCTCCTCCGATGACCCCGATGATCTTGCACGGCAACTCGCCGATGCCGTCGAGCAGGCGGGTGCAACGGGTCTCAATCTTCGTCTTCATCTTCCCGGCATGGCTCCCGCCGACATACGGAACCAGATCAAGGCACTTGGAGATGACGTGCTCCCTGTTCTTCGACGTTTTCTCTAGGAACCGGTGTCGCCTTGGGCCACTTCTTTCGCCCAGCGATAGTCCGCTTTTCCTGACGGTGAGCGGCGGATCTCATCGACGAAGACGATGGCCTTCGGGAGTTTGTAGCGAGCGATCGTCTGGGCGGCCGCATCTAAAATCCCTTGTCGATCCTGCTCGGCCCCGGGGGCAATCTTTACGACGGCTACTACTTCTTGGCCCCATCGCTCTGAAGGCCGACCCGTTACAATGACATCAATGACACTTGGGTGCGCCACAAGAGCCCCTTCGACTTCTTCGGCGAAGATCTTTTCTCCTCCCGAGTTAATCGTGACGGAATCTCTCCCAAGGAGTTCAATCACCCCATCGGCCCCGACACGCGCCCTGTCGCCTGGGATGCTGTAGCGCTTATCGCCAATCACGGGGAAGGTTTTCTTGGACTTCGCTTCATCACCGAGGTAGCCCAAGGGCACCCAGCCTTCTTGAGCCAACCAGCCGTTCCCGTCGTGGCCAGGCTCGAGCACCGCAGTGAACTCTTCAGAGACGACGACCGTTCCTGGCCCTGGTTTAAATGAACCCACCGCTTCATCGCTAGCCGAGTTCGTCGACATTTGGGCGCCAGCCTCCGAGGAACCCACGGAGTCGGAGATCAACACGTTGGGAAGCCGCTCGTGGATCATCGAGCGCACCGTTGCGGTGAGCGCTGCGCCACCGTTGCCAATCGCGTAGAGGCTTGAGGTGTCGTAAGAGTTTTTGTCCAACTCGTCGAGCAATGGTCGCATGGTGGCATCGCCGACGATCGTGAAGGTATTGACTTTTTCTCGCTCCACGGTCTTCCAGACGTCGACGGGATCCAGTGAGCGAGGATTACTTACGGTAATGAGCGTCGCTCCTTCGCAGATCATCATGTAGCTGGCCCATTGGGCGGCACCATGCATCAATGGTGGCAGGAGTAAGACTTTGAGCGCCATGCCGTTGATGGCGTTGTTCTTTAATGCGTCATAGGACTCGACAATCTCCCATGAGCCAATCTTTCTCCCACCCATGGCGGCCATAAAAATATCGTGTTGACGCCACAACACACCCTTGGGCATTCCGGTGGTGCCTCCGGTATAGAGGATGTAGAGATCATCTGGTGTTCCGACCCGACCCGGTCCGGCGGGATCAGCATCAGCGAGTGCTGTTTCGTAGTCCAAGGCGCCGTCAAGCAAGGCTTCGCCCGAGTCGTCGGGGACTTGAAGCAGCAAGGTAGGAGGGTGCTCCATGGTGGCGAGCACTTGGGCAATAACTGGAGCGAGGGAGGCGTGATACACGATGGCTTTGACGCCAGAGTCTTCGAAGAGATACTTCAACTCCTCACCGACGTAACGATAATTCACGTTGAACGGAGCGCAGCGAGCGAGATACGAAGCGATCATTCCTTCGAGGTACTCAGAACCGTTGTAGAGCGCTAAGGCAATGTGGTCCTGCCCTGATTGATGCCCGTCAAGTTGGTCGCGCTCTTGATGGACGCCGAGTCCATGGCTGGCGAAAACGCTGGCCAAGCGGCGCACGCGGTCAAGGCTCTCACTGTAGGTAAACCGTTTTGCTCCGGCGATAATGAACTCTCGCTCAGGTACTTGCTCGGCGACGGTCTCGAACACTCGGCCGAGGTTGAACTCTTCAATAGTTTTGGGATCGTCCACCCGACGAGGTTAGCGCTTTTGACCTTGGTCCCACACATTGAGGCTGCGTAGATTCTGAAGTGGCGCATCTCGCCGTATGCTGAGGACATGTCTACTTTTTCACTCCTCAATCCTGCCACCGAAGAGGTTTTCGCCTCGGTTCCCTCCCTCTCACTCGAAGAGACTGACGCCGCCATTGAGCGAGCCGCGGTGGCCTTTGAGTCGTGGCGCCAGGTGTCACCTGGTGACCGTGCTCGCCTCCTGCGACGATTTTCCGAAGTTGTGGACAGTCACCTCGAAGAGTTGGCGCTGACCGAAGTCGAGAACGCCGGCCACACCATTGGCAACGCCCGCTGGGAAGCAGGAAATGTTCGCGATGTTCTGGCGTATTACGCAGGTGCTCCCGAGCGTCACATGGGCAAGCAGATCCCCGTCGCTGGCGGAATCAACGTGACGTTCCATGAGCCCCTCGGCGTGGTCGGGATCATTGTGCCCTGGAACTTCCCGATGCCGATCGCCGGATGGGGATTCGTTCCAGCCTTGGCGGCGGGAAACACGGTCGTGCTGAAGCCCGCTGAAATTACTCCCTTGACGGCAATACGTCTCGGTGAATTGGCGCTCGAAGCTGGAATCCCGGAAGGGGTGTTCCAGGTACTGACTGGAAAGGGCTCGGTTGTTGGGTGGCGGTTTGTCACCCATGAAAAAGTAGCCAAGGTTTGCTTTACCGGTTCGACAGAAGTGGGGTCGAAAATCATGGCGGGCTGCGCTGATCAGATTAAGCGAGTCACCTTGGAGCTCGGTGGAAAAAGTGCCAATGTGATCTTTTCTGATACCGACCTGGAACTCGCTGCTGCCCGTGCTCCTGGCGGGGTCTTCGACAATGCTGGCCAGGATTGCTGTGCGCGCTCGCGGATTTTGGTGCAGCGAGATTCCTACGACCGCTTTCTCGAACTCTTAGAGCCTGCAGTCAAGGGATTTGTTTGTGGCGATCCTCGCGATGAATCGACAGAGATGGGGCCATTGGTTTCTGCGGCCCAGCACGAGGTCGTGAGGTCGTTCGTTCCCGACGGGGCACCTATTGCCTTTCAAGGAACGTGTCCCGAAGGCCCCGGGTTCTGGTTTCCTCCGACCGTTCTCGCTCCTGTTGGGCGCAAGGACCGTGCCGTCACTGATGAAATCTTTGGCCCGGTCGTGGTCGTGCTGCCATTCGAAGATGAGGCCGACGCTATTGCTCTTGCGAACGACACGCCTTACGGACTCTCCGGTTCGATTTGGACGCGCGACCTTGGACGAGCGTTGAGGGTCTCACGAGCGATTGATTCGGGCAACCTTTCGGTGAACTCCCATTCTTCTGTTCGCTACTGGACACCATTTGGTGGGTTCAAGCAGTCGGGAATTGGCCGAGAACTCGGACCCGATGCCTTAGACGCTTTCAGCGATGTGAAAAACGTCTTCATTTCCACCGAGGAATAACCGGGGAGTTCCGCTTTCCCCATCTAGCTGTGGGCAAGGTGTTGCTATCTCTGGATGTGTCTGGGGATGAGTCGGGTTCGGCGGTGGAAAAGAAAAAAAAGAGAGTGGAGAACCAGAGGATTTTGCTTTTTTCTCTTGACGAGAAACGTTCCAAAGCGCACACTGCTCTCAACGCCGGGTTCGAACAACCCGCCGAACATGCTCAACAGGCCGTCAGGTTTGGAGAGGGTGACTCTTCCAGGGGGCTCCGGAAACGGGGAAGTGAGGAAGGGGAGGAAGGTGGCCCGAGAGGGTCCCGACCAAGAGGCACGGTAAGACCGGTGGGTGGCACAACGCAACGGCCGACACTTTCGGGTGAAGGAACCGGGCACACCGCCTCGGATCGTCCGACACGATTTGGGATGTGGTGGGGTCATCCAGGCGACGCCCCGAGAGGCGGGGGGACTTCGGTCACCCAGTCACTCGGGGTTTCGCCATGTCGGAACGTCGTCACCCCGACACTTTCCTCCAGGTCTTCGTGGTTCCTCCAGGTTTTAGTGGCGATGTGTCTGAAAGATCGCTTCTTGACGATGGCCGTCGGCAATTTGTTCGCGAATCTTCTTTTGAACAAGCACTAGGTCATCAGGGTGCGTGACCCCAACACAGGGTGATTCGGTCACACTCACGAGAACGTCCCGAGTCCCGGGGAAAGCTGCTTCGTACTTTCCAGCAACCATGTCAGCAACCAGCTCAGGAAGCAGCACTTCGTTGTCTTCGCTGGCGTCGGTCGCCACTTCCATCGCTTGGGTGAATAATTCCCACATGTAGGGCCTGAATCCCCAGAGATTCATCGAAACGATCGTTCCGGGCGGCAACACTTGAGGCTCACGTTCGTCGTTTGCTTCGAAGCGGCCGTCGCGCTGAACGACATTGCGCCGTTCGGCAATGGTCAGAAGTCGATCATTTTTAATGGTGCAGACCCCACGAGTCACAGGGTCTCCTTCGACGAGGGCGCGATCGAGATGAAAGCCGATGAGCGCCGTCGATGATGTGGTGTTGAGGGTTTCTGCCAAACGCCGTAAGGCATCGGCCCCGTAGAGATCATCACCGTTCAGGACGCCGAAGGGGAGCGAAGGGTCGAGCGCCTCTTGGGCTTGACGCACTGCATCAACGGTGCCGAGAGGTATCTCTTGGTGCGCGTAGGAGACGCTGATGGACTCGGGCCAGTTGGTACGAATATGTTCTTGAATCAAGGGACCACTTTGTGGGTTAATCACAATGGTGATATGCGAAAAGCCCGCGTCAATGGCATCAGAAACGCTGAGGTCAATGACTGCTTCGCCGTTGGGGCCGATCGGCGCCAAGGGTTTGATTCCTTTGTAGCGGCGAGCCTTGCCGGCCGCTAGTAGGACGAGGTTGAGGTCAGTTAGTGAGGCCATCGGAGAACGGCACTGGCCCAGGTCATCCCTGCGCCGAAACCGGTAAGAAGAAGTGTATCGCCGCCATGGACGCGATCGTTCTCAATCGCGTCGACGAGTGCCAAGGGGATTGATGCAGAGGAGGTATTGCCATAGCGATCAATGACAATGGCGGCTTTTTCTTCCGGGATATTCAATCGCTGACATGCCGCTTGGATTATACGGATATTGGCCTGATGGGGGACGATGAGTGAGAGGTCATCAACATTGATCTTTGCTTTCTCTAACACGGTCGTCGCCGAGTCAACTACTACCCGAACGGCTCGACGAAAGACCTCCTTGCCGTCCATCTGCATCTTCTCTCCATGGTTGCAATAGAGGAGGTCCGTCAAACTTCCATCGCTCCCAAGATCCCAACTCAACAGGTCGCCTTCGTCGTCTGTTCGCTCAAGGACGAGTGCACCGGCCCCATCGCCAAAGAGGATGGCCGTACCCCGGTCATCCCAGTCGGTAATGGTCGAGAGCGTCTCGGCGCCCACCAGGAGGATCCTCTTGGCACCGCTGGCAAAGAGCCCATTGGCGATCACGAGACCGTAGACAAAGCCCGAGCAGGCAGCATTCAGGTCGACCGCTCCGCCGGCGATCCCGAGGTTGTGTTGGATCGTGGGTGATGTTCCCGGGACGATTTTGTCGGCTGTTGTCGTCGCCAAGAGCAGGAGATCAATGTCGGCACCGGTGAGTCCGGCTTGATCGAGTGCATTGCGACCAGCTTCAGTGCCCAGCGAAGCCGTCGTGCCTCCGACATGACGCTCACGAATGCCCGTGCGTTCAAAGATCCACTCGTCAGAGGTGTCGATCGTGGCTTCAAGGTCACGATTGGTAACCACCTTTTCAGGGACGGCGGTTCCCCAGCCAACAACACGCAGTCCTGGCATCAGCAGGCCTCTGCTGATGCAGTGTCGGTCATGAAGGAAAGCATACGAGGTCTGACCTCGCCAGCGTGGTTTCTTTAACTCGTTGGAGCTTGAATAACGGCGAGAGTGCAGCGGGCATCACAGATTCCCCTCCCTGACTCATCAGTAAGTTCGATCCGCCAGACATGAACTGTTCGGCCGATCCGTACCGGGGTTGCTGTTGCAATCAAGGTGCCTTCAGCGATCCCGCGTAAATGACTGGCATTAATTTCGATGCCGACAATACCTTGTCCTGCTTCGACATTGAGTGATCCGCCCATTGACGCAGCCGACTCTGCCAACAGCGCCGAGACCCCACCATGAAGCAGGCCGAAGGGTTGATGGACCTTCGGACCCACGGGAAGCGAGAGGACGACGCGGTCTTTTGAAAACTCCACGACCGAGATATCGAGGACGTCATGGACCCCACCGAGCAACTGTTCGGTGGGGATGGAAGGTGGATTTTCAGCATCGCTCATGTGAAGAATCCTAGGCAGAAAATTCTTATGTGTTCGCCGATAACATCAAGAGATGGCCACCCAGCAGATTGATCTTCGCAGTGACACCGTCACCACGCCCACCGAGGCCATGCGTGAGGCGATGGCCTCGGCTCTTGTCGGTGACGATGGGTATGGGGAAGACCCGACGGTGAACGAACTTGAAGATCTCTATGCCCAACTGGTGGGGAAGGAAGCGGCAGTTTTTGTACCTTCTGGTGTGATGGCGAATCAGATCGCTGTTCGACTTTTAACCAATCCTGGCGACGTGATTGCCGTGGGAGCTCGCCAACATGTGGTGCTCTACGAAATGGGTGGTGCTGCGAAGAACTCCGGCGTGCAGTTCGCGCTCCTCGACGACAGCGACGGCGTAGTGGATCCCGCAGAACTTGTCATCGCGCTTGAAGGTGAAGCGCATCATCAGCCAGCAATTGCTGCGGTATTTCTAGAAAATACGCATATGCCATCGGGTGGCCGGATCTGGTCACCAGCCCAGATCAACGCAATTGTTGCGATCGCCGACGGCCGACCTGTCCACGTAGATGGTGCACGCCTCTTTAATGCAGCGATCGCATCGGGCCACTCGGTGCGCGAACTCGTCGAGCCAGCGACGACCGTAATGTCCTGTCTCTCGAAAGGCTTGAGTGCACCGGTTGGCTCGCTGTTAGCGGGGCCTGCTGCGTTGATGGAGCAGGCGAGAATTGAACGTAAGCGGCTCGGTGGTGCAATGCGCCAAGCGGGTATTTTGGCTGCTGCAGGCATTGTGGCCCTCGAGACCATGATCGAACGGCTCCGCGACGACCATGCACGCGCTCACTCTCTCGCCCAGGCCATTGCTGAGCGATGGCCTGATCAGGCGGAGCGAGTCCTGAGTCAACCCACCAACGTTGTGGTCTTCACTCATGACGATGCTGAAGGTTTCGTTTCGTGGCTCCACCAGAACAACGTGCAGGCGGGCACCATCGCTGATGGGGTTGTTCGTTTTGTCACGCATCGTGGAATCGACGACGCAGCGATTGAACAGTGTGCCGCGCTGATTAAGCGGGCACCGTGAAAGTTCGTATTGGTATCGGCACCGCAGGTCACGTCACCGACCCAGCAGTCCTTGAATCAATTTGCGTTGCCCTTTTGGCCAATGACTTTGATTCGATTTGGGTCTCCGAAGTACTCTCGCAGCCCGGCCTTGATCCACTCGTCTCCTTGGCGTGGTTGGCGGGTCGTCTCGAGAAACTCAAAATTGGCACGACCTTCCTGCTTCCCGGTCGCAATCTTTTACGGCTGGCTCGTCAATTAGCGACCTTGGACTTTCTTACGCAAGGGAGACTCTTGATTACCGGCGTACCGGGGATCACTCTGGGTGGAGAAGCAACGGCCGTCGGGGTGCCCCAGCCGGAGCGAAGTCGAGCCATTGAAGAAGCGATTCCTGTTCTGCGTTCGCTGTTCGCAGGGGAGCCCACCGACGTTCCTGGTCCGGCGGGGATTACTGAACAGGTTGTCCTTGAACCGCTGCCCCATCAACAGCCTCTGGAAATCTGGCTTGGTGGATCGGTGCGCTCCTCGCTGGTGCGCTGCGGGCGTTACAGCGACGGATGGCTGCCCGCCATGATCGACGCCGACCAAGCGGCAAAGGGGAAAGTTGTCGTCGAGGAAGCAGCGAGAGAAGTGGGCCGTGAAATGGACCCCGAACATTTCGGTGTCAGCATTGGCTACGCCGTCGAAGCACTCTCGCCCCACACTCTTACAGCGCTGCAGCAGCGGTCGAAGCGTGACGACCTCGACGAGATTGTTCCTGTTGGTTATGACCATGTGCGTCGATTATTGGAAGGGTATCTTGAGGCCGGTTTTTCGAAGTTTGTGTTGCGGCCGATGATGCAGCCGGAGAGTTGGGACGCCGAGATGGAAGCGTTGGCCAACGCAGTTGGAGATTTGCAGACCTAAGCGCACTCGAGAAGCGTCACCGTTGGGGTGGCTCGGACCCAGGCGCTGGATCCGTGGTGGTCAAGGAGGCGCCCCATCGCTGCTGCGCCGTTCGAACCGATGCCCTCGTGGCGATTAATGGAGCACCTGGCGGCACCTTCGAGATGTGGCGACGTCTTCAGCGTTACCGAGGCAGGGCTGCCAGTTGGTGGGCGATAGGCTAAGGGTGTCAGTGCATGGGCCAATGCGACGCCCACCAAAGGAGAGGAGCGCAGATGATCACCAATATTGTGAACCTTTCCGAGATTGTCCGGCGACCGCTCGTTGACGCTGATGGTAAGCGAATTGGCCGCATCGAAGACGTGGTTGTTCGGCTCGGCGACTATCCCCACCCGCCGGTCGTGGGATTCGTGGTGCGCGTAGAAGGCCGGGACTTGTTTGTACGAGCCGAATCCGTAGGGTCTATGGATCAGCGGCCCTTGCAGTTCGCGAAAAAACGCTTGGACATGCGCCAGTTTGAACGACGCGAGGGCGAGATCCTTTTGGCGAAAGATCTCCTAGCTCGGCATCTCATTAACTTTGTGGGTGGTCGCCTTATTCGTGCCAATGATGTGCTGTTGGCTCCTGTTGCTGATGTCTATGAAGTCGTCGCCGTTGATCCGGGGCGACGGCCTTTGTTGCGAAGAATCTTTAGAGGAAGAGTGGGCGAAGGCATCTCACGCAGTGGCGTCGTGGACTTTGCATCAATTGTGCCATTCGTGAGTCATGTTCCGAGTGCCAAATTACGCATTCCCTATCGCAAACTCTCTCGCCTCCACCCCGCACAAATAGCAGACCTCGTTGAAGCCGCCAGTCATGAAGAAGGTGAAGAGATAATTGAAGCGGTTGGGTTCGACGTGGAACTCGAAGCGGATGTTTTTGAAGAGCTTGATATGGAACACCAACTGGAGTTCCTTGAATCACGCAGCGACCCCCAAGCGGCACGCATTTTGGAGCGAATGGACTCTGACGACGCAGCGGACCTGATCACAGAAGTCGAACAAGACCGCCGACTTAAAATCCTTGATCTCCTGCCCGAGCCACAACAACAAAAGGTCCGAAATCTTCTGTCCTATAACCCCGAAACGGCCGGCGGAATCATGAGTCCAGACTTTGTCTCGGTCACATCAACCGCGACGGTCGCTGATGCGTTACAGGCGGTGCACGACTCAAACGCTCCTTTGCCCACTTTGAATGTCGTCTTTGTCGTTGGAGCTGATGGGAATCTTGAGGGAACCGCGCCGATCGCTGAGTTAGTGCGGGCCAACGCTGCGGCGTCTATTGGCGATGTGGCACGAGGTGAGTCCGCACACGTTCTCCCACACTGGGATCTCCATCGCACTGCTCGTCAGATGTCGGACTTTAACTTGACGGTCGTACCAGTGGTTGATGCCGAGCACAGCCGGCTGCTCGGTGCCGTCACTATCGATGACTTGATTGAACTCCTCCTTCCTCAAGGGTGGCGCCGAGAGTTCGGCATGGCCAAGGTGGAGGAGTAATGGCCGGGCGAAACGCTTTCACTGTTCAGTGTCCCTCGTTGAAGGAGGATCACTGAAACCGCCAAGTATCACTCGTCGGACCGAGAGTCCGGCGAGCAGAGCACCACGGATGGTGGGGGAGGTCGCGCGTCGCTGACCTTCTCGTGACCCGTTCTGTCGGTGCGCTTTTCAAGCGAATCATCAACGGAGTCAGAAAGGAGGAAAGAGATGGCGAAGAACCACGAAAGCGAAGCAATTACCGGGGCGTTTGGAACAATCCCGGCGAACGACTCATCATCACGTCGGAGTTTTCGCACGCACTTCTTTACCCTCCTGGCAATTTTAGGCCCAGGCATCATTGTCATGGTGGGCGACAACGATGCCGGTGGCATCTCTACGTACTCTCAAGCTGGCCAAAATTTCGGCTACTCATTGCTTTGGGTCCTGCCGTTGTTGATTCCTGTTTTGGTCGTCAATCAAGAGATGGTGGTGCGACTCGGGGCGGTCACCGGTGTGGGTCATGGTCGATTAATCCGAGAGCGATACGGAAAGTTTTGGGGGAACGTTGCCGTCATTGACCTTTTTGTTCTGAATTTCTTGACCATCGCAACGGAGTTCATCGGGGTGAACTTGGCCTTGTCCTACTTCCATGTCACCGCATGGGTCTCGGTTCCCATTGCTGGTGTCACCTTGATTGCGATGACCACCTCAGGAAGTTTCCGGCGTTGGGAACGATTTATGTTTGTCTTTGTTTTCGCCAACTTGTTGGTGATTCCCCTCATCATCATGTCGCAGCCGTCGGTGAGCCAAATGGCGCTTCACACAGTAACGCCTGGTGTCGCTGGCGGGGTCAACTCCAACTCCGTGTTGCTGATCATCGCCATCGTGGGCACCACCGTCGCTCCATGGCAACTCTTTTTTCAACAGTCCAACATCATCGACAAGAAAATCACCCCACGGTGGATTAATTACGAACGAATTGATACGGCGCTTGGTTCCCTCATTACCGTGGTGACCGCTGTCATTATCGTGTCGATTTCCGCTGCTGCATTTCTTGGGACAAAAAACTACGGGCACTACACCGACGCTCTCGGGGTGGCGAATGGGATCAAAGTTCATAGTGGCAACTGGGCCGGCGCCTTCTTTGCCATTGTGTTGCTCAACGCATCGATCATTGGTGCTGCGGCGGTGACCTTGGCGACGACCTACGCCTTTGGAGACCTCGGAACATCCGCGCACCTTTCCCTAAATAAAGGGTGGCGTGATGCCAAGGGTTTCTATGGGGGCTTCAGCGCACTGGTGTTGATGGCCGCAGGATTGGTCCTCATCCCGGGAGCACCGCTCGGCTTGATCACAACGACGGTACAGGCACTTGCCGGGCTGCTCCTTCCGTTGGCTACGGTGTTTCTCCTCTTGCTGTGCAACGACAAGGCAGTCTTAGGCCCATGGGTGAATCGACCCTGGCTCAATGGGGTCGCCACGATCATCGTGTCGCTCCTCGTGATGCTGTCACTGGTCTTGATGGTCACCACGGTCTTCCCGCATGTCAACGTCGTTGTGCTTTCCGAAGTTTTGGCCATCGTGTGGGTGGCGCTCCTGGCGATGGGCGCGGGATTCTGGCTTCTCCGCCGCTCGCCGCCTCAGGTGATGGTCGACCATGGCGACCGACGTGAGTGGCGGATGCCGTCGTTGAACCTACTGAGCCGACCTCCTCTGACAGGGTGGCGTCGAAGCGTGCTGATCGCCATGGCGGGCTACCTGATCATTTCGGTGATCTTGTTAGTGGTCAAGGCATACCAAATCGGGTAGCGCCTTCTATGCTGAACGCCATGGGGACACCGCCAACGATGCTGTGCGTCCATGCTCATCCCGACGATGAAGCACTCTTCACGGGGGGAGTTCAAGCGCACTACGGCGATCGAGGTGTCCGGCAGGTCTTGATCACCTGCACCAACGGAAATCTCGGGATTGATCCTGAGGGTCGCTTCTTCACTGACGAAGGCCACGACGCGCCAAGCGTGGTTGCCCTGCGAGCAGAGGAGCTTGCTGCGTCGTGTGCGATTCTTGGGATTGATCGCGCTGTGCAACTGGGCTATCACGACTCAGGGATGGCGGGGTGGGAGACCAACAAGGCATCCGATGCCTTTGTCAATCAAGATATTGCTGAGGTTGCGGATCGGATCGCTGCCGTGATTGCCGAAGAGAAGCCCCACGTCGTGGTGACCTATGCGGCCGATGGCTACTACGGCCATCCTGACCACATTGCTACGCACCACGCCACGATGGAAGCGGTGCGGCGAAGCGAAGGCGTCCAGAAGGTCTATTTCATTGCCCTGGCGAAAACAGCCTTGGCGGGCTTTATCGAGTTGGCCCGTGGGGCGGGAATGGCGTTGCCGGAGTGGCTTGATCGAGAACTCGTCGTCGGCATCGACGATGAACTTGTCGGGACCATTATTGACTGTTCTGACGCCGCCGACCGGAAGCAGCGGGCATTAGCGGCCCACCGCTCCCAGCATGACAATCAAGATCTGGTGGCGATGCCCAGTGATCTCTTTACTGCCGTCTTTGGGACGGAGTCCTATGTTCGAGGACTCACGACGACGAATGCACCGTTCCATGAAACCGATTTCTTTACAGGCGTCGAGCTCTAGGCCATACACTGCATCTCATGGCTGAACACGTCCCAACTCTTGTGTTGGTCCACGCCCACCCTGACGATGAGGCATCAACCACGGGTGGTGTGATTGCCAAGTACTCCCGAGCGGGGTACCGCGTCGTGCTCGTGACCTGCACCAATGGTGAACTCGGGGACAGTCCGGCAGGGGCCACTCCTGACGAAGACCATCACAACACCGACGAAGTGGTGGCCCACCGAATGGAAGAGTTGGCGCAGTCCTGTGAAATTCTTGGCGTCAGCCGATTAGTGCTCTTGGGGTATCACGACTCAGGAATGATGGGTTGGCCCCAAAACGATGCAGAAGGATCGTTTTGGCGCACTCCCGTTGAGGTTGCGGGAGCCAGACTGGCAGCGATCTTGGACGAAGAGCAGGCCGACGTCGTGGTGACCTACGACGAGAACGGCTTCTATGGCCACCCCGATCACATCCAAGCCAATCGGATTACCCTTGCCGCCGTTGCGGCGGCAAAGGTGACGCCAAAGCTTTATTACGCCACGGTCGCTCGTTCAGCATTTGAACGCTTGCGTGGTCTTCTCGAAGAACACGGTGTCGAACTTCCCGATGACAACGGCGATGCCGATCGTCCTGAAATGGGAGCAAGCGACGAGCAACTCGGTGCCGTTGTTGACGTCGGCGAGTTCGTGGGCCTCAAGCGAGCAGCGCTCGCCGCCCACGCTTCACAGACGGCACAGTCGTTCTTTTTTCAACTCCCTGAAGCTCTGTTTGAACAGATGTTTAGAGATGAGTGGTTTCTCCGCGTCCAAGACCCCACCGGTTTTGTCGGCATTGAAGACGATCTTTTTCGTGGCGTTCCCGCCTCACCGCCTGCTTAGTAGCGGTAGGTGTCTGCCTTGTAGGGTCCCTCGGCGTCGATGCCTAAGTATGCGGCCTGCTCTTCGGTGAGTTCGGTCAAGTTCACGCCCAGCGCGCTCAAGTGGAGACGGGCAACTTTTTCATCCAAGTGCTTCGGTAATACATAGACCCCGGTGGGGTAGTTGTGCGTATTGGAGTGCAACTCTATCTGGGCCATGACCTGGTTGGTGAATGATGCACTCATGACAAAACTTGGGTGGCCAGTGGCGTTACCTAAGTTCAAGAGGCGCCCTTCGGACAACACAATGATGGTGTGACCATCAGGGAAACGCCATTCGTCGACTTGGGGCTTGATGGTCACTCGCTGAATACCAGCCACGCCAGCCAAACCGGCCATGTCAATTTCGTTATCGAAGTGGCCGATGTTCCCGACGATGGTCTGGTGCTTCATCTTGGCCATGTGCTCAACGCGAATGACGTCTTTGTTTCCCGTAGCCGAGATGATGATGTCTGCTCGAGTGATGGCATCTTCAAGCGTCGTCACTTCGTAGCCGTCCATCGCTGCCTGCAAGGCACAGATGGGGTCGATCTCGGTAACGATGACGCGTGCTCCTTGACCGCGCAGAGATTCTGCACAGCCTTTTCCCACGTCGCCGTAGCCACAGACCACGGCCACTTTCCCACCGATCAAAACGTCGGTCGCCCGGTTGATACCGTCAACGAGCGAGTGGCGACAGCCGTATTTGTTGTCAAACTTTGACTTGGTCACCGCATCGTTGACATTGATCGCCGGAAACAGCAGTTCTCCTGAACGTTGCATGTCATAGAGACGTAACACGCCAGTGGTGGTCTCTTCGGAGACACCCTTGATGGAGTTTGAGCATGCGGCGAAGCGACCGGGCTCTTCGGCTATCAGCGTGGTGAGCAAGGTCAAGATGACGCCGTACTCTTCGCTGTCAGCAGTCGAAGGATCGGGGACATCTCCGTTCTTTTCGAACTCGAGTCCCTTGTGAATCAACAAGGTTGCGTCGCCACCATCATCGAGGATGGCGGTAGGGCCGTCTTCGCCAGGCCACTTCAAGGCTTGGTCGGTGCACCACCAGTATTCGTCAAGCGTCTCACCCTTCCACGCGAAGACCGGGACGCCCTTGGGATCATCGACGGTGCCGTCGGGACCGACGACAACGGCGGCGGCGGCGTGGTCTTGGGTCGAAAAGATGTTGCAACTTGCCCAGCGAACGTCTGCGCCGAGTGCGGTCAGTGTTTCGATCAAGACGGCGGTCTGAATCGTCATGTGAAGACTGCCGGTAATGCGAGCGCCCAATAGGGGCTTTGAAGCACCGAACTCGGCGCGCATGGCCATGAGTCCTGGCATTTCGTGTTCGGCGAGGCGAATCTCGTTTCGGCCATATTCAGCTTCGCTGAGGTCGGCAACTTTGAATTCAAATGTAGCGGGTGACACGTGTCTAACTCCTTGGGTGTTTCAGCGTGCGGTTGCTCGCTTCGTCTTGGTCCCGGCGCCGACATCTGTCGAGACACGCCACCGATAAGTGTAATCGCTCTCCGCTGGCGAATCAGTCGTTTTCGCGGATCTAGACGTTGAAGCGGAACTCAACGACGTCGCCATCGGCCATGACGTAGTCCTTGCCCTCAAGGCGTACCTTGCCCGCTGAACGCGCTTCGGCGAGGGAGCCGGTGGCAACAAGATCGTCAAAGCCGACGACTTCGGCTTTGATAAAGCCTCGTTCGAAGTCTGTGTGGATCACACCCGCCGCCTTCGGGGCGGTATCGCCCTTGTGGATTGTCCAGGCCCGGGACTCCTTTGGCCCAGCGGTGAGATAGGTCTGAAGGCCCAAGGTGTCGAAGGCCATGGCCGCCAAACGATCGAGTCCCGGTTCGCTGAGGCCATACGAGCCCAGCATCTCGGTGAGATCGTCTCCCTCGATGCCCGCAAGTTCTGCCTCGAGTTGCGCGCAGAGCACAATCGCTTCTGCGGGAGCAACCAGGGCGGTGAGTTTGTCACGAAGGGCGCCGTCGGCAGCGCTCGCTTCGTCGACGTTGAACACGTAGAGAAATGGCTTGGCCGTCATCAGGTGTAAGTCACTGATGAGCGCCCGCTCGTCATCGCTCAAGGTGGCGCTGAGGGTGCCGCCTTCATTCAGAATCGCTTGTGCTTTGGTCACTGCCACCACCGTGTCACCGAGTTCAGGAGCTTTGCGCGCTTCTTTTTCTAGCTTGGGCAACCGAGCATCGATGGTTTGCAGATCAGCCAAAATCAACTCGGTGATAATGGTCTCAATGTCGGACTTGGGGTCGATCCGGCCATCGACATGAATAATGTCGTCGTCATCGAATGCCCGAACCACCTGGCAGATCGCATCGGATTCACGGATCGCCGCCAGGAACTGATTGCCGAGCCCTTCCCCTTCGGAGGCTCCTTTGACGATGCCAGCAATGTCAACGAAGGTCACACTGGCTGGAAGGATTGCCTCAGATCCAAAGATGCCCGCCAAGACGGCGAGCCGTGGATCGGGGACGGGCACCACGCCGACATTGGGCTCGATCGTGGCGAAGGGGTAGTTCGCCGCCAGGACATCATTTTGGGTCAAGGCGTTGAAGAGGGTTGATTTTCCAACATTTGGTAGTCCTACGATCCCGATGGAGAGGCCCACGGTGCTCCTTTTTCTGTGTTGCCCTGGAGGTCAGCGACTGCCCAAAGGATAGGAGAAGGAAGCGCCCCGTGAGAACCTGACTTTTGGGAGGGCCCTCAACTGCCGTTTCTTTCTTGGGTGGATAAATTGATGCTGACCCATGAGGCCCTTTTGGCGGCCTGGTGGGCAGCGAAAGGAGTTCCGGTGCTATCTTTTGACCAACGACAAACCGCAGTCAGCGGTTAAAGGGGGAGCGTAGTTATGGAAGACCGAAAGAGTTTCTCAAACCGGGCACTTCGAGGCGCAGGTGTTCTTGCTGCCGCTGGTGCCATGTTCATGGCCACGGTCGTGACCGCCATTCCGGCTGGTGCGACGACCTACAAGGCCAACACCAATTTGGCCCTCAGTTACACCGGCGGAAAAGCCGGCAAGGCGAACACAAATCTGACGCCGATCACCATTGGCTATGTCAACCAACAGTACGGAAACCCTTCGTACCCAGAAGCGACGCAGGGTGCTCAGTTGGCAGTGAAGTACGTCAATAGTCAACTCGGAGGCATCCAAGGTCACCCCATCAAGTTGTCCACGTGTTACGTCGCCACCGAAGAAGACGGCCAAAAGTGTGGAACGCAGTTTCTGAACGATCCGTCAGTGAGCCTTGTGCTCACAGGAGCGATGACCGTCGGGGCATCGTCACTGATGTCGGTGCTGGCTGGCCAGAAGCCAATCATTGTGGGTAACGGACTGACGGCTCCAGACTTCACGACCAAGGGAGCGGTGACCTACACCCCAGGTGCGCCTGGCGTTGTTGAAGGTCTGTCGAAGTTCGTCACGCAAGGAAGTTTGGGTACGGTCAAGACAGTTGCCATTGTCGCAACGACAGACGCCGCCGCTGAAACGTCCGTGAAACTGCTGATGGCACCGATTCTCGAAGCAGCGGGCATTAAGGTCTCAGAAGTTTTTGTGGCGCCCACGACCTCTGGAGCGGCGATGGAGTCAGCGTTAAAGGCTGCCGGCGCTTCAACTGCTGACGTCTTCATCCCCATTACCCCAGTGCAAGGCTGTATCTCGGTCTATGACGCTCTGAAGAGCCTTGGCATTCACCCCAAAGTATTGACCACCGGTCTTTGTTACGGAACCCCAATGGTTCAAGCTCTCGGCGGAACGTTCCCCAACGGTTGGTACTTCGGTGGCTACGGCGCGAGTTACTTTGCCCCACTGGTCAATAACAATAAGTACCTTTCCTCGGCGCAGACGAAGCTCTACGAGAACATCGTCAAGCAGTACAACCCGAGAATGCAGTACACCGGATTTGCTGGTCCCGAGTTCGGGAACATCTTGACGATCGACTCGATCTACAACAAGCTTGGTCCCACGGCGACGTCAGCTCAGTTGGCGACAGCAACAGTAAACTTCCAAGGTCCGCAGTGGCTCGTTTCTGGCACACCAGTATCGTGTGGAAACATCTCACCGCTCTTTCCGTCGATTTGTGTTGGACAGATGGGTATTGAGCAGTTCAAGAACGGTAAGTGGGTTGCCATCGCCGACGTCTACAACAACAAGTTAATCAACCCGTTTGCCAAATAGTCGGGACGTGAGTCCGACGGGTGTTCGTGAGTAAGTATCTTCAACGGTGGACAACGCCGAGGGGAATCGCAGCGCAAGTTGCGATTCTCCTCGGCGTTGCTCTCGCCATCGTGATCCTGATCAGTGCGAATCAGACGCAAGCACTGGTCCTTGGTCTCGGGGCAGGCGCCCTCATCGCCGCTCTCGCTCTTTCGATCACGCTCAACTACCAGGGTTCTGGTGTCGTCAACTTTTCCGTTGGGGCGATGGCGATGTACGCCAGCTACATCTATTTTGGTTTGCGAACCGATGGCAAGCTCTTCCTTCCCCCAATTCCTAACCCCCTCGCCCTGATAGAAGGTGTTGTTCACCTCTTTGGAGCCCCCAGTTTTCGCCTTCCGGCGTTCCCTGCATTCATCTCTGTGTCGCATGGGGGCTCGACGAGTTATTCCTACGGAGCGGCCATTAAAACTGCAGCGATGTCAGCTCCAGAGGCAATGGTCATCGCGCTGGCTGAGTGCGCGGTCCTTGGCCTGCTCTTCCATCTCTTGATTTTCCGACCACTTCGCAAGGCACCTGTTTTGGCGAAGGTGGTGGCGTCAATCGGTCTGTTCATTCTGCTTCAAGAGATCGTGGTACTTCGATTTGGCTCAGATGCACAAACGGTCAGTCCTATCCTTCCGCAGCATCCGGTGTCGTTACCAAGAGGGATTCGTATCCCGAGTGACCAGTTGTTTCTCACTGCCATTGTTATTTTGGTGACCTTTCTCCTTTGGGGGATCTTTAAATACACCCGCTACGGCATCGCCACCCGAGCTGCTGCGGAGAATGAAAAGGGTTCGCTGATTCTTGGGTTCTCTCCGGACTTCTTGGCCGGCGTTAACTGGGTGGGTTCGACGGTACTCGTGGGATTGTTCGGTATTCTCATCGGACCGATCAATCAGTCGATCGACCCGTACACCGTCACCCTTCTTGTGATCCCAGCCCTCGCCGCTGCGCTCTTGGCGCGGTTTACATCATTCTCAGTGACGGTGATCGCTGGTCTGGGGATTGGCATGGCGTCTTCGTGGATTCAATACATCACCAACCAGTCATGGTTCCCGAAAGTGGGTGGGGCCGCGTTGCCAGGGCTTAGCGACGCACTGCCCTTTGTGATCATTATTGTCGTGTTGATGCTGCGGGGGAAGTCGTTGCCGACTCGTGGTTCGATCGAAACAATCAAGTTGCCATTTGCCCCGAAAGCCAAACGAGCGTTACCTTCAACGGCGCTCTTCACGATTGTGGCTGCGGTTTTATTGTTTGTGGTTACCCCGGACTGGCGATTGGCCATTGTGAATGCCACGGTCGGCGCAGTGATTTGTCTCTCGCTGGTGGTGTTGACGGGCTACGTCGGTCAGATATCTCTGATGCAGATGGCACTGGCCGGCATCAGCGGATTTACCTTGTCAAAAGTGGCTGACGCCTATCACATCCCATTTCCCATTGGGCCACTCCTCGGCGCAGTCGTGGCAGTCGGGGTGGGACTCTTGGCGGGCATCCCGGCTCTTCGAGTTCGTGGGGTGAACTTAGCCGTCGCCACGTTTGCCGCAGCAATGACGATTCAATCAGTGGTGCTTGGTAACCCGGCGTGGTCGGGGACCAATGGGGCAAGCGTTGCGCCGCCGTCAATGTTTGGCGTGACCTTTGGACCAAATCAGCCATGGAGTAAGATCTTTGGCGGCGGCAAGGGACTCTTGCCCAACCCGTGGTTCGGTGTCTTTTGTCTTGTCGTCTTAGCGCTGTTGATACTCGGTGTTGTCAATATCCGTCGCTCACGCATGGGACGACAGATGCTGGCCGTGAGAGCGAATGAGCGGGCGGCAGCCGCAGCAGGGGTATCGGTATCGGGGACAAAGATTCTGGCCTTTGCGATCTCCGCGTTCATCGCAGGAATCGGCGGCGCACTCTCTGGATATCGCTTTGGCTCGGTGACCGCTGATTACTTCGGTGCGGTCCCGTCAATGTTGTTCTTGGCTTTTGCCTACTTAGGCGGAATTTCTTCGGTCTCCGGGGCAGTCGTTGGTGGCATGCTGGTAGCCGGTGGTATCTCAACGATGATCTTGACGTCATGGCTCCACGTCTCGGATCAGTACACCCTGTTGATTGCTGGGACTGGTCTTATTTTGATGGCGATCTTTAATCCCCAAGGGGTAGCGGGTGGCATCCGTGAACTTTCGCACTCCTTGCAGGCTCGACGGCACGCCAAACGTGGAGAACAACCTCAGGTCGAACTTCAAGAGGTGTCCTCGTGACCACGATGCTCTCGACCACCGGCCTTACCGTGACCTTTGGTGTGAACAAAGCTGTTGACGCTCTCGATCTGGTTGTCGAAGAGGGCCAGTTGGTTGGACTGATCGGACCGAACGGTGCGGGGAAAACGACCACGGTCGACGCCATCAGTGGGTTTGTTCCCTGTCACGGGGAAGTGGACTTTCTCGGTACTTCGATGACGTCGCTCTCGGCCACGGCACGCGCTCGAGCTGGGTTAGGACGCACGTGGCAAAGTTCAGAACTGTTCGATGATTTGACCGTACTTGAAAATCTGCAAGTCGCCGCAGAGAAAATATCCACAAAGGGATTTCTCAGAGACCTTGTCAATCCACGGAATGATGATGTGGAGGCATTGGAAAAGATTTTGGCGTCGGTCGATCTCCTTGCGGCCAAGAACCAACTTCCCACCGAGTTATCCCATGGCCAACGAAAGCTCGTAGGGGTAGCTCGTGCATTGGCCGCCTCGCCGGCGGTGCTCTGCATGGATGAACCAGCAGCAGGACTCGACAGCACCGAAAGCCTCGAACTGGGAGGCAGGATTCGGTCCCTCGTTGACGGCGGCCTCTCGGTCTTATTAATTGACCACGATATGGGACTTGTCCTCACCGTGTGTGATGTGATCTACGTTTTGGACTTTGGTCGCCTTATCGCCAAGGGAACACCCGAAGAGATTCGATCAAGTCCAGTCGTGATCGAGGCCTATCTCGGGGGAGGCTCTGATGCCTGATCCTGTGCTGGCGATCAAGGATCTCGATGCAGGCTACAACGGCATTCCGGTGGTTCGTGGGCTTAATCTTAGGGTGGATCCCGGAGAAGTCGTAGCCTTTCTTGGACCAAATGGAGCAGGGAAGACCACCACCTTGATTACCACGAGTGGCTTGCAGCCGGTGTTAGGCGGAGAGATTATTGTGCTGGGCACGAGCATCAACAATCTGGCGCCACAAAAGATTGCGCGCCTCGGCGTGAGCCACGTTACTGAGGATCGCTCGCTGTTTTTTTCACTGAGTGTGAAAGAAAATCTCAGACTCGGTGCCCGCAGTGGAAAGCCTGACTATGCGACGTCGCTCAAATACTTCCCGGCTTTGGAACCACTGATGGATCGTCAAGCCGGCTTGTTGTCCGGAGGAGAACAGCAGATGTTGGCGCTAGGGCGGGCCTTGGCCAGCAAGCCAAAACTCCTCATGATCGATGAGATGAGTTTGGGGCTTGCCCCCGTCATCGTCGAACGCCTCCTCCCTGTAGTCCGAGCCATCGCTGACGACACGGGTTGCGGGGTCCTTCTCGTTGAACAGCATGTCAACCAAGCACTCCAGATCGCCGATCGTGGGTACGTCTTGGCCCACGGCGATCTGATGGCCGAAGGGTCGGCAGACGCATTAAAGAATGATCGAGCGCTGCTTGAAGCGAGCTACCTCGGCGAGGCAGACTAAATCACTGATGCTTCTCAGAGAAGCGTGCTAGGTTCGCTTTTGTAAGTAGTGCACCTGAGAGGGGAAGCCGGTCAAAATCCGGCGCTGGTCCGCAACCGTGGGGGCTCTGGCAACAGAGTTCAAGTCGGGATACCGCTCAAGTGAGAAGCGATTCTGCAACGTCGAGACACGTGGACAGAGATAGAGGATCTCTCTGTGAAGCGGAGGCGTTTCTTTTTCTCTCCCACTGAAAAGGAGAGGAATGACTCTAGCGCCTTGTTTAGCCTCTACGGGATTTAGTGGCTTGTCGCTTCTCCTGCTGTCACTTGTTCTCATCGCAGGGGGTGCACTCGCTCTGCGCTCGGCCAAACTGCGGGCGAGCTTGATGTCCATCGCCCTTGTTGGCGGCCTCCTCACCCTTGGCGCGGCCACCGCTCGTCCAGCCGCTGCAGCCTGTAGCGCCTCGCTCCTGCCAACGGCGGCGACGTCAACGACCACCACTGCGCCTCCGGTGTCCTCCGCAGCGTTGAGCGCAGGGGCTGCGTACTTAGCCAATGAAGTCAATGCCGACGGCTCTGTGGATTCTTCTGGTGTTGCGAGTTACGGCGTCACCGTTCAGACGCTGATTGCGCTCGCCGCGTCAAACGATACGTCGTCCCCTGTCGAAGCAGCGATCTCGAGAAGCGCGAGTTACCTGGCAGCAAACTGGAATAATTACGCGCTGTTGTCTCCCTCAACGTGGGCCGGGCTGTGCGTCACAGATGTTCCATCGGTGAATAGCTATTCAGCAATGAACTTGGGCTATCTGTTGCTGGCCGCAGTCACGACAAATAACCCTGCATTGAATACCCTGAAAACGACCTTTGTCGCGGACATTGAGGCAACCCAGCAGACATCGAGTGGATCAAATCCTTATTATTTTGGGGCCTGTGTCAACCAATATGCGGGCGTGCAGTCGCAATCAGTTGTTGTTGATGCTCTCCGTCTCAACGGCATGCCAGCGAGCAACTCGATCCTGACCAACGCCGTCACCTGGCTCGTTGCACAACAGTGCTCTGGCGTGGATGCAGGGGTCAACGGTGGCTTCAGTAGTGACATCATCGACAATCCGTGCACGGGGGTTACCCCATCGACAGGAAACTATGTGGGCCCCGATACGAACAGCACGGGTTATGCCCTTCTTGCTTTGGCAGCTATGGGGGAGCCGTCAAGTTCAGCGGTGCCTGCGGCCGCGCTCGGGTATTTGCAGAATAACGAGACCTCGCCATCGGGGTGGGGCTACTACAACGGTAACGCCGTTGACTCGAACTCCACCGGCGTTGTCATCAGTGGTCTCCTCGCAATGGGTCAACGCATGAGCGCGTCGACGGGAATCTGGGCCGTTGGTGGCGTCTCGCCCTTGGCGACCCTCGCGACCTTCCAAGTGATCGACGCTGGCGCGAACAGCGGAGGATTTTTCTATCAAGCGGGAAGTTTGCCCGATCCAATCTCTACCTATGTCGCTGTGGTTGCTCTGTCTGGGCAAGCCGTCCCCTCCTGAGATGACCATGCGCCGACTACTGACTTTGCTCACGGGTGCGGCGTTTCTTGCTGTCCTTCCTGGGGTAGCAACGGCAGTGGCAGCGGGGGCCCAAAGTATTGCGGTGGTAATTGATTTCGGGAATGGTTCGAAGCCTCAGGTTCTTTGTGCTGCTGTTCCTGGCGGAATCAGTGATCTGCAAGCGCTCACCACGGCGCTTAGCCAAGCCAACGAGGCCGCCCCCACCTTTGCCAGCTCGGGACTGCTTTGCTCAATCAATAATTTCCCGACGACCGGGTGTGGGCCAGGCGCAGATTCTCACTACGCCTATTGGGCCTACTTTCATGGGACTGCTTCAGGATGGAGCTACGCGCACAACGGTCCAGCCGAACAAGCGGCCTCGACACAGATCGCACAAGGCTGGCGCTTCGAAGTTAACGGGTCGGGTGGATCAAGCGATATGGCTCCCTCGGCGAGCTCCAGCGCATCGCAACTTTGTCCCGACGTCTCGGCGGCTGCGGCGTTGCCAGCGACCGTGACACCGCCGCCGACTGTTCCCGAGGGCGGCGCAACGGTTGGTCAAAGCGTGACGACACCGACGACTGGCCTTGTCGCAACGTCTCCTGCAAGCAGTAAGGCGTCGTCGCCAACGACCGGAAAGAATGGGGCGTCAGTGGCTGCTCCTGCTCGGGCATCGGGGGCACCACAAACGTCGGGTGCATCCAGCCCATGGCCGGTCCTCACCGCACTTGGGGTTTCGGCTCTGGCTGTGAGCGGTGTCATTGTGGCCAAACGACGGAGACCATCGTGATTGACGATCGCCCTCACGCCGTCGCGTGGTGGCTGTGGGCTTTGGGATTGGCGGTCGTCGCAGTCAAGCTTTCGAACCCGGTACCCATGGTGGCGCTCGGAGCGGTGATCTTTTGCGTTGGGTATTTGCGCCAATCGCCGGCCGCCTGGGGCCGTTCACTCATGCTCTTTGTGAAAATCGGCGCCGTGGTCATCCTCGTGCGTTTGATCTTTCAGATGCTGTTCGGAGAGCGAATCCCGGGCCATACGCTCTTCGCCATACCTTCGGTCGCGCTTCCTTCGTGGGCGGCTGGGGTGAGTATCGGGGGGCCGGTCACGGCCGAAAGTTTAATTACGGCCGGAATTGTTGGGCTAAAGCTCGCCTTGATCCTTTTAGCATTCGGCGCTGCCAACGCCATCGCCAGCCCGAGAGAACTTTTGCGATCACTGCCAGGAGTGTTCAACGAAATTGCCGTTGCGATTTCAGTGGGGCTGTGTTTCCTCCCCGAGCTGATCAATGCCGTCCAGCGTGTGCGCAGCGCAAGAAAACTTCGAGGGCGACCGACCAAAGGAATTGCTGGCTTCAGGGGAATTGTGGTGCCCGTTCTTGAAGAAGCCCTCGAACACTCCATGGAGTTGGCACTCTCCATGGGAGCTCGGGGCTTTGGTCGAACATCGAGCACCCCATCGCGCCGGCGATCAGCGCTTTGTGGAGTGTCGGCAATTCTTGGGGTTGCCGGGTTAATTCTTGGGACCTATGGGTTATTGAGTGCAGGGAGTTCGATCCCCAACCCCGGCGTCCTCTGCGGCGTTGGGGCGGTGTTCTTGAGTCTCGGCGTGGTTGCCAGCGGTCGCCGTAGCGTTCGGACCCGTTATCGCCCCATCCCCTTTGGTTGGCGTTCGATGGTCTGCGTGGTGTCTGGATGGCTCGGACTCGTGGGCATCAGTATCCTTCAATCCTCCTCACCCGACGCAACGTCCTACGCTCCCTATCCCTTGGTTTGGCCAACGGTATCGGTGGCAGCGCTTGCCTGTGTGGCCGTGGGCCTTGTGGCATTGGCAGTGTCACCTCGGCCCGCTCTGCGACCGTCAGGGCGATCGAAACACATGGCTGAGGCGACGAGTCGATGATTCGCTTTACATCCACGTCGTTCCGCTACGAAGCAGAGAAGCCCTGGGTGCTTGATGGCGTCGATCTGGTGATCGAAGAAGGCGAGTTCGTTGTCGTCGTGGGGCCAACGGGTGTGGGAAAGTCAACATTCTTAAAGACGCTTAACGGACTGGTCCCAACCTTTAGTGGGGGCGAGTATGCAGGCGAGGTTGTTGTTGGTGGGCGGTCTCTTTCGAGCAATCGTCCTGCGGACATGGCTGATCTTGTTGGCTATGTCGGTCAGAATCCTTCGGCATCCTTTGTCACCGAACGAGTTGAAGATGAGCTGGCTTACGCCATGGAAAATCTGGGACTCGACCCCGTAACGATGCGACGGCGAGTCGAAGATGCGTTGGACGTCATGAGCCTTCATGAGATTCGCGAATCTCCCCTTGGCGAGCTGTCCGGCGGTCAGCGCCAGCGAGTTGCTATCGCAGCGGTGTTGGCGGCCGCACCAAAGATTCTTGTGTTGGATGAACCGACCTCAGCACTTGATCCTGGTGCAGCAGAAGAAGTACTGAGTGCGTTGACGCGCCTTGTTCATGACGTTGGACTGACGGTCATTGTTGCGGAGCATCGCTTAGAGCGTGTGTTGCCCTTTGCCGATCAGGTCATCGTGCTGGAACACAACGGGGTGATTCATGTGGGACCACCCGCGTCCATGATGGCGCATTCCCCGATTGCTCCTCCACTTGTTGAATTGGGGAACCTTTTGGGTTGGGCACCGCTGGCGATGTCCGTGCGCGAAGCGCGACGGCGGGTCGGCGACGTAAAGGCACGACTCGAAGACCGCGAACTTCCCACTGTGCGACCGATTCCCGAGGGGAGTGCGCTCACGACATCGAATCTCACGCTGAACTACGGAGAACAGCGCGCCTTGAAGCGAGTGACGCTCGACTTTGCACCTGGGACGCTCTACGCCCTCTTGGGCCGTAACGGTTCTGGCAAGACGACGCTTCTCAATGTTATGGCGGGCCTCTTGAGACCAAGTCATGGAACGGCACTTCTTCACGGTCAGCCACCGTTCCGCATGGCGCCGAGCGACAGGATTGATCTTGTGGGGCTGGTCCCACAAGATCCAGGAGACCTCCTGTACGCCCAAGAAGTCGGTGAAGAGTGTCGAACAGCAGATCGAGAACACCATCTTGAGGAAGGATCCACTCTTGAAATGGTTCAGAAAATTCTCGGCAAGATCGAACTGACCCGCCACCCCAACGACCTCTCTGAGGGTCAGCGCCTTTCCTTGGCGCTCGCCGTCGTCATGGCGGCGAAGCCGAAGGTCCTTTTGCTCGATGAGCCCACTCGAGGGCTCGACTACTGCGCAAAGTTGTCCCTCATCGAACAGCTTCACTTGCTGCGCAGCGAAGGGGTCTGTGTCGTGGTTGCCACGCACGACGTGGAGTTTGTTGCGCAAAGTGCCGACCAGGCCATTGTGCTCAGCCAAGGCGAAGTGATCGCCCAAGGCTCAGCTCGTGAGGTGATCTGCCATACGCCGGTTTTTGCTCCCCAGGTAGCCAAAGTCTTCAGTCCACTCGACTGGCTCACGGTGAAAGAAGTCATGACGGCACTCGGTGGCAAACGATGAAGGAATACCAAATAAGGATGACCCAACGGTCTGGAACGTTGCTTCTGCTCCTGAGTCTTCTTGGGGCGGTTTCACTCTTGTGGCCGTTTCTCCTTCATGCTGCTGGAGCGGCTCCACAGGCGCATCACCTCGATGCGCCCTTTGAGTTGATGGTCCTCGTGCCGCTGCTGTTGGTGCTCTGCGCCAGCGAATTAGCGCGCGGGAGTTTCGATGTGCGCGGGATCGCCGTGTTGGGAATCTTGGCCGCATGCGGAACGGCACTTCGGATTCCAAGTCCTGGTGTCGTGGGGTTCGAACCTGTGTTCTTTCTTCTAGTCCTTGCTGGTTTTGTCTATGGCCCAAGTTTTGGATTCGCTCTAGGCGGATTGACCCTGTTCGTCTCAGCGTTCTTCACCGGTGGGATTGGGCCGTGGCTGCCGTTCCAAATGTTGGCAGCCGGTTGGGTCGGACTTTGTGCCGGGTTGCTCCCAATGCTCTCTTCGACGAAAAAAGAGAAGTGGATGTTGGCGGCCTACACTGCGGTGGCCTGTTTGCTGTTTGGGGTCGTGATGAACCTTTGGTTCTGGCCCTTTGGTCTGAGTGGGTCGACGTCAATTTCCTACGTGCCAGGGGCTGCGGTCTCGACCAACATTGCGCACTTTGTCGCCTTTGACCTGACCACGTCGCTGGGATTTGATATCCCTCGGGCGCTTCTGAATGCAGGCTTGATCCTGTGTGTCGGAAGACCGGTCGTGGTGGCCCTGCGGCGAGGGGCAAAGAGAGTGCGGTTGCTGCCACATGTCGATCAAGCGCACACGACGACCTAGCGACTTCACGGTGATCTGGGCCGAATAACCCCGCCCTGGAAGTGAGCAGGCTCCAAGAAAATAAGTGTTTTGTACTCGGGAAGACCGAAGTAAAGTCTGAAGAGACTTACGAGAGGATGAGGGATGGCAAATAAGTGGTTTGAGACCGTTGCGATAGCTCAGCAACGCGCTCAAAAGCGACTCCCGAAGTCTGTGTACGGCGCGCTGATCGCTGGGTCCGAAAAAGGCGTGAGCCTGAGCGACAACCTGAGTGCCTTCGATCAGTTGGGCCTTGCCCCCCATATCGCAGGCTTGCCACGAGAGCGATCGATGGCCACGACAGTGATGGGCCAAGAGATGGCCATGCCGGTCATCGTCTCGCCAACCGGAGTCCAGGCCGTGGACCCCGAAGGCGAAGTTGCCGTTGCCCGGGCAGCCCAAAATCGGGGTCTTGCCATGGGACTGAGTTCGTTTGGGTCACGATCGATTGAAGACGTGACCGCTGTGAACGACAAGGTCTTCTTCCAGATGTACTGGTCGGGCGATCGTGACACGATGGTCCAACGCCTCGAGCGCGCCAAAGCGTCGAACGTCAAGGGCATTATTTTGACGCTGGACTGGACTTTTTCAAACGGTCGGGACTGGGGCAGCCCGTGGATCCCGGAGAAGATCAATCTTGCGGCGGTGCTCAAACTGGCGCCGGGAGTCCTGAGAAAGCCCGGTTGGCTGTGGTCATTCGCGAAGACGGGCCACTTGCCGGATCTTTCGACTCCCAACATGGCGCCCATCGGCGTCAAGCCGCCAACCTTCTTTGGTGCCTATTACGAATGGATGCAGAGTGACCTTCCGACCTGGGGAGATATCGCCTGGCTGATTAGCCAATGGGATGGACCATTTATGGTCAAAGGTGTGTGTCGCGTCGATGACGCAAAGCGCGTGGTGGACGCAGGAGCGACGGCGCTCTCGGTGTCGAACCATGGCGGTAATAACCTGGACAGCACGCCGGCTCCGATCCGATCACTTCCTGGCATCGTCGAAGCAGTGGGTGACCAAATCGAAGTTGTGCTCGACGGCGGAATCCGTCGGGGCAGCGATGTCGTCAAGGCAGTGGCGATGGGGGCGAAAGCAGTCATGATCGGCCGGGCCTACCTTTGGGGCCTTGCGGCCAATGGACAAGCTGGCGTGGAGAATGTTTTTGATATTCTCCATGGGGGGATTGATTCAGCGCTGCTGGGGTTGGCGAAACCCAGTGTTCATGACCTTTCGCCAGATGATGTTCTCGCCCCACCGAACTTTTTCCGGACACTTGGCGCTCCTTCGAGTGGCTCCGATACAGTCTCGTAGAGCACAACAACCGGGGGGTCGACGATGAGGGTGAAGTACCACGAGACGCTATGCAGTAAGAGATCGCACGTGTTCACGTCATGAATCGACTTGAGAACACTGTTGCATTTGTTACCGGTGCTGCATCGGGAATCGGGGCGGCGTGCGCAAAGCGGCTGGCTGACGAGGGAGCAAAGGTCGTCGGCGCAGACATCACTTCAGGTACGGACATCATCCTTGACGTACGAGACGAAGAAGCCGTTGCTGGCGCCATTCAAGACATTGTTGCCGCGCATGGTCGTCTCGACTCGGTGGTGAACGCCGCCGGGGTTGCTGGCGGGGGTCCGGTGCATCTTTTGACTGGTGAAGAGTGGGATCGGGTTCTTGACATCAATCTCAAGGGAACGTTTCATGTAAATAAGCACGCTGCGACCCAGATGCTGGCGCAGGGAAGTGGAGCGATCGTCAATATCGCCAGTATCGAAGGAATCGAAGGGACCGAAGGCGGCAGTGTCTACAACGCCTCGAAAGCTGGTGTTGTGATGTTGTCGAAATCGATGGCGATTGACTATGGCCGACGGGGCCTGCGCGTGAACTGCATTTGTCCAGGAGGCATTGACACGCCCATGCTCCGGTCGATCACTGATTCTGACGGTATGAATGTTTATCAAGAGCGCTTGCGTGAAGAACACTTGCTCGGACGCTTTGGTGAAGCCTCCGAGATCGCCTCAGCAGCGGCATTCTTGGTGTCGTCTGATGCATCATTCATCACCGGACACGCGTTAGTCGTTGACGGTGGCTTTACGGCAGGTTTGCGCGTAGGAATCCTCGATCAGTTGGGAGTATAAATGTCGACGGTGTTAACAAGAGATGGTGAGGCGATTGCCCGATCCCTTCGTTCGCTGATGAGTGAAGAAGTCGCCGTCAGTGAGTCGCTGCGGACCATGAGCCCTCGCTCTGTGGACGCGCTGTGGGAGAGCGGTTTGATGAATTACTGCAACCCTGTTCAAGCGGGGGGAGCAGAACCCACATTCCCTCAGATGATCGCCATGTGGATTGAGATGGCATGGCAAGACGGATCACTCGGGTGGATCGGCATTGCCAATCTTCCTTCTGCAGCCGCCTGTGCGGCATATCTTTCGGACGAAGGTTTCGACGAGGTATTCACCCAACACGACAACCGAACGACCGTTGGCGGCCAGTTCTTCCCCAACGGCATGGGTGAGACCGTCGATGGTGGCTATCGACTCACCGGAGCCTGGAACTTTGGTTCAGGAACGGGCCATGCCGAATACGTAGCCGCAGGATTCATGCCAAGTGTGAATGGCGAGATGGTCATCGGTGATGATGGCATGCCGCCACTGCTTGTTGCGGTGATTCCACGTGACGAAATTGTCTTCACCGACGGCTGGCACGTCCAAGGCCTTAAAGGTACGGGGTCCTATGACTACAACGTGACGGATCTTTTTGTGCCGGCGGATCGGACCTTTGAACTGTTCTGCCAAACACCACAACGAGGAAGTGCTGCTGCGTACTCTCTTGGCCTCATGGCGATCACGGCAGCGGGTCACGCGGCCTGGGCGCTCGGGGTGGCGAAGAGCATGCTTGATGACGTGATGGAGTTGGCCACGACGAAAGTCCGCATGGGCGACGAGAGTTCATTGGCCAATAAGTCAACGTTCCAACGTGGGCTTTCTCATCACCTCGCCATGTGGCGCGCGGCGCGCCTGTTAGTCGTGGACGCTTTTAGCGATGCCGAAGCAAAAGTGCTGGCCGGTGAGAAGCTGACTCCAACGGACCGTGCCGACCTTCGCATTGCCGCAACCTACGCCACAGAAGCGAGTCGCGAGATCGTCCAATGGGCTCATTTAGCGGCTGGAACCTCAGCGATCCGAGAAGGCAGTCGACTCGAACGAGCATTTCGTGACATGTACACGGGCACGCAGCACGCGTTCATTAGTGAGAAGACATATACCGACTCAGCTCGTCTCTACCTCGGCCTGATCGACGATCAATTCGGAATGTAAAGCCGCTCGCTTGCCCGAGTGCATCGAGGAAGAAAAGGGAGCGGAGATGACGATTCGTGTAGCCCAGTGGGCCACAGGGGGAGTGGGCCAAGCGTCAATCGGGACAATCGCCCAGCATCCAGACTTAGAACTTGTGGCGTGTCATGTGTTTTCGGACGCCAAAGTCGGCCGGGATGCCGGAGAGATTGCGGGCATTGGTCCCTTGGGTGTTCTTGCAACGAACACCTTTGAAGAGTTGCTCGCAGCGAAACCCCACTGCGTCATGTACTCACCGCTCATGGGCGATCAAGGCGATGTCATCCGCTTCTTAGAAGCGGGAATCAATGTGGTCACCCCCGTGGGCTGGTGGTATCCCAACACCGTCGAACGAGCGATTCTTGACGAAGCAGGCCAACGAGGGGGAGCATCGATTCACGGGACGGGCATTCACCCCGGAGGGATTACTGAACGCTTTCCCCTGATGGTCTCGGCCTTAAGTTCAAACATCACCCACGTTCGCGCCGAAGAATTCTCTGATATTCGCAGCTACAACGCTCCTGACGTGGTGCGCCACATCATGTTGTTTGGCGCTCCTCCTGAAGAGGCACTGGCCTCGATCATGACCGCCGTGCTGGGCAACGGCTTCGGCCAGTCGGTCCACATGATGGCTGACGAACTGGGCTTTGCCATTGACGATGAGCTCGTGGTCTCTCACGAAGTTGCCGTCGCCACGAAGCAGATCGACTCGCCCATCGGGCTGATCGAGCCGGGGCTGGTTGCAGCGCAACGTTTCCGCTGGGAAGCATGCGTAAAGGGAACGCCTGTCGTGACGGCTGCAGTGAATTGGTTTATGGGCGATGAGAATCTCGACCCCGGGTGGACCTTCGGTTCTCGAGGTCAGCGCTTTGAGGTTGAAGTGACGGGAGATCCCGACGTGGAACTCCAGTTCCATAAACTGCACCCAAGTACCATTGCGGCCGGACTTGAGAGAAATCCGGGAATTATCGCAACAGCAAACCACTGCGTCAATGCGATTCCTTATGTTGTCGCAGCGCAACCGGGAGTTCGCACCTATCTTGATCTTCCTCTCATTGCGGGGCGAGCAGCCGCTGACTGACGCGTGCACTCCTGCTTGATTAGTGATTATTTATTGGGAATGAAATAGCTATTAAAAGGTTGATCGCGAATCGCTAAAAGATCGCTGATCGATGGATCACCTTTCGCTCCGTTCTCAAGGGCTTGTTGCACGGCGGCCTCATTATTTTCGAAGACCAGATCCTCATTTTCAGCCGCCGGGTCGACCCAGACCGCGACGATCAAGACGCCATTCTCAACAAGATCTGCATCGATGATTTCTCTGCTGACCGCTTCGAGTACTCCTGAGGCCACACCAAGTTGTGCTGCTCCATAGTGCAGCCTTCCATGAGATTCGGTCGTGATGGTTGCTTTGTTGACGAATACGGTAAATGGCTTGACCGGCATATTGGGTTGGGCAACCACCACGAAGGCCGCGTGGCCTTCTCGTGGCGTTGCTAAGGCGGTGGCCCAGGCAGTGCCAACTGGGCCTTCACGGTGGCCAAGGACCGTATTGATGTGCGCAGATTCCGGTCCGCTCCCGACAAATGCTTCACCGAGTTGCATCATGTCAATGGCCAGTCTGTTGGAGGGGTGGCAAATGCCTGAGTGCGACCATAGCGAACCGTCCGCAAAAGGTCAGAACTCATCGTATCTGCTTTGGTGTCATAGCCGAGAAGTCCTACGTAACGTTTCGTCGGCCCTGAGAGAGGACTTACTCGGTGGATCGAGTTTCTCCCTTCGAAGATCAAGAGTGTCCCTGGTGTCATCGGGAGAGTCACCATCTTGGAGTGGTCGCCGTTCAAAACAGCGGCTACGTCATCGTAGTGTTCGTCCCCCGTTGTTCGGATTTTTGGAACGACATCAAAATTTCCACCCTCGTCGGCATGTTGGATTGCCAGCGAGACAACAAAATCAGTTTGGTCGAAGTGCCACTGCAGTTCGTCGCCTTCGCCCATGACCGCGAGATTCAACGCACCGAAGGGATCGGCATAGCGAAAGAGGGGACCGCGGTTGAGTACGGCCTCAAGGAAACGCAGTAAAAGATCTGACTCATAGAGAGCCCGCAGCGGAGAGTGAAGAGGAATCAAGTCATAGCTAACGGCTCCGACGCCATAGGGCTGCCAGCGCCTTCGTGGATGACCTTCTGGCCATTGCGTCTCGTCGGGGAGTTCGAGGTACGCCGTTCCTGGTCCATGCGATCGGAATGCTCGTGTTGCCAAGCGTTCAGCATCATCAATCAACGCACCCGTGGCCTGTTCGGTAATGAAGTGAGGTAATTCGACATAGCCAAGCTCAGCCATGTCAGATTGAGACCTAGCGATTAACTCCTGAAACGACGATGTTTCGTGTTGGTCGAGAGGGTAGTGATCAAGGTTCAAGAGATCAGATGGCTTCGTTTTCACTAGGTCTCCTCCGACGTTTCCATCACAGCGACCTCGCGAAATTAGCTGGTGATTCTTTGCTCGCCCCTGGCCGTCACTTGCCGGGAGGAGCAGTTGAGGACTCTGTGATTCCAATAGACGTAGAATAGGGCACCATTCATTTGGTGGGTGAGACGCAAAGCGAAAAGCAGAAGTCCCGCTCCCGTAGCTCAGGGGATAGAGCATTGGTTTCCTAAACCATGTGCGCAGGTTCGATTCCTGCCGGGGGCACGTCACTTTGGAAATCAACCGTTGAGTTGGTCAAGCATGCGGCTCATCTGTTCGTGCACCAAATTTACCGCCTGCAGCGGTCGGATCATCACACGGAACTCAACGATTTTCCCTTCATCGTTGCAGGTGATGATGTCAACCCCATTGACATATTTGCCTTCCATGGTTGTTTCGAATTCTAGGATCGCGGAGTTCTCACCAAAGGTCTTTTTTGTGTAGTGAAAAGGACTGTTTTGAGTTTGAGAACTGGCTGAAGATTGGAGTTGGTCGTCGCCGGGGAAGACTCCCGCTGCAGCGGTCAGATACAACGTGGTGATCTCTTTGCCATGCTGAGGGGTGAAGACAATCGGAGAATAAAAAATCACGTCATTGTCGAGCAGCTCGTCTAAACCACCAGGTAGTTCACCTTTCATGTAGGAATGCCATCGTTCTACTGTCTCGTGAATCATGAGTACTCCCTCGCTTTTCCGTTACTCCATGTTGCCACGAGAGCCCGATGGCGCGTTAGGTTAGAAGAGATGAAGGAAGAGACCTTGAAGCGGATACGCATTGTGCGATTCAGTGGCATCGTCATGTTTTTTATCGGGATTATTGGGATTTTCTGGCAATATCACGATATTGCTCGCTGCAGCACGGCCACAACAGGAAGTAACTGTGGTTTTGCGCTGAATACCGAAGGAATTGGATTTGCATTGATCTTCACCGGAATGATCATGATTATCGGATCGTATGTTGTTAGCGCATTCATCAAGGATGGAACCGACAAATAAAAGGTCCGGCGCTGGTTCCACCGACGAAGAGGTCCTGGGGGAGGAGAGATCCTCTTTGTCGATGGGTAGAAAAATCCCTAGGCAGCAGGACCGGTCTCGAGCGTGATCTTGGCGCTTTGCGTCGTTCCAGATGGAGTGATCCACGTCAGCGTGACGGTGTCCCCAGGGTGGTAACGACCGAGAGTGGCCGTCAGCTGAGCCGGGGTGGTGACCGTGACGCCATTCACCGTGGTGATGACATCACCTTGAACAAGTCCCGCATTCGCAGCAGGTGATCCCGATAAGGTGCCTGCCACTTGCACGCCCGACGCTGGCGTTCCCTGCCCGCTATTTCCCGACCCGAAGGGGTTGGTGAAGCCATTCGATCCCGATGACGCGGGTTGGACTTCGACGCCGAGGAAGCCGGTCTCGCCAATGTGCACCGTGCTACTGGCCTCGCCCCTAATGATTTGATGGGCAATCGTTAACGCATTGTTAATCGGGATCGCAAAGCCTTGTGATGAAGCATTGGTGAAGGACTGCCCGGTTGAAGCTGCGGTGTCAATGCCAATGACCTCAGCGTTGGTGTTCACTAATGATCCACCAGAATCCCCAGGTTGAATTGGCGCATTGGTTTGGATCAAGCCCTGGAGAGTTTCAGTATTGCTCCCGGTTTCATCTGAAGCGGTGATCTGTTGGTGTAATGCAGTGATATTTCCCGCAGCGGTACTTGGATCTCCGCCGGCCCCTTGGGCGTTTCCGATCCCCACAACGGCCTGCCCCACGGTGGCTGTTTTAGAGTCTCCAAAGTTGGCAACGGTAAGACCCGATGCACTTTGAAGTTGGAGGACGGCAATATCGCTCGTGCGGTTGTAGCCAACAACGGTCGCTTTGTAGGTTTTGCCATTGCCAATGTCTCTTGCCGTAATCGACGTTGCGCCATTAATGACGTGGTTGTTGGTCAGAATGAGACCATTCTTTGACATGACAATCCCAGTTCCCGCAGCTTGGGAGCCTTGATATTGAAGATTCGTATTGATGTCTACAAGAGATGGGCTTACTTTGCCGGCAAGTGCTTTCACTTGTGCTGCAGTGATGCCTTTTGGAAGGGTGGTGGATGACGACCCGCCACCTTGGTTCGATCCAGGAATTTGAAATGCATTGCCCGGGGTCGAGGTCGCTGAAGGAGCGGGAGGGCTCGCGGGCCAGATGCTGTGGCCAACACCGGCGCCAAGAAGGATTGCCGCAGCTGTCACACCAGCACCGATAAGAAATGCTTTATTCGATTTGTGCGGTGGGGGATAGGCGCCAGCAGGGATGAAGGGCGGAGGCGGTGGGTTCGTCGCTGATGAACCGAGGGTTGCACTTGAGGGGCTCTCGGGTTCGCTGACCATTTCCCAATTGGGGAGGTCTGGACCTGGGGTCAACTCTGGGCGCTCTAGGTTCTCATCCATTTGATTCTCCGTCTCTTGCTGTGACCACAAGTTAACTCCAGGCATCTAAATCATCCTCTAAAAAACTCTAAGAGATTCCTAAGAGTTTTTTTGCCTCCACCAGGGTGGGCGTCTCCGCCTGAGATGGCGTAATCTCTGGTCAACCGAGGGGAGAGGGGAGTCCATGAGCGGAGGAAAAAATGAAGAGGCCGTAGAAGCCCTTCTCCAAGAACATCGCTCCTTCGCCCCCAGCGCTGCGTTCGCAGCCCAAGCCAACGCCACGGCGGCCATCTACGACGAAGCAAATGCCGATCCTGAGGCGTGGTGGGCCAAACAAGCATCGGCACTGACCTGGGAGAAACCGTTCACCAAGGTGCTCGAATGGGATGCTCCCTTTGCCCAGTGGTTCT
>Ga0164297_10000622_pt1 | contig 42486 bp, 28 predicted proteins | sample GEODES058metaG_FD_113539 | JGI IMG/M metagenome (GOLD analysis project Ga0164297, IMG submission 113539) | Dystrophic lake water microbial communities from Trout Bog Lake, Wisconsin, USA - GEODES058 metaG | ecosystem: Environmental > Aquatic > Freshwater > Lake | place: USA: Trout Bog Lake... | reverse complement strand
GGCAAAGAGCAGCCACGCGGTCAGTGTAGAAACTTGATATTCGGGGCGAGAATGCGTGTTTTCCGGTGTATTCATCGTATCGATTGCCATCTAGGGCAATTATAGTAGTTCAGATTGACGCAGTCACAATGTCTGTTTGGCCCGATATATTGCACGCAACGCCGCAGCCAACCCATTTGCTCTACACTGTATTTCGACTGGCACGATCAGGATTCACGCCCGGATATAGAGGAGTTCGATTATGGACCGTCGCAATTTTCTAAAACTTCTGCCCGCAGGCATCGCCGCCACAGAAACGCTCGCCGCTACCGCGCAGCAGACGCACTCGGCCACCAAGCCCAATTTTCTTTTCTTCATCTGCGACGACCTCACCTTTCGCAGCATCAACTCTCTCAATAATCCTGAAGTCCACACGCCGAACCTCGATCGCCTTGTTTCCGCCGGCTGCACTTTTACCCATGCATTTCACAATGGCTCGTGGTCGGGCGCGGTCTGCATCGCCAGCCGTACCATGCTCAACACGGGACTCACCGGCTTCCGCGCACAAACGCAGGCTGATCTCGTGCACACCTGGGGCGAGACCCTCGGCAATGGCGGATACGACACCTACATCTGCGGCAAATGGCATCTTGACCCTGTCCTGCTTGGCCGCAGTTTCAAGCAGGTTGGCTGCGTCGGCCCGGCCATGTTTTTCTCCACGGCAGAAAACGGCCAGGCCTACAATCGCCCCAGCCCCGGCAACACATGGCAGCCCGATGACAAATCGCAAAAAGGCCACTGGCTGCCCACCGATATGTGGAAGAACGAAGCGCCCGGCCGCATCGAACACTCTGACAGTGTCTATGCCGATATCGCTTCGGAGTATCTGAAGTCGCGTCCCGCCCACGGGGCCAATCCATTCTTCATGTATGTCGGATTCAATTCGCCGCATGATCCGCGTCAGGCCCCGAAGGAAATTCTCGACCTGTACCCGCAGGACAAAATTGAAATTCCGCCAAACTATCTCCCCGACCATCCTTTCGACCAGGGAGACAATCGCGTTCGCGACGAACTACTCGCACCATTCCCGCGCACTAAAGAGGCCGTGCAATTGCATCGCCGCGAATACTACGCGCTCATCACCTATATGGATTCGCAAATCGGCCGCATCCTCGACACGCTCGAACAGAGCGGCCACGCTTCCAATACCTACGTCATCCTCACTGCGGACCACGGCCTCGCCGTCGGTCAGCATGGCCTTCTCGGTAAGCAGAATCTGTATGACTGCAGTGTTCGTATGCCGCTGCTCATCTCCGGCCCGGGCATTCCGCGCGGCCGTCGCGTGGATGAACTCGTCTACCAGCACAGCATGTTTGCCACCACCTGCGACCTCGCCGGTATCCCGATTCCCAAGACCGTCGAATTCCCCAGCCTGGTTCCGCTGCTGCATGGCGAAACGGAATTGCATGACGCGGTATTCAGCTTCTATCTCAATTTCCAGCGCAGCGTTCGCGACCGCCGCCACAAGCTCATCGTGTATCCCAAGGTCAACCAGGTGCAGTTGTTCGATATTGTTGCCGACCCGTGGGAAACGAAAAATCTCGCCGACGATCCTTCTATGGCCGAAGTCAAACAGAAGCTCTTCGCGCGCCTGCAGAAATTTCAGGTCGACCTCGGCGACACGCTGGCGCTGAAACCGATTTAACCGAATCAACCGCGGCCCACACCGGAGAGTTGCATGAGCGTCGAAGCTTTTCACGTAATGACCAAGCCCATCGGGCCGATTTGCAATCTCGATTGCAAGTACTGCTTCTACCTGGAAAAGGAAGTCCTCTATCCCACGGCAGAAAAATGGTCCATGCGCGACGACGTGCTGGAAACCTACATCCAGCAATATATTCAGGCGCAGACCGCGCCCACCATAACCTTCGCGTGGCAGGGCGGTGAGCCCACACTCCTCGGCGTGGAGTACTTCCGCCACGTTGTCGAGCTGCAGAAAAAATATGCCGACGGCAAGCGCATTGAAAACGCCTTCCAGACCAACGGCGTTCTGCTGAACGATGAGTGGGCCGAGTTCTTCAAAGAAAATGAAATGCTCATCGGCATTTCAATCGACGGCCCCGCCGAGTTGCACGATGCCTATCGCGTTGACAAAGGCGGCCAGCCAACACACGCTCGCGTGATGCGCGGCATTGAAGTCCTCAGAAAACACGGCGTCGAATTCAACACCCTCACCACTGTCCACCGCGTCAACTCGCAACACCCGCTTGAGGTCTATCGCTTTCTCAAAGAGAACGGCAGCGGCTTCATGCAGTTCATCCCCATCGTGGAGCGTATCTCCGCGCAGAAGACGGAAGACGGCCTCGTGCTGGTCTCGCCTACATTTCATGAAGAAGCTTCCGTCGCTCCCTGGTCGGTGGAGCCGCGCCAATTCGGCAACTTCCTCAGCACAATTTTCGATGAGTGGGTCCGCAAGGATGTCGGCACGCAATTCGTGCAGCTCTTCGATATCTGCCTGCAGATCTGGGCGGGCATGGAGCCAAGCCTCTGCGTCTTCCGCCGTCAATGTGGCTCGGCCATGGCCATGGAGCACTCCGGCGATTTATATTCCTGCGACCATTTCGTCTATCCCAAAAACAAACTCGGCAACATTATGGACTCGCCGCTGGAGTCCATGGTCACCTCGCTGCAGCAGCAGCGCTTTGGCGAAGAAAAAGAAACGCTACTGCCCAAGTATTGCCGCGAATGCGAAGTCCGCTTCGCCTGCAATGGCGAATGCCCCAAGCATCGCTTCCTCAAAACTCCTGACGGCGAGCCCGGCCTCAACTACCTTTGCGCCGGCTACAAACATTTCTTCAAACATGTCAACCCGTACATGCGGTTCATGGCTGCGGAACTGGCCGCCATGCGCGCCCCGGCCAACGTCATGCGCATGGTCGCGGCAGAAGACCATCATCGCGCTCTCGCTACCGCCGGCCGCAATGATCCCTGCCCCTGCGGCAGCGGTAAAAAATTCAAACTTTGCTGCGGCAAAAATTCATAGTCGTATCCGCATTTCGCCGCGCTGCTAGGACAATCGCCATACTTTGCACTCCATTCACCACCGCTATAATGTTGGTGTATTGCATACGTGCAGTGTGAGTCATTATTTCGACAGTTTGCATCTAATCTCTGAAGTACCTCTTTCGCGTGCTTGCCAGAGATGCATGCAACTGACACCCGCCTCGCCCCGGCCAGCCGCTGATTCTTGCGGATCTTGCGCTGGATCCGCGAGGCACTTTCACCCATTGCGCCCGTTCTGCGCCTCTGTTGGCTAGATCGGTGTCCGCAGGAGAGACTGAAGTCTATGTGGATTGTCCGCCTAGCGCTGCGACGGCCGTACACCTTTGCCGTCTTTGCCCTGCTGCTGATGATTTTGGGGCCGCTTTCAGTCCTCAACACTCCTACGGACATATTCCCGAACATTGATATTCCCGTCGTCAGCGTGATGTGGAACTACTCCGGCCTCTCTCCGCAGGAGATGGCCAACCGCATCACCACGCCCACCGAGCGTTCGATGACCACCACCGTCAACGACATCGAACACATTGAGTCGCAGACGCTCACCGGCTTGGCCATCATCAAGGTTTATTTCCAGCCGCATGCCAATATCGCCAGCGCGGTCGCCCAGCTCACGGCCATCATGCAGACCGCCCAGCGATCCCTGCCGCCGGGCACCCAGCCACCGCTCATTCTGCAGTACAACGCCTCCAGCGTTCCCATCCTGCAACTCGGCCTCTCCGGCGAAGGCCTCACTGAGCAGCAATTGAATGACTACGGCCTCAACGTCATTCGTCTGCAACTCGCCACTGTGGAAGGCGCGGCCATCCCGTATCCCTACGGCGGCAAACAGCGCCAGGTGCAGGTTGACCTGAATACCGAGGCCATGCAGGCCAAGGGCATCACCCCGGCTGATATAGTCAACGCCTTCAATCAGCAGAATGTTATTGTGCCAGGCGGCAGTTCCAAGATTGGCCAGTTTGAATATCAGCTGGAGACCAACAGCGCACCCACCACTATCGCAGCGCTGAATGACCTGCCCGTAAAGACTGTCAACGGCGCCACCATCTATGTGCATGACGTGGCCCATGCTCGCGATGGTTTCCCCCCGCAGACCAACATCGTCCGTGTCGACGGCCAGCGTGCCGCTCTCGTCTCCATCCTCAAGACCGGTAAATCCTCCACGCTCGACATCATCAAGAGCATTTATGAAAAGCTGCCGTTGATTGCTTCGCAGCTGCCGTCGCAGTTGAAGATGACGCCGCTCTCCGATCAATCCATATTCGTTCGCGGCGCCATCAACGGCGTGGTTCGCGAAGCCATCATTGCCGCCTGCCTCACGGCGATCATGATCCTCATCTTCCTCGGCAGTTGGCGCAGCACACTCATCATCGCCGTCTCCATCCCGCTTTCCATTCTCTGTTCGTTGATTGTCCTCAGCATGCTCGGCGAGACCATCAACATCATGACCCTCGGCGGCCTTGCCCTCGCCGTCGGCATCCTGGTGGATGATGCCACCGTTGAAATTGAAAACATCAATCGCAATCTGGAAGAAGGCAAGGAGATTGAGCAGGCCATTCTCGACGGCGCTGCGCAAATCGCCATTCCCGCCTTCGTTTCCACCATCTCCATCTGCATCGTGTTTGTGCCGATGTTCTTCCTCACCGGCGTCGCGCGTTACCTCTTCGTTCCCCTCGGCGAGGCCGTCGTTTTCGCCATGCTCGCTTCGTATCTGCTCTCGCGTACCGTTGTGCCCACCATGGCCAAGTACCTGCTGCAGGAGCATGACGAAGCATCGGTCCTCCAGCGTCAGCAAAGCAGAAACATTTTCGTCCGCTTCCAGCGCGGCTTTGAGCATCGCTTCGAACAGCTTCGCAGTACCTATCACGGTGTTTTGGATCTTTGCCTGCGCAACGCCATGCCATTCATGGTCCTCTTCCTCGTCTTCTGTGTTGGATCGTTTGCGTTGCTCTACGGCTGGCTCGGGCAGGACTTTTTCCCCTCGGTCGATAGCGGCCAGTTCAAGATTCACGTTCGCGCCCGCACCGGAACCCGCATTGAAGAGACCGCGCTCATCTGCGACCGCGTTGACCAGGCCATCCGCCGCGTCATTCCCAAGGATGAGCTCGTCACCGTGCTCGACAACATAGGCGTGCCTTACAGCACCATCAATCTGTCCTATAGCAACTCCGGCATCATCGGTCCGGAAGACGCCGACATCCTGGTGTCGCTCACCGAGAAGCACCACCATACGGACGAGTATGTGCAGCAGCTCCGCAGGAACCTGCGCGAAGAATTTCCCGGCGTCACCTTCTACACGCTGCCGGTCGACATCGTTACGCAAATTCTCAACTTCGGCCTTCCCGCACCGCTCGACATTCAAATTATCGGCAACAGAGTTGAGGAAGACCGCTCTCTGGCCGAACATATGCTGAATGACATTAGCCACGTTCCCGGCGCCACCGACCTGCGCATCCAGCAGCCCTTTAACGATCCCCGCTTCACCATCACCGTGGACCGCACCAAGGCGCAGGAACTTGGCATGCAGCAGACCGACGTGGCACAGAGCATGCTGGTCGCCACCAGCGGCAGCTTCCAGACCCAGCCCAATTACTGGCTCAATCCGGTCAACGGCGTCAGCTACTCCGTGGTGATGCAGTCGCCGCAGTACCAGCTCAATTCGCTCTCTGACCTGCGCAACATTCCCATCAGCTCCTCGAAGATTCCCTTCGGTACCTCCGTCTATCAGGCCGGCGGTACGCCCATCCAGACCCTCGGCAATGTCTCCACCTTTACGCCGGGTGAGGAGCCAGGTACCGTCAGCCACTACGACGTGCAGCCGGTGATTGATATCTTCGGCAACGTCGTCAACTCCGACCTCGCCAGTGTCGATGCGCCCATTGAAAAAATTGTTGACCGCTATCGCAAGCAATTGCCGCGCGGTTCGCAAATCATCGTTCGCGGCCAGGTGGAGACCATGCGTTCCTCCTTCCGCGGTCTGGTCGGCGGCCTCATCTTTTCCATCGTGCTCGTCTATCTGTTGATTGTGATTAACTTCCAGTCGTGGCTGGATCCGTTCATCATCATCTCGGCGCTGCCCTCAGCGCTTTCCGGCATTGTCTGGATGCTCTTCCTTACCCACACGCGCATCAGCGTGCCCGCACTCACCGGCTCCATTATGTGCATGGGCGTGGCCACTGCCAACTCGATTCTCGTCGTCACCTTTGCCCGCGACCAACTCGCCATCAATGACGGCGATGCCTTCCGCGCCGCTCTGGACGCAGGCTTCACGCGCTTCCGCCCCGTTCTCATGACCGCTCTCGCCATGATGATTGGCATGGTGCCCATGGCTCTCGGCCTCGGCGATGGCGGCGAACAGAATGCACCGCTCGGACGCGCTGTCATCGGCGGCCTGTTGTTCGCCACTGTTTCAACGCTCTTCTTTGTGCCAACATTCTTCAGCATCCTGCACGGCCGGCTTGAACGTCGCCGCCGCGAACGTGAAGTCATCTCACACATAGATCCAATTGATTGATCTGGAAAGAGAATCAACCATGGACCAGACACCGCATCACGCAGCACACAACTCGAACGGGGATCAGACGCCGCCACAGCTTTCGCGCAGCAAGGTCACAACCGTGCTCGTGGTTTTCCTCATTGTGGCCGCAGTGCTGGCGGCTTCCGGCATTCTCTTTCGCATGCACGCCCGCATCGAACTGAATGACCAGACCCAGGCGCTCGCCGAACCCACCGTGCTGGTGGCGGTTCCTGTTACCGGCCAACCCGCGCAGGAACTGGTTCTCCCCGGCAACGTGCAGGCGTATGTTGATTCGCCCGTCTATGCCCGCACCAGCGGCTATCTGCGCAAGTGGTATTTTGATATCGGCTCCAATGTCCACAAGGGAGATTTACTCGCCGAGATTGAAAGCCCTGAAGTCGATAAGCAGTTGATTCAGGCACGTGCCGACCTCGCCACTGCTGAAGCCACCTCCGCCAATGCGCAGACCACCGCCACGCGCTATCAGGGTCTGCTGCAATCCAACGGCGTCTCCAAGCAGGACACCGACAACTTCACCGCTGTCGCTGCCGCTGATATCGCCGCAGTCAAATCCGCGCAAGCCAATGTGCAGCGCCTTGAAGCATTGGTCAGCTTTGAAAAAGTCTTCGCGCCTTTTGACGGCGTCGTCACCGCTCGCAATGTCGATACCGGAACGTTGATCGACGCCGGTGCCAACAAAGAAATCTTTCATCTCGCCGCCATCCGCACCTTGCGCGTGTTTGTGAACGTGCCGCAGCTGTACTCCCGCGATGCAACGCACGGGGCCACCGCGCAGCTCACCTTTGACCAGTTCCCCGGCCGCAAATTCCCCGGCCGTCTCGCTCGCACCTCTAGCCAGATCGATCCCGTCTCCCGCACCTTGCTGGTGGAAGTCGACGTGGACAACAGCAAAGGCGAACTGCTCCCCGGCAGTTACACACAGGTGCATCTCAAGCTCGATCAATCCACGCAGCCGCCCAGTCTCATGGTCCCCGCCGCCGCACTCATCTTCCGCAAAGAAGGTCTCCGCATCGGCATCGTTACAGAAGGTAGCATCGCTCATCTTGTCCCCATCACTATCGGAGAAGATGATGGTCAGGTGGTTCAGGTGCTCGGCGGTATTGACGCAAACGCTCGCGTCATCATCAACCCGCCAGACTCTTTGATTGACGGAGAAAAGGTGGAAGTTGTGCAGCCGCAATCTCCCGCGCAGACAGGAGCAGGTTTCTAATGGGCAAGGCCGTGCAGCAGTTACGCAGACAGATGCATAACAACACAGGCGCACCCGCGTTTCTGCTCGCTGCCGTATGCCTTACCCTCTCCGGCTGCATGGTTGGCCCCAACTATCATCGCCCCACCGCGCCTGCGCCGCCGGAATTTAAAAAATCCGTACCGCCACCGAATCCGCCTAATGGCACCTGGTCCACTGCGCAGCCTGCGGACCAAACTCTGCGCGGTGACTGGTGGAAGATTTACAACGACGATCAGTTGAATGCGCTCGAAGATAAAGTCGCCGTTAACAATCAAACCCTGCGCGTCGCGTATGAAAATTATTTGCAGGCCCGTTCGCAGGTTGCCACCGCACGTGCCAGTTATTACCCCACGCTTACTGCTGGCCCCAGCGCACAGCGCGAAAAATTTTCTCAGAATCAACCTCTGGCGGGTCCCGGCGATGCTTTCGACTACGACAACCTCACCGTCTCCGGTCAGGTTTTGTGGGAGCCGGATTTCTGGGGACAGATTCGCCGCACGGTTGAAGCCGCTCGCGCCTCCGCTCAGGCCAGCGCCGCCGACCTTGCCAACGCCGAACTTAGTGTGCGTGCCGAGCTCGCGCTCGATTATTTCCAGATGCGCGGCCTCGACAGCCAACAGCAACTGCTCGACGGCACCGTGAAAAGTTACGAGGACTATTACAAACTCACCGTCACGCGATTTAACGGCGGCGTTGCCACAGATTCTGACGTCGCTCTCGCGCAGACCCAGCTTGAATCCACCCGCGCCCAGGCCATCGATATCGGCGTTGCTCGCGCGCAGTATGAACACGCCATCGCCACGCTCATTGGTCAGCCAGCCTCCACCTTCTCGCTCGCGCCCGCACCGCTGGCCCTTGCGCTGCCCTCGGTCCCAACCGGCGTGCCCTCGCAACTGCTCGAACGTCGCCCAGATATCTCCGCCGCCGAACGTCGCGTGCAGGCCGCCAATGCGCAAATCGGTATTGCGCAGTCGGCCTACTACCCCAACATCACCATCGGCGGCACCGGCGGGTTTCAAAGCACCTCCGTCGGTAGCTGGATCTCCGGCCCCAGCGCTCTCTGGTCGCTCGGCGGCACAGCGGTTGAAACTCTCTTCGACGCCGGCCGTCGCCACTCGCTCACTGACCAGGCACGCGATGCCTATGAAGCCTCCGCAGCCAACTATCGCCAAAGCGTGTTGAACGGGTTTCAGGAAGTGGAAGACAACCTCGCCGCTCTGCGTGTTCTCAATCGCGAAGCCACTACGCAGCAGGCCGCCGTTCGTGCAGCCGACCGTTCGCTTCGCGTCTCCACCGAGCGTTATCGCGGAGGAGTCACCACATATCTTGAAGTCCTCACCGCGCAGACAGCGCAGCTCACCAACCAGCGCACAGCAGTCGATATCACCACCCGCCAGTTCGCGGCCAGTGTCCTTCTGGTCAAGGCGCTCGGTGGCGGCTGGAATGTTTCGCAACTCCCCAAATAGCTAAGTAGCTTAAATAAGTTTCTTCTGCATACTTTTCAGCCCCAAACCCAGTGCAAATTGAGTTCTGCACCGTCGCACCTGTGACCGCGCTCACATACAACTCTGCGTGTGACTTTATATCAATGTTGTTGTCGCAACGCACAGGGCAGACAAGTGCTGCTGCAACGTTCGCAAACAGGCATTGGTGGAAGGGAAATCGCTGCATGAGCGCCTTCAAGAACTCCGGTCATTTATTCCGCTTCGCACTTTTATTTGTCATCGCATTTCTGGCATTTTTAGTGCTTCGCAATTTCGTCGTTCCCAAAAGCTTCGGCAAGCTCGGCCACTATCGCGCCGATGCCATCGGTGATATGGCGGCCAAGCCGTTGCATTACGCCGGGCATGAGGCCTGCGAAGCCTGCCACTCCGATGTCGCCGACATGAAAAAAGCCGGCAGTCATGCGCATGTGAATTGCGAAGCCTGCCACGGCCCGCTCGCCAATCATGCCGCAGACCCCAGCATCACCCCGGTCCTGCCAGACACCGCCGTGCTCTGCGTTCGTTGCCATGCGGCCAGTGCTGCCAAGCCCAAGAATTTCCCGCAGGTCTCTGCCGAGGACCACTCCAACGGCCTGCCCTGCCAGACCTGCCACAAACCCCACAGTCCGGCCATCACAGCTGGAGGAGCAAAATGAACCTCAACCGCCGCCATTTCCTCATCATGCTGCCGGCTGCCGCCATCGCGTGGGAGCACGTCCTTGCCGGCACTCCTGAAAATTCCCCCAACTACAACACCGCCGACCACTGGTGGGGTATGTTGATCGACATTCCCAAGTGCATCGGTTGCGGCAACTGCGTACGCGCCTGCGCTGCAGAGAATGATGTTCCCGACGGCCACTTCCGCACCTGGGTGGAGCGCTACCACGTCACTGACTACGACATGGTCAACCCGCAGGTTATCTCGCCCGACGGCGGCAAAGAAGGTTTCCCGGTCGCGGAAGAAGACGCCGGAAAATATTTCTTCGTTCCCAAACTTTGCAACCACTGTGCCGATTCGCCCTGCACGCAAGTCTGCCCCGTCGGCGCCACCTTCGTGTCTCCAGACGGCGTCGTTCTCATTGACCAGACATACTGCCTCGGCTGCGCCTACTGCGTTCAGGCCTGCCCCTACGGTTGCCGCTACATCCATCCGGAAAAGAAGGTCGTAGATAAATGCACTCTTTGCTACCACCGCATTACCAAGGGACTCACCACCGCCTGCTGCGAAAATTGCCCCACCGGTGCGCGTCAACTGGCCGACCTGAAAAATCCGAATGATCCGATTCACGAATTCCTGAAGACCCACCACGTGCAGGTGCTCAAGCCGCAGATGGCAACCGGCGCCAAGGTCTTCTACAACGAGCTGGACGGTTCCGTGCGCTAAGTTTGGCGCTCGGTCTGCAATTCCAATACCGGGGAGCATTATGAACGGCGTTGAAGGTTTCATGTATCCGAACGAGATTAACCTCCAGTGGAGTGTTCTCATCGTTCTCTATCCGTACATCACCGGTCTGGTTGCCGGTGCATTCATCCTCGCCTCGCTGGTGCGCGTCTTCCGCGTGCATGCTGTGGCGCCCACCTATCGCCTGGCGTTGCTCACCGCGCTCGCCTTCCTCATCGTCGCGCCGCTGCCGCTGCAGTTGCATCTCGGCCACCCGGAGCGCTCACCTGAGATGTACTTCACTCCGCACAGCACCTCAGCTATGGCCATGTTCGGCTATGTCTATCTCTGGTACCTGATGGCCGTGCTGGCCTTTGAAATCTGGCTCGACTACCGCAAAGATATCGTCCTGCTTTCGCAATCCAGCACCGGCTGGCTCAAGCGTCTCTACAGCATCATGACCCTCGGTTCCCTCAACATCTCGCCCGAGGCGCTCAAAATTGACGACCGCGTCGGCTGGATTGTCACCGTCATCGGCATCCCCTCGGCCTTCCTGCTGCATGGTTATGTCGGATTCATCTTCGGCTCCATCAAGGCCAATCCCTGGTGGTCCTCGCCCCTCATGCCGGTCGTCTTCATCTTCTCTGCCATGACCAGTGGCGTCGCCGCCGTCATGCTCATCTACATGGCCGCCACCAAACTCCGCAAACTCAAAATCGACATCAAATGCGTCGACACCATCGCGATGTATCTCTTCTACATCTTCATCATCGACTTCGGTCTGGAAATGCTCGACCTCATCCATCGCATTTATGAGGCAGACGAATCCTTCCGCAGCCTGAACTTCATGGTGCACACGCGCCTCTACTTCTCACACATCGTCGTGCAGATTCTAATGGGCACCATCACTCCCATCGTCCTGCTCGCCATCACGCAACTCGTCAAGCTGCCGGAATACGTCCGCAAGCGCATCTACGTCATCGTCGGTTGCCTGGTGCAGGTCGGCATCTTTGCCATGCGCTGGAACGTCGTCATCGGTGGCCAGCTCTTCTCCAAGAGTTTCCTCGGCTACACCACCTACAAGATGGGCTTGGTCACACGCGAAGGTCTGGCACCGGCCATCATCTTCGCCATCCTGCCCTTTGTCATTCTCTATGTGCTCATCAAGCTCTTGCCGCCCTGGGAGGGTGGCAGTCACGGGGCTCCGGACCCTGCATCAAATCCGGTGCACTAATTTCAATATCTTGAACTGCTTCAATGTGATGTAGCGTCCGCCTCAAGCGTGACCTGCATCACATGTTTTTCTGTTTGTCTCCGGCATCATGTTAACTGAGCAAATTTTTCAGAATGGGCCGCACCCACACTTCGGCCGCCCACTTGATTGGAGCAGACACATGTTTTACAAAATCCCACAGAACCTTTCTGCCGAACTCAGCGAACTCGACGAGTACATTCAAAAAGCTATCCGCGGAGAAATGGAACCGGCGGCGCTCAAAGTCCGCCGTGTCCCTTTCGGCTGCTATGAGCAGCGCACAGACAACACCTACATGGCGCGCATCCGCACCACCGGCGGAGCCCACACGCCGCGCCAGCTTCAGGTGATGGCAGAGGTCTCCGCGCGCTACGGCAACCCCTGCATCCATGTCACCACGCGGCAGGAATTTCAAATCCACGACATCGCGCTGGAAAATGTAATGTACGTGATGCGCGAGTTGCTGCAGGTTGGCTTGGCCACGCGCGGCGGCGGCGGCAACACCATCCGCAACGTGCTTGTCTCGCCGGAAGCCGGCGTCGGCCCCAATGATGTTTTCGATCCCAGCCCCTACGCCTTCGCGCTCACCTCGCGCGTCATCGCGGAGCCCGACTCCTGGAACCTGCCCCGCAAATTTAAAATTGCTTTCTCCAGTTCGCCGGCAGATAGTTCCTACGCGCAGTTCAACGACGTCGGCTTCATCGCGGAAATTCGCGACGGCGCCAAAGGATTCAAAGTCTGGGTTGCCGGCGGTCTCGGCACCAAGCCGGAAGTCGGCCACCTGCTGCACGACTTTGTCCCCGGCGAAGATGTCTACGTCATCACCACCGCACTCAAGCGTCTTTTTGACCAGCACGGCAACCGCAAAAATCGCCACGCCGCCCGCCTGCGCTTTCTCTGGAAGACGCTCGGCGAAGACCGCTTCCGCGAACTCTACGCAGAACAGGTCAAACTGGTGCGTTCAGAAAATCCTGCGCCGCTTGAAATTGAAGATGTGCCCAACGAGTGCCAGTTGCCGTCCTTCCCGCCCGCCACCGACAACTCGCCGGAATTCGCGCAGTGGAAACAGCGATACGTCGAGCCGCAGCGTCAGGCTGGATTCGTATCCGTTCTCGTGCCGGTCTTCCTCGGCAACCTCAAAAATGAAGACGCCATACGTCTCGCGAATTTTCTCGAGCCCTTCGGCAACTTTGTTATCCGCGTCGCCTTTGGCCAGAACCTTCGCCTGCGCAACATTCCGGAAAACTATCTGCCGAATGTTTTCCATATGCTGCAGGAAATCACGCCGCTCTCCTCCGGCCCGCGTCTGCTCGGCAACTCCGTTTCCTGCACCGGTGCAGACACCTGCAAGCTCGGCATCTGCCTGCCCAAGGGCGCGCTGGCCGCAACAGCAGAGAAGCTGCGTGAGTCCTCGCTCGACCTCAACCAGATTCCCGACTTCCGCCTGAATCTTTCCGGCTGCCCCAACACCTGCGGCCAGCACATGCTTGCCGACCTCGGTTTCTTCGGCAACGTCGGTCGCAAAGAGCAGCAGATGTTTCCCGCATACGCCATCGTTGCCGGCGCGCAGATTGGTGATGGAGAAGGTCGCCTCGCCCGCCAGATAGATCGCGTCAGTGCACGCGACCTGCCCGAGTTTGTGCATGACGTGCTCGGCGTCTGGTTGCAGAAGAAAAATAATTTCCCCAGCTTCTCCGCATACATCGACGGCGAAGGCACTGACGACATCAAGACCATCGCCGGTAAATATCGCACCATCCCCGACGTCACTGAAGACAGCCGCTACTACACCGATTGGGGCGCGAAGCAGACTTTCTCGCTCGTTGGTAAAGGCGCGGGTGAATGCTCCGCCGGCCTTTTCGATCTCATCGAACTCGATCTGAAACAGGCTCGCAAACTACGCGATGAAGTTTCCAGCGGCGACTCCACCAATGACCAGGCGCTCTACGCCATCAGCCTGTGCAGCGCCCGCGCCCTGCTCATCACGCGAGATATTGAACCCGCCAACGATGCAGCCGTCTTTGAAAATTTCCGCAAACACTTCATCCAGTCAGGCCTCATCGACACGCGTTTCCTCCCGCTGATTGCCTCCGCGCAGCAGTTGGATTTTGACGCCGTCGCCGAACAGCGGCAGGATGTTTTCGCTTTGCTGGAATCCGTCGAGGCCCTCTACAAGAGCATGGATAATTCACTCCGCTTCACGGTCGCTCCGGCTGCCGTTTAGCGGCCGGCTTCGAGCGTCGTCTTCACCGTTTGCAGCATCCGCTCCAGCTCCACCTGCGAACGGTTCACGCCAATCGCATGCAGCAGCGCGCCATACATGCCTTCCAATTTAATCTCCGACGAGAGCAGTATCACTATATAGTAGCCGCGTTGCCCCGGCTGCTGCACGCAGAAGGAAGTATCCAGCGCAGTTTTAAAATAGTGGCTCGCATACAGTTGCTTCCGCGCCACGACAATCGGGTTCCTGTCCCCTGTGGAATTTCGCAGCGTGACTTCCTGCATCAACGCCAGAAAAAATATAGCCGCACTCAGCCTGCGTGACATGCATCACCCATGAATAAAGAATACTGCGACTGATAATTCATTCGCAGCATCTACGCAGTAGTCTTCTATCCAAGGACTTTTTGCACCTGTAACAACTGCCATAGCAATTCGGAGTAACGATGCGCGCCAACCTAATCACGCTGCTCGACGATTTCCGTCAACACGCGCAGGAGATTGCCGTCGTCCGCTATCACGGCAACCGCCGCATCGTTTCCCGCTATGGAGAAATCGCCCGCCTCGCCGGCCGTGTCGCGGCCCTGTTGCAGCAGCGCGGCATACAGCAAGGCGACCGCGTCCTGCTCTGGGCAGAAAATAGTGCCGAGTGGATTGCCGCATTCTACGGCTGTATGTTGCGCGGCGTTCTTGTCGTCCCGCTCGACGCCTACGGCACGCCCGAGTTTGCCGCACGTGTTTGTGATGACGTTCGCCCCGCTCTCGTTCTCGGCGATACACTTCTGCTTCGCCAGCTCCACAGCAACTGGCCGCGCCTCGCATTTCAGGATTGGCAATCGCATTTGCCTGCCGAAGAACTCGCCGCCATTCCCGGCATAACAACAGAAACACCGCTGCAGATTCTCTTCACCTCCGGCACCACGGGCGACCCCAAGGGCATCGTCCACACCCACGGCAATGTGCTCGCCAGCTTCACGCCTATTGAAGACGGCGCTCGCAGCTACATGAAGTACGAACGCATCTTCCACCCGCTGCGTTTTCTGCACACCCTGCCGCTCAGCCATGTCTTCGGCCAGATGATGGGCCTCTGGGTCCCGCCCATCTTTGCCGCCGAAGTGCATTTTGAAAATCGCCTCGCTGCTCCGCGCATCATCGAACTCATCCGCCGCGAACGCATCTCCGTTCTCGCCGCAGTTCCACGCGTTCTCGCGCTGCTAAAAACGCAGTTGGAAATTTCGCTGCCCAATCTTGACCAACGCCTTGAACTGCCGGCAACAAAATCACCCCTCGTCAGCTGGTGGCGCTTCCGCGACATTCACGCTCTCTTCGGACTCAAATTCTGGGCGCTCATCTCCGGCGGCGGTGCATTGCCGCCAGCGCTCGAACAATTCTGGAACACCGTTGGCCTCGTGCTCGTGCAGGGCTACGGCATGACGGAGACCACCGCACTCATCACCCTCAATCATCCTTTTCATGTCGCCAAAGGCAGCATCGGCAAACCGCTTCCCGGCCGCGAACTCAAACTCGGTCCCGATGGCGAACTGCTGGTGCGCGGGCCCATGGTTTCCAACGCCACATGGGTCGGCGGCGCAATGCAGCCGCGCACCGACGAGTGGCTCTCCACCGGCTATCTCGCCGAACGCGAAGCAACCGGCGACCTGCGTTTTCTCGGCCGCAAGAGCGAAGTCATCGTTACCGCCGCCGGAGTCAATCTCTATCCCGAAGATCTCGAGGCCGCACTCGAACAGCAACCCGGTGTTCGCGCCTGCGCCGTGGTGCCCGTGCAAACCGCCGGCGGGCAGGAGCCCTGCGCCGTGATCGCCTTCCGTGGCACACAGCAGCAGGCCTCTGCCGCCATTGAAGCCGCCAACGCGCGCCTCGCCGAATATCAGCACATCCTGCGCTGGTCGCTTTGGCCGGAGCCGGACCTGCCTCGCACCTCTACCGGTAAAGTCCGCCGCAAAGCTGTCGCGCAGTGGCTCGCCAGGCAGCAGGGCAATGGCGCGAATGGAAATGCCAATCACTCCGCCGCGAACGCAACCGGTGCCGACTGGCTAATTACTCTCATCGCGCAAATCACCGCCGAGCAGCCGCAATCTGCCGATGACACCGCGCGCCTCACTGAAGACCTGCATCTCGATAGCCTCGGCCGCGTGCAACTCGCCGCCGCCATCGAAGAACGCGTCGGCACCTCGCCAGCCCATGTTGAGTTTGATGAGATGCACACCCTGGGCGATCTGCGCCACTGGCTCAATGCATCGCCCACAGAAGATTCGGTGCCAGCGCAAGCCACAACGCCGCAGCCTATTGCAGAATCGCAATCAGCAGGTATGCAACCGACAGCGGCAACTCCTGCAACCGCAACTCCGCCAGCCCCGCTATCAAAGAAATATTTTTATCCCCGCTGGCCGTGGCTCCCGCCAGTGCAGTGGCTGCGCATCGCGTTTCAGGAACTCATCATGCGTCCGCTGGTTTCCATTCTCGCCGCGCCAACCATCTCGCGCCCGCAGTCAATGGCATCCACGCAGCCGATGCTACTCATCGCCAACCACATCAGCACCTTCGACGCGCCGCTGGTTTATCAGGCGCTGCCTTTTAAAATTCGCAGTCGCATCGCCGTCGCCATGTCGGGAGAAATGCTCGACGACTACCTGCACTTCCGCAACGCCGAACGCACCACAGTGAAGGCGCCGTTTTTTCTGCCCGGCCCAATCATCTACACGCTGCTCACTGCGCTCTTCAATGTCTTTCCGCTGCCGCAACTCCGCGACTTTCAACGCAGTTTCGCCCACGCCGGAGAAGCGCTCGACCGCGGTTACAACGTTCTCGTTTTTCCAGAGGGGACCCGTTCGGCCGATGGCACGCTCGCGCGTTTTCGCGCCGGCATCGGCTTGCTGGTCAAGGAATCCAACGCGCCCGTGCTGCCCATCGCCACGCTCGGTCTCGGCGAACTAAAAACCCGCCAGCGAGGCTGGTTCCGTTCCGGCACGCTTCAGGTCCGCGTCGGCGAACCCATCGTCTTCGACCCCGGCGATAGCGAAGCCGCCATCACCGCGTGTCTGCACCAAGCCATCGAAAACTTAATGCTTTGATTCTTTAATCTGCCACCATCGACTCGCCCGGCAGAATCGGTCGCGTTCGCAGCAGCAATCCGCGGTTCGCCGCCAGCCCCATCAACGCCAGCACCAGCACATACACCGCCAGTTTGATGTAGTCGCCCTGATGCTTGGTCAGCGAAGTCATCGGCAGCAGCTTCCACATCAGCAGCAGTACCGTCTGTGCAACCGTCGCCGCCCACACTGAGCCGTAGAAATATCTCCGCTCCGTGCCTTCGCCTTTGGTCGATTGGCCCACACGCGGTAACTTGCCCAGCGCACCCAGTAACAAAATTGTCACGCACAGCGGCAGGTAAGCGTATTGGTACAACTGCTGCATATACCAGACGCCGGTAATCGCGGCCAGCACCAATCCCACCAGATTCAGCAGCGCGAAGTTCAGAACCGCGTTCCACGCAAACGTGTAGCAGATACGCCGGTAGAGCGGGTTCGGCTTGTCCTCGTCAAAGCGCAGGATGTACGGCCGCGGCTCCACGCCCGGCATCTGCCCGTACAACCCGGCAATACCAGTCCCCGCCAGCACAACAATCAGCCACGTCAGGTTGCCCGCGCTAAAGCCATGCGCAAAGAGCGAGAACGTCATCGGTCCCGGAGCCAGAAAAAATACCCAGATCCAGATGGGCCAGTGCAGCGCCCGGTAATATCCCTTGTTGCGCTCGCGGATCTTCCGCTCATGCGCAAATTCCACCTTGCCGCTGTAATTCATCTTTCAAGTATCTCAAAATCATTTCGCTTTTTTCCAAAACTCCAGCCCCGCCGCCGCTCCTCAATCGCCACACCAGCCAATCTTCTGCAAAAATTCATCATTTTTCCGCCGCGCCGCAACTCTCCGCCAAATTCATGGTCAACCTCTATATACCGCCGCTGTACTATAGCTTCTATACGTTGTATTTGGGGTTTTGCGATGAGACGCTCCGCTTCTCTCACTGCCGTTCTGCAGTGCCTGCTGTTCGCCCTGCTCGCCTTTACCTGCATCTCTGCGCATGCCCAGACCTGCTACGGCACCTGCCAGGTCCAGCCCAGTTGCACCGGCGGCACCGGCACCACGGTCACCGGCATCGTCTACGCGCCCAACGGCACAGACCCCATCCCCAACGTCCTCGTCTACATTCCCAGCGTTCAGCCGGACCCACTGCCCAGCGGCGTACAGTGCCTGCAGGCTGGCCAAACGCCCTCCGGCGCACCCGTCACCAGCACCACCACCGCGGTCGACGGTACCTTCACCCTCGGCGGAGTTCCCGTCGGCAGCAACATTCCCATCGTCATTCAATCCGGCAAGTGGCGCCTGCAGTCCACCATCCCCAGCGTCACCGCCTGCGCCAATACCGTCGCTCCGGCTTCCACCACCACCTTCCCCACAACCCATCTGCAGGGCGACCTGCCCAGAATCGCCATCGCCACCGGCAATGTGGATGCAGTTGAATGTGTGCTGCACAAGATTGGCATTGATAACTCAGAATTCACCGACCCCACCGGCTCCGGAGTCGTCAATCTTTTCAAAGGCGATGCCGCCACCAACGACGGCGGCGCCACCATCAGCGCCTCCACTCCCAGCGAGTCGGTTCTGGAGAGCAGCCTCACCACACTCAATAGCTACGACGTCGTCATGTTCCCCTGCCAGGGAACGCCCGGCACTCAAGCCAATAGCAACGCGCAGCAAAACCTGTTGAGCTACACTGCCGCCGGTGGCCGCGTCTTTGCCACGCACTACAGCTATGTCTGGCTGAATAACAATTCGGTTTTCAGCGGCACCGCCAACTGGCAGCCTGATGTCAGCATCTCCACCACCAGCCCCATGCAGGCCACCATCAACTCCAACTTCAGTGAGGCCTCGGAACTAACTTCGTGGCTCAACAACGTCAACGCGCTTTACTCGCTCACGCCGGCAGAAGTTTCTCTCTACGAAACCCGCAAGGATATCAGCTCCGTCATCTCGCCCACGCAGACATGGCTTACGTTGAATGACACCGCGCAGGGCAACCCTGTCATGCAGATGACCTTCACCACGCCGGTCGGCGCTCTGCCCGCCAATCAGTGCGGCCGTGTTCTCTTCAACGACTATCACGTTGAAAATTCCAACGGCAGCAACGGCCAGATTTATCCCAATGAATGTGTCCCTGCCATCACCGCCTACAGCGTCACCGGCAACGTTGTCACCTTCTACGCGGCCAACTCGCTTAACGCCGGCAACTCGGTCACAGTTTCTGGATTGACCACTACCGAAGGTCAGAGCTTCAACGGCCAGCAATTCACCGTGCTCAGCACCGGCCTCTCGTCCACATCTTTTCAAGTTTCCTTCGCCGCCGCCAACACCTTCGGCAAAGTCACCGACCATGGCCAGGTCATCGCCGCCATGACTCCGCAGGAAAAATTGCTGGAGTACAGTCTCTTCGATCTTTCCAGCTTCGTGCAGCCCCAGCCGCTTTCGCAGACCATCACCTTCGCACCGCTGCCGTCGCCCGTTCCCTACGGCACCGCGCCGCTCACGCTCGTGGTCACCGGCGGTGGCTCCGGCAATCCCATCACCTTCACCGTCACCGGTCCCGGAGTCGTCAGCAACGGACAACTCGTCCTCACCGGCGCGGGCACCGTCACCATCACCGCGAATCAGGCCGGCAACTCCAACTACACCGCCGCCGCGCCGGTCACGCAGACCGTCATCGTCACGCCGATTGCGCCCACCGTCTACGCATCATCCAATCCCAGCCCGGTCTTCATCAGTAACATCGTCACCTTCACGGCGACCGTTGCCTCGCCCGTCAGCACTCCTACCGGCTCGGTCACTTTCTACAACGGCACCACGCCCATTGCCACCGCCAATCTGGTCGGAGGCGTCGCCACCGTCAGCCTCGGCAATCTTGTCATCGGCAATTACGCAGTTACCGCCGTCTACAGCGGCGACAATAATTTCCTGCAGGGCAACGTTCCCAACTTCACAGAAACTGTGCTCGACTTTTCACTCACTCCCGTCGGTATCACCAATACCTCCGTGCTTCACGGCGGCACTGCGACGTTCAATTTCATCCTCACGCCCATCGGCGGCAACATCACCCCGGCAAACATCACCTTCACCGTCACCGGCGCTCGCGGACTCTCCGTCATCACCCTTACGCCGTCCTCGCTGCCTGCGGCCAGCGGCACTACGCAGGTCTCGCTCTCCATCACGCCGCCCACGTATCCCACCACCAGCAGGAATGCTTCACCCGCGAACTCCGCGGCGCCCTTCGCTCTGCTGGCGTTGATCGTGCTGCCCTTCGCGCGTCGTATGCGTCGCATCAGCCGTCGCCTGCAGCATTGGATTGTCGTGTTGATTCTCTTCGCCGGCGCAGTCACCGCCATCGGCACCCTGGGCTGCGGCAGCGGTTGGCCTTCGCAGACGCGCGGCATCCTCGTCACCGCAAGCTCCGGCAACCTCACACACACTACGGAATTTGTATTGACGGAGAACTAGCGGGACGCAGTAATTTTTCCAGGCAATATCCAGCCGCCTCTGCGCTCTGCATCACTGCCTCTACCTTGCGCACAATCTCTGCCATCGCCACGCGGTCACGCGTCGTCGCACCGGCCAGTTTGCAAAGCTCCGGCAGCTGCAGCCACCACAACAAATCTTCATACGCTTCCCGATTGAAATACTGCCGGCTCTGCGTCTCATGCAATCCAGTCAGCCAGCGCACATCAGGGTCCTGCCACAACTCTTCCGCCAGCAACGCCGTCGGCTTCACCACAACTGCTTCGTCAGTGGCCGGCTTCGCAATCTCCGCCACCGGCTCCATCTCTTCAACAATCTTTAAGTCGTCGATATCAACCACAGCTTCAACTTCAGCAGCTTCCACCGCAACAACTTTTTTCGGATTCGCCACAGCATCTTCAATCTGCGCCTGCAGTAAGCCAACTTTAATTCTCGCCGCCGCACGCCAGCAATCCTCGCCCTCAAATCCCAAGCCGGTAAATACATGCGCCAGCGGTTCACGCAGCCGCAGCGTGTCAAACAGCCGCAACGCCGCCTCTTCCGGCCGCTCCGCATCCAGGCTTTCGCCCGCCAGCATCAGCACACACCAACTCAGTATCGGTCCCCAGATGCTGGTCGCCATCTGCTTCGGACTCAGGCTCGGCACCAGCCGCCGCATGCTCTCGGTCCACGGTGTGGGGAAATATTTTTCCAGCGACGGTATCTCCATCGCCGCTTTCATATGCGCGCAGAATTTTTCCCGCAGCGAAGAAATTTTCTCCAACGGAATCGCACGCCGCACGCCGGTCCGCTCGTTGTATGCCAGATGGGCCTCGCGCAGAAAATCTTCGCTGCGCGTCCACGCCATCTCGCAGAAATTTTCCTGCTGCTGCTTGTACTCTTTTTCCTTCGCCGATCCCTTCGCAATCGGCGGATGCTCAGACAACTCCGCCAGCGCGCCCAGCACACTCGTATGCAGCAATCGCCGCAGCGCCTCATGCACAGGATGCAGTGCCAGCCCCACCAGCGCATCTTCCAAATCCGGCACGCCGCGGCCATTTAGATGCTCGCAAAGTTTGTCCCACGGTTTGCCTGCTGTGGCATACATCTCACGCCAATTCAGAAATACATGGCACTGGTACGCCTTCAAATCCACGCGGAAACCCTGCTCCAACAACTTCCAAGCCGGCCGCAGATATTCGAGGTTCGTCACTGAATCGCGATACGCCACCAACGCCGACCCATCGCCGCTCAGACCCAATCCATCTCGCAACCGCACCTGTCGCAACTGCCCCTGCTGCTTGTCGGCAAACGCCGCCGACCAATCCACCGTGCCGCTCGTGGTCGAGTAGCGGTTGTTGTAAATCACCAGCGCATGCCGGTCATCGCAGCGGTTCGAATATGCGAACACATTCTCATCCACCGATCCGCTGTCGGTGAAAAAGTCATACAGCAGAAAATTTCCGCTCTCGGCAAACAACTCCCGCTGGTGCAGCAGCGGTGCAATCTCTCGCTGGTGCCGGTCCACCAGCCAGTGGCTCGCGTCCTCGTTGTAACGCGGCCGACGATATTCCATCCCGTATTTTTCTGTGAAGCCTTCCACTTGTCCGTGCCCGAACATCGGCAGGCCGGGCAGCGTCGCCATCATCGCCGCCACGCCAAAACATTTATCGCCGTCGCCGAACTGGTCAATCGCCGTCCGCTCATCCGGGTTGCTCATAAAATTCACATAGCGCTTCATGATGTCCGGATCAAACTCCAGCGTGTTCTTCAGCACCATGCGGTACTTCGCGTTCTCTTCATCGCGCATCATGTTCATAAACGCGCTGTTGTAGACGCGATGCATTCCCAGTGTGCGAACAAAATATCCTTCCATTAGCCAGAAGGCCTCGGCCAGCAGCAGCGTGCCTGGAACCTCCGCCGCCACGCGGTCCACTACCTCACGCCAGAACTCCTGCGGCATGCACGCGTTGAAGTCCGCATTCGACATGCCATACTCCGCGCGCGAGGGAATCGATCCGCTCGCACCCGGTCCGGGAAACCACAGCCGATGAAAATGCCGTTTCGCCAGCGTCATCGCCGCATCAAATCGAATAATCGGAAACCGCCGCGCCACTTGCAGAATCGTTTGAATCACATGCTCGCGCACCGCGGGATTTAAATAATCCAGCTGTGCCGTGTCGTTCCACGGAAAACTTGTCCCATCATTGCCGTGGTAGATGTATCGCACTTCGCCGCTCGCTCGGTCGCGCCGTTCAAACACCACCGCCGCATCGCTCTGGTCAAAGTAGTGGTTCTCAATGCGAATCTCCACGCGCCCATCGCTGCTCAGGTCGGGTCCGTCAAAACTATAAGCGGGATACGGCCGGTCCCAGCGCGAGATAAACCAATCAGGGTGCTCGGTCACCCACGGCGAATCAATTCCCATGTGGTTCGGCACCATGTCGCTCGCCAGCCGAATGCCATGCGCAGCCGCGCGGTCCCGCAGATTGCCGTACGCCGCTTCACCGCCCAGGTCTTCCGCAATGTTGTAGTTGAACAATGAATACGCAGACGCAACTGCATCCGGATTGCCGCACATCTGTTTAATCGTCTTCGATGCGCGACTGCGTTCCCACACGCCAATCAGCCACAGCGCATTCATGCCGCGCCGCGCCAGCGCTCCCAATTCTTCCTCCGGCACCTGATCCAGCCGGTCAATCGCGCGTCCGTACTGCCGACTCATCTGCGCCAGCCACACGTAGGTGCTCTTCGCAATCATCACCGTCGTCGGCATCCACGCCACGTCGGCGCTAAAGCGTTCGTGCTCGTGCGCGCTCTCGTCAAACTGCGGCACTTCAGATTGTCCCTGCCATGCCGGCCACTGCTGCTCGCGTTCACGCCGACGCTTCGCTTCCGCCTCGGCCAACTCTGCCGCACTCGGCGGATGAAACTGCAGCCAGATGGCAATCTCTTCCTCGTGCAACACTTCACCCGCCATCGTCAGCAACCGGTCCAGTCCCGGCCCCAGCAGCAGCTTCCACTTCTTGCGAATCAAATCCAGCTGTGCCCGCAGCGACTTCGGCGCACCCACCACCGGCGCCCGCAGCAATTCAAATAATGTCTGCGGCTTTGCATCTTCCACCGGAACCAGCGGTCGCGTGGCAAAATACGTCGGCAGATTTTCTACCACGCTCACATACACCGGGTCCTTCGCCAACTCCGCATCGGCAAACAATTCTTCAAAGGGTTGGAAGGCGGGATTGCGGTTCGCCAGCCACAGCAGCAGCATCTCTTCCATCGCCGCCGCACGGTGCGATGTGTTGCCGGTTACGCCATCCAGCCACAGCTTCGCTTCCACCTCGCCGCGATACACACTCGCGCCCGGAAACTGCTCCACAAATTTCAGCAGCACTTTGTCCAGCGCATCGGCACCCACGCGTCCGGCAAACCAAGCCAGTGCATCGGTCATCACAGCTGGATCCAGTTCTTCGCGGTACCGCTGCATCAGCAGATGGCTCACTTCATCAATCAGGCCCATCGCAAACAACGCGCCCGCATGGACTGCGCGTTCCGGATGCAATCTCGCATTCCGCACCTGGTTCATGGTGTGGGCAAATTCGCGGCTGGCCTTCAGATCGGCAAACACCACGTTGCCGGCAAAGGAGAACAGCACTCCCTCGAACCGGTAACGGTCCCGCGCCTGCCGGGAGATGTGAAATTCCATCATGGGTCGAACAATCCCGAATCAATCCCGAAGATTGATTCTCCATCCAGATGAATCTTGGTTCACGTCAAACTCTAACATTCCTGCCGCACCTGTGATTCGCCAACCAAAAAAGCCGCCCCGTTTTCGATACGGTCCATCCTTCATCGCAGTTCTTCGCCCAAACGCATCTACAATAGAGAGATAAATACGCGGGCACCCTGCCGCAGATTGCAAGGCTGAATCCATTGAGCAATTCGCAAACATCCGCATCCGCCACCAACCATCCCGTCGGCTCCAGCCGCTTCGTTCGCGCCTGCCTGCGCCAGCCCGTTGACCGCACCCCCGTCTGGTTTCTTCGCCAGGCCGGCCGCTACATGGCAGAGTACATGGAAGTGCGCAAACACAACTCGCTGATGGATATCTGCAAATCGCCCGCGATTGCCGCCGAAGTCACCATCACCGCCGCAGAAAAACTCGGCGTCGACGCCGCCATCATCTTTGCAGACCTGCTGCTGCCGCTCGAACCCATGGGTCTTGACTTTGTTTTCGCCGCCGGTGAAGGCCCGGTCATCGCGCACCCGCTGCGTTCGCCAGAGCAGATCGCCGCTCTCCAGACCGACCGCGTCGGCGAACTCGAATACGTTTCCGCCGCCATCCAGAAAGTCGCCTCGCACTTCGCACCGCCGCGTGCAGATGGCGACCGACTCGGCATCATCGGCTTTTGCGGCGCGCCTTTCACCCTCGCCAGCTACATGATTGAAGGCGGCGGCTCGCGCTACTATCTCGAAACCAAGAAGATGATGTACACGCAGCCCGCCGCATGGCAGATGCTGATGGAGAAACTCGTCGTGGTGCTCACCGGCTACGCCAAGCAGCAGGTCGAAGCCGGCGCCGACGTCATCCAGATTTTTGACAGCTGGGCCGGCGTGCTCAGCATTGCGGACTATCGCGACTTTGTTCTCCCTGCCACCAAGCAACTGGTCGCAGCCGTGCAGGCCATGGGCGTGCCCGTAATTTATTTCGGCGTGGAAACTGCATCGCTGCTGCCCACCATGAAGCAGACCGGTTGCGACGTGCTCGGCCTCGACTGGCGCACACCGCTCGCCGAAGCCTGGCATGGTCTCGACTACGGCGTCGCCGTGCAGGGCAACCTTGACCCGCTCACTCTCTTCGCTAATGAAGATTTGCTCTCCGCGCGCGTCCATAGCATCCTTGCAGAAGCCGACGGCCGCCCCGGACACATCTTCAATCTTGGCCACGGCATCATCCCCGGCACGCCCGTGGAAAATGTTCAGCAAGTCGTGAAGTGGATTCAAGCCAGCGGCAAAAAATAGCCGCGGCATTTTTAACGCACAGCAATCGCGCAATAAAAAAGGGGCGTTGGCCCCTGTGGTTCCCACACCATGAAGATTGCCATCCTCGGCGGCGGACTCGCCGGTCTCTCCGCCGCTTACGAACTCGCCCAGTACGCCCGCGCCGGCCTCTCGCTCGACGTCTCGCTTTTTGAAGCCGGCCCGCGCCTCGGCGGCCTGCTTGAAACCCATCGCCAATCCGGCTTCGTCATCGAGTGCGGTGCCGACTCCTGGGTCACCGAAAAACCCTGGGCCCGCGCGCTCGCCGTCGAACTCGGCCTCGAGCAGGAACTCATCGGCTCCTGCGACACCTGGCGCCGCACATTTCTTCTGCGTAATAAATCTCTCATCGCCATGCCCGACGGCATGCGCATGATGGTCCCCGTCAACTGGTCTCCGCTGCTCGCCTCGCCGCTCTTCAGTACAGAAGCCAAACTCGCCTACCTGCGCGAACCGCGCCGCGCGGAAGAATTAAAATCCGCCTACGCCACCCACACTGCAGATGAATCCGTCAGCGACTTTGTCGCGCGCCACTTCGGCAATGAAATCGCCACCAACATTGCCGCGCCTCTGCTTTCCGGTGTCTTCGGCGGAGACATCCGCTCGCTCAGCGCGCAGGCCGTCATGCCCGCCTTCGTCCGCATGGCCCGCGAACAGGGAAGTCTCGTGCTCGCACTGCAGCAACACGCCCGCGCCGCCAAAGAAAATTCCACCGCCTTCACTTCGCTGCGCAATGGGCTCGGCACTTTGCCCGAACGCATCACCGCCGCTCTGCCGCCGCACTGGCTCCATCTTCACTCGCCCGTCACTGCGCTCGAACACATCTCCGGCCGCTGGCGCGTTCACGTCAACGCCGCCGCGCACGACTTCGACGCCGTCATCATCGCCACGCCCGCACCCATCTCATCGCAACTTCTTTCCGGCGTCGATGCAACTCTCTCTTCACTGCTGCAGATGGATGCCTCTTCCGCCATCATCGTCGCGCTTGCCTTCGCGCCGGCAGATTCCCGTGCACTCCGCATCCCGCGCGGCTTTGGATTCTTAGTCCCGCAACCGCTGCACACCGCGCCGGAAAGCAGCCTGATGGCCGCCACCTTTGTCGATCAGAAATTTCCCCACCGCGTTCCCGAAGGCGGCGTCCTGCTGCGAGGATTTTTCGGCGGTGCCTCCGCCCTGCAAATGCTCTCGCAATCCGACGACGCCATCATCGCGCTCGCGCACAGTGAACTCTCGCGTATCCTCGGCACTCTGCCCGCGCCGCATATCGCACTCGTTCGCCGCTGGCCGCATTCGCTGCCGCAGTATGCCGTCGGCCATCTCCACCGCGTCGCGCAAATCGAACGCGCCGCCGCCGCACTGCGCGGCCTGCGTCTCACCGGCAACGCTTTTCACGGAGTCGGTATGCCCGACATCGTTCGCGAAGGCCGCATCGCCGCCGCAACCCTGCTAGCAAAATAATTTGCGCTGTTATCGTTTCGCGTCGAAGAAATCGCCGCCCAGAATTTCCCGCTCCACCAAGTGGCAGAAAATATGTTCCAGCGTCAGGTGCGCTTCCTGCACATGCGCCGTCACATCGCTGGGGATAAAAATTTTGTGGTCGCACAGCTTGGCCATCGCGCCGCCGTTGCGTCCACTCAAACCAATCGTCGTCATGTCCAGCTGCTTTGCCGTTTCCATCGCCATCAAAATATTTTTTGAGTTGCCCGATGTCGAAATCGCGATGAACACATCGCCCGGTTCGCCCAGCGCTTCCACCTGCCGCGAAAAAATATGTTCAAAGCCGTAGTCGTTCCCAATCGCCGTCATTGCGGAGCTGTCGGTCGTCAGCGCAATCGCGCGCATCGCCACGCGGTCTACTGTCAGCCGACAAACAAATTCCGCCGCCAGATGCTGTGCATCCGCCGCACTGCCGCCATTGCCCGCCAGCAGGATCTTCCCGCCCTGCTGCAACGCCGCACCCGTGGCCGCCGCCGCAGCTTCCACCGCCGCCACCAGCACCTCGTCCGCCAGCACTGCCTGCAACGCCGCCACTGAGTTTGCCAGTCGTTCGCGAATCAATCTTTTCATCTCAACTCCAGCTGCTCTCCCAGTTAAGCCGCTTGCCGCCGCATCGTCAACTCCAACCTCGCGTTTTCAACAACTGCTTGCCAGATGGCAAATAAAAAGCGAATATAATTCTCGCAGCCACTCTCGCGTCCAGCATGTCCACACCTCTCCAACCCGGCGCTTCCGACCTTTGCCGATTTGCGCATGTCGACCTCAACAGCTACTTCGCCTCGGTCGAGCAGGAACTGCACCCCGAGCTGCGCAACCGCCCCATCGCCGTCGTCCCCACCATGGCAGAGACCACCTGCTGCATCGCCGCCAGTTATGAAGCCAAGGCTCTCGGCATCAAAACCGGCACCCAGGTCGCCGAGGCGCGTCGCATCTGCCCGGAGATGGTCTTCATCGAAGGCAATCACGAGGTCTACGCAGAGTACAACCACCGCATCGTGGAAGCCGTCGAGCGTGCCATCCCCGTCGTCGCCGTCACCTCTATCGATGAGATGGTCTGCGAACTTATCGGCCGCGAACAGCAGCCGGCCCGCGCCCGCCAAATCGCCCAGCAAATCAAGCAGAGCATCCGCACCCACGCCGGAGCCACCCTGCGCTGCTCCATCGGCCTCGCCCCCAACCGCTACCTCGCCAAAGTCGCCAGCGACATGCAGAAGCCGGACGGTCTGGTCCTGCTGCTGCCTTCCATGCTGCCGCATGTGCTGGAAAAACTGGCCCTGCGCGATCTGCCCGGCGTCGGCGCACGCACAGAAAAACGCCTCAATGAAAAAGGCGTCCACACCATGCAGCAACTCCTCGCGCTCGACCGCGAAGGTGTCCACACCCTCTGGGGCTCGGTCTGGGGAGATCGCATTTACCACTGGCTGCGTGGCGTAGAAATTGAAGACACAAAAGCTGAAACGCAAAAGTCCCTCGGCCACTCCCACGTTCTGCCGCCGGATCTGCGTCATGTGGATGGTGCCTGGGCCGTCGCCCACAAACTGCTGCACAAGGCCGCCATGCGCCTGCGTGCAGAAAAATTTTTCTGCGGCTCGCTCGCCCTCAGCATCGGCTTCGCCCTCACCCAGCGCCAGGCAGAGCAGCTCGCCGCCACCAGCGGCCCCGCCCGCCAGCATTTCTCCGGCATCCAGAATGAAAACTGGGCCATGGAGGCGCGCTTCAACGACTGCCAGGACACGCTCACCCTGCTGCAGGCCATGACCGGCATCTGGCAGCAGCGCCCGCAGGGCCCGCTCTACCGCAAGCCGTTTTTCATCGGCGTCACCCTCAGCCGCCTCGTGCCGGAAGACCAGCACCAGCTCTCGCTCTTCGCCGACTCCGGTCTCACCAACCTCTCCAACGCCATGGACAAGCTCAACATGAAGTACGGTGCCAGCACCCTGCACTTCGGCGGCATGATGCCCGCCCGCGAAGCCGCCCCCGTCCGCATCTCCTTCACCCAAATCCCCGCCAAATACGGCATCGAATTCCTGTAACCGTCAGCCATTGTCATTCCGCAGCAGGGCGCAGCCATGCGGAGGAATCTGTTTTTTCCAACCCGCTCTTGCCTTTGTTCGTATTGTTCGTTCCCGCATTTTCCTTTGAACTCAATCTGTGTCAATCCGTGAAATCTGTGGTCAAGCTCTCGCCATTCCATCCCCAGTCACTATCGGTGTTTTATCGGTGAAATCGGTGGTAGCCATTCGTCCTTATCTGTCGTTATCACAACATCACCGCCATCACTGTTAAGTTTTTCCAGAGCGGCGTACCCTATCATTAGACTTTCGCTCCATGGCAGATGACTTCGCACAACTCGTAAAAAGCCAGGCCGACATCGTCAAGATCATCGGTGACAGCGTGCGCCTGCGCAAAGCCGGCGCGCAGAACTTCACCGGCCTCTGCCCCTTCCATAAGGAAAAATCGCCATCCTTCTCCGTCCACGCCACCAAGCAGTTTTTCCATTGCTTTGGCTGCGGCCAGTCCGGCGACGTCTTCGCCTTCGTCATGAAGATGGAGAATCTTTCCTTCCCTGAAGCCGTCCGTTCCGTCGCGCAGAAGTGTGGCATCGCTCTGCCCAAGCGCGAATTCAACTCGCCCGAAGAGGCCGCACAGGCCGGCCAGCGTCGCCAGTTGATGGACATGCACGAGGCCGCCACCATCTTTTTTCAGCAGCAACTGCAATCGCCAGAAGCAGCCCGCGCCCGTGAATATCTCAGCAACCGCGGCGTCACTGCAGAAACCATCACGCAATTCCGCATCGGCTACGCGCCGGAAAGTTTCAACGCCCTCCGCGACCAGATGCGCGGCAAGTTTGACGACGCGGCTATGCGCGCCAGCGGCCTCTTCAGCGCGAAGGAGCAGGCCGACGGCGGCAGCGGCCAGCTTTACGACCGCTTCCGCAAACGCATCACATTTCCCATCGCCAATGAGCAGGGCCGCATCATCGCCTTCACCGCGCGCGCCCTCGACTCCGACGACAAGTCCGGCCCCAAATATCTCAACTCGCCCGAAACGCCGCTCTACTCCAAGGGCCACGTCCTCTTCAATCTCGACAAGGCAAAAACTTCCATCCGCGAAATCGATATCGCCCTGCTCGTTGAAGGCCAGATGGATTGCATCAGCGCCTACATGGCCGGCGTCCGCAACGTGCTCGCCACCAGCGGCACTGCGTTGACGGAAATGCAGGTGCGTCTCCTCGGCCGCTTCACGAAAAATGTCGTCGTCAATTTTGATCCGGACACCGCCGGCGCCAACGCCGCAGAAAAATCCATCGACCTCTTCATCGAAGAAGGATTCACTATCAAAGTCGCCACGCTCGAAGACGGCCTCGATCCCGACCGCTACATCCGCGAACGCGGCGTGCAGGCGTACATCGCCGCCATCCGCAGTGCGCGTCGCCACTCCGAATATCTCATCGACCGCGCCCGCCAGCTTTTTCCCGCACGCACGCCGGAATCCAAAGTAAAGGCCGTCAATTTTCTGCTGCCGCACATCCGCCGCAGCCCCAGCCGCATCACCCGCGACGAATTCGCCGCCGAGGCCGCACAAAAACTCGACATCGATTCCGCCATCATGCGTCAGGAACTTCGCCAGGCCGCCACGCAGCGCTCCGCCAGCATCCGCGCCACCGCCGCAGACCCGGTCAGCGAAAATGAAAAGCGCCTGCTCCGCGCCCTCGTCCTGCCGGAAGCGAATCCCGCCCGCCGCCTCGCCGCCTCCGCATTGGTTGAGTCGCCCCACTGGCTCGAAGGCCTCGCCGCCGAATCACTCCTCGAGTCCCTCGCCAACTCTCCCGTCGAAGGCAACCCGCTCGACGCCGCGCCCGATGACGATGGCCGTAAGATTCTCGCTGCCGCCCTCTTCGGCCTCGGTGCAGACACGGACCCCACCCCCGACGACGTCACCGAAGCCCTCCACGGCCTCGAACGCCGCCGCCTGGAACGCCGCCAGCGCGAACTCCGCACCCTCATGGCCGAGGCCGACCGCCGCGCCGACGCCGCCATGCTCCGCCAACTCATGCAGGAAAAAATCGACATCGAACGCAGCCTCAAGTCGCTCGATTAGGCCATAAATCCCGCCTTTTCCTCACTTTTGCATCCTTTTGCTTCATTTTGCGTCCAATATGTGTTAGGCTATGTTTCGCTGGGGACGTGTGCCTTCGAATGCCCCGACCACCGATGGCCTTAGATGCCAACAAAAACGGTCAGGTCGTGTGGCTTGCCAACGCGGTATATACCGCATCTGCTCCCTGCCTAATATCCCAACCAAACGGTGGGGGACCTCTGTCCCTCAAATCCGGGCGCAGGAGCGCGACTACACGTGGCTGAAGAAATTGAAAAATACGAAGACGAACTCGATAAATTAATCGACGCCGGCAAAGAAAAGGGCTACCTCACCTATGGCGAGGTCAACGACCTCATCCCCGGCGAACTCACATCTCCCGACGACCTCGACGACCTGTTGACCACCATCAACACGCAGGGCATTGACGTCCTCGGCGGCGAACCCAAGTTCGGCCCGGGCGAAAAATTTGAGCCTGAAGCCGGTGAAGAGAGCGACGACGTCGAACTCGACCTCACGCCGGGTACGCTGGAAAAAACCAACGACCCCGTCCGCATGTACCTGCGCGAGATGGGCACCGTGCCTCTGCTCACCCGCGAAGGCGAAGTCGAAATCGCCAAGCGCATTGAGCGCGGCCAGATGCGCGTCATGAAGGCCATCAGCCGTTCGCCCATCGTCATCCGCGAAATCGCCGGCCTTGGTGAGGACCTCCGCCGCGGCGTCCGCAACATCAAGGAAGTCGTCACCTTCGACGAAGAAGAGTTGACGGAAGATGTGCTGCAGGCCCGCGTGCGTCAGACCGTCGGTCGCATCGACATCCTCAACAAGCACCAGAAGAAGGCGCTCGGCTTTGAAGAAAAAATCGCCGCCCCGCACGGTAAGGACGCCAAGGCCAAGGCCCGCGACCTGCGCAAGAACCGCTGGCTCTTCGGCCGCGAATGCGTGCTCGTCAGCCGCATCGTCCGCGAACTGAAATACACCAATGGCGAAAAGAAACGCCTGCTCGACAAGGTCAACAAGACCGTCGACGCCATGCGCACCCTCGAACGCCAGATCCGTTCACTCGACCAGAAGTATGAGCAGTCCCGCAGTGAAGAGCTTCGCAAGGAATACAAGCGCCAGCAGAAAAACTGCAAGACCGACCTCGACCGCATGGAGCAGGACGCCGGCATCACGCTCAACGATCTCAAGCGCACCCAGCGCGAAATGATCCAGGGCGACATGGACGCCGAGAAGGCCAAGCGCGAACTCATCGAAGCCAACCTTCGCCTCGTCGTTTCCATCGCCAAGAAGTACACCAATCGCGGCCTGCAGTTCCTTGACCTCATTCAGGAAGGCAACATCGGCCTGATGAAGGCCGTCGACAAGTTCGAGTATCGCCGCGGCTACAAATTCTCCACCTATGCAACCTGGTGGATTCGCCAGGCCATCACTCGCGCCATCGCCGACCAGGCCCGCACCATCCGCATCCCGGTGCACATGATTGAGACCATCAACAAACTCATCCGCACCTCGCGCCAGTTGGTGCAGGAGCTGGGCCGCGAACCCTCCAGCGAAGAAATCGCCAAGCGCATGGATATTCCTGTCGCCAAGGTCCGCAAGGTCCTCAAGATTGCGCAGGAGCCCATCTCGCTCGAAACGCCCATCGGCGAAGAGGAAGATTCGCACCTCGGCGACTTCATCGAAGACCGCATGGCCGTCTCGCCCTCAGACGCGGTCATCAACGTCAACCTCAAGGAGTACACCTCGCAGGTGCTGCGCACCCTCACCCCGCGTGAAGAGCGCGTCATCAAAATGCGCTTCGGTCTTGAGGATGGCAGCGAACACACCCTCGAGGAAGTCGGCCAGAGCTTCCAGGTCACCCGCGAACGCATCCGCCAGATTGAAGCCAAGGCGCTGCGCAAACTCCGCCACCCCTCGCGCAGCCGCAAACTCCGCGCCTTCGTCGACGGCGTCAAAGAATAATCAACGCATCAGCAACAACAAAGGCCGCGAGCAATCGCGGCCTTTGTTGTTTGGCGTAATATTATTTTCCTGTACATGTGAAGATATAGCTATGGAGGATGAAATGGCTGAAGGCTCAGTCTCGAATCGTTGGTGGGAGAATTATCTCGTGAGATATTTCCTGCCAGCCATCGCTGGAATGCTGATTGTGCTGTGGCTTCGTAACAACTCAGGTGCAAGCATCTATATTCCAGAACTGCTTCCAAGAGATACTAAAGACTTCAATACAGCCCACTTATTGCTATGGCTCTTGCTTGGAAGTTTATATTGCTATCTTGCTTCATACCCCGCATTAGTATTTCATGCAACACGAGTGTTGGATTTTAGTGATGGACTTGGAAATATAGCGAAATGGAAATATATGATATGGAATCCATACATATGGAGTTTACTTTTCGCAGTGGCAGCTGCAATTTCTGCGTATCGGAACTCGTTTTGCTGGTCAATATTATGTGTACTTATATTTGCAGTTGTTCAAATCGTTAGAATTATTCTTGCAATTCTTATCCAAGGTCCATTCGGGCTAGTTAAGAAAGTCAGAGGAAGGTACGATGCTAGTATTTCTTATGCATACCTCAGAACCTTATCTGAACGGCGGTCAAATACGATAAAAGAGAAAAGAGACCGCAATTACGCAAATATAATAATTATGAAAGATGAAAAAGATATCGTTGATTCATATAGGCATTTAAGAGAACACGGAAACACAGCATTAATTGTTCTCTATGAACTTTCGATGTGCCCAATTATCTATATAATTTTAGAAAAACAAGAGAATATCTTTAATAAAATTGTATTCGCAAGTGTGATTGGAGCATGGGTGTTTCCATCCGTGCTTACTCATTATATGGCACAACATCTCGAACGGAGATTCTCTTGGTTTGACTACTCACCAGATAAGAGAGAATAGAAGTCATACGAATAGGTTCCCTGTTGCCCGGCGAGCAATCAATGCTTCACACGCCCATACATTCCAGCCTGAAAACTCCTCTGGTCCAGCCGAGGCAGCCTGCGCGCAATCTTCTCCGGCACCAACTCCGTATGTTTCACGTCGATAAGATGTTCCGCCACGAACCACACATCTTCCTCCGCGGTCATCCACTGCTGCTTGTCAAAACGCGCCAGATTCACCGGCCGTGAAAACTTCCGCAGCGTCCGTTCACCGCGCAGGTTGTAGTAGTTCTCAAAATAACTCAGCGCCAACTCGCGCAGCGTGCGATACACCGGCGAACGAAATCGCAGCCCGGCAAAGTTCGACTTGGCAATGCTGCCCCACAAACCATTCTCGCGATACAACGCCAGCACGTGGTCGTCATCATTCACCGCTTCCAAATCCATCACCAGCGGCGGATGCCCGTTGACGCGCAACGCCGCAGCCGCCAGCAACGCACCCTCCAGGCAATGCCCCTTGCGCTCCCGCAGCGCCCGCTCCGGAGAACGCGCCGTGTCGGCATAGCTGTACGGCAACGCATCCACAAATTTCTGGATCTGCATCGGCGTCTTCAACGCGCGCAGCGTGCGCAAACTCTTCGCCGACAAGCCGAAGCCTTCATTCCCGCTCAAATGATTTTTCACTTTCATCATCTCTCAACAACAAAGGCCGCGAGCATTCGCGGCCTTCATCGAATTTCAATTGCAATGCGTTACATGTTCGTGTGGCCGCCGCGCATCTCTTCATTGAATGCTGGCTTGGTGAACTCCAGCGCTCGCGCCAGGTTCTCCACAAATGTGTCCTTGTGCGTCAACAGCGCCGGAGTCACCGCAGCAAATTCTCCGCCGTCGCTCAACTTCACCAGGCCTTCGGCCTGCAATGCCGCCGCCGCTTTTTCCAAATCGGCAACTTCGCAGTTCAGATACTGTGCATCGCGCGGATCCGTAATCCAAACCGGCTCGCCGTTTCCAGTCACGCCAGAAAGCCAGTAGACCTTCGACAGCATAAAATCGTGGCGCTCTTCCACGTTGGTCTCGGTAAACAGAAAACGCTTCTGCCAACGGCTGTAGTAACGCGTCGTCACCGGAACCGGTTGGCGGTTGCCGGACTTCAGCATTTCCAGCTGTCCGCGGTCCAGCGTCTTGCGAATCGCGTTGTAGATAAAGCTTTCGGCAAACGGCTGCTCGGCCGCCGGAATAATTTCTGCAAAGGTCTGCGTCACACTCGCCGCCACCTTGGCGTGCAACTGGTGTTCGCCGGCGTCATCCAGATGCACTTCGCCGTGCACCACCAGCGTGTCCGCGCCGGAGGTCGAGTGGTGAAACGGCCACTCAAAATGCCCAAAGCGAATCGGCAATCCTGAAAGCGTTACCGAACCTTCCGGCACAGGATTCCGCAACCGCTTGGCCGCGTCCTGCAGATAGCGGGTCAGCTCTTCCAGCAGCGCCGGCTTGGTCACGTCAAAGTCCGTGCTCAGCTCCAGCGAGAGGGTGCGTGCGCCGCTCTGGTCCAGCGCCGGCGCCAGCGTAAATCGCACCGTCGGTGTGCCGTTGTAATCAGTGGCAGCTTCGTTGCCCACAATCTTCAGCGCAGCCACGCGGGCTGCTGTGTCAATCTCTGCCGTCAGGTTGGTGTGTAGCTGTGTGCTCATTCTTGGTCCTTCATCTCTCTAAACAGGGCTTTGTTCTTCAACGCCAATTTTACCGGAGCGGGGGCCTGCTCCGCTTGGCGAATCTTGCAGAATCCTACAGATTGAATAGTTCGCGCAATCGCTTGGTCTGCGCCCGGCTCACGGGAATCTCGCTCTGCTTGCGGTCATTCATCCGCAGTTGGTAGCTCGATTTGAACCACGGCACCACCTCGCGGATGTGGTGGATGTTCACCACAAAGCTGCGATGCACACGCCAGAAGTCTTCCGGCGAAAGCTGCTCCATCAAATCGTCCAGCGTGCGGCAGTTCGAGCAGCCTTCAGCGTTCTGCGTCACCACGCTGATGGCGCCTTCTTCAATGGATGCGTAACAAATCTCGCGCTGGTCAATCAGCAGCAGCCGATTCTGCGCCCGCAGCACCACCTTGCCCGCGCCCAGCTTGCCTGGGTCCTTCGCGGCCGGCCGCTCTTCCAGCATCTTCAGCACGGCGGCCAGCTGCGGAGCGTTCCCGCGGTCATCCTTCGCCACCTGCATTGCGGCCATCTGGTCGCTCAGCCGCCCGCGAACTTTTTCCAGCGTGCGTTGAACCCGCGTGCGGTCAAACGGCTTCAGCAGATAGTCGACAGCATTCACTTCGAACGCGCGCACTGCGTAGCGATCGTATGCTGTGGCAAAAACAATCTGCGGCATCGTTTGCTGCGGCCGCTCGCGTTGCGCACCCAGCAGTTTTTTTATGACGGCAAATCCATCCATGCCCGGCATCTGCACGTCCATAAAGGCAAGATCAGGCCGCCGCGTGCGCACCAGATCAAAGGCCTCAATGCCGTTCGATGCTTTGCCCACAACTTCTACACCGCCGATTTTTTCCAGCAGGTACGCCAGCTCCTCACGGGCTAGCTCTTCATCGTCGGCGATGATGGCGGTCAGATTCATTTGTTCGGTGAAAGTCTAAGCGCGGAGACGGGCCGGCGTGTGGTCTTCGGCAAGGTCATGTCCGCATTGCGTGCAATAAATTTCTGTTGCGCGCACGCTGCGGTGGCACTGGCCGCAAATGGCTGCCAGCTGGTACCGGCACTGCGGGCAAAAATTAACGCTGGCTGGAACCTGGCTGTGGCATCCCGGACAGGCCATCTGCGCTGGCTGGCGAAGCAGGAAGTAAACCACCGCTCCAATGCCGCCCGGCAACAGCAGAACAATCAGCATCCACAAACGCCCGGACATATTACGCCGCTTCACATCGCGGCTTACATAACCAATCAGCAGTGTGTAGCTGGCCAGTGCTGCGCCCCAGGTAAAACTCATCAACAAACGGAAGGCCAGCACTTCATTGTGACGGTGCGGCATCATCACAAAAAACATGTACTGCACAGCAACAAACACCACCGCCGCCAGCGCGATGGACCAGGAGGGCACCATCTGCAATTCGTTGTCGCTTCGTGCTGCGGAGTCATTGTTCTCGTGTTTGTTGAAAGGATCCATGCGTGCGTGACCCGTAGAAAAATCTTTCGGTAGAATTTTTTTTGAAACAGATTGTTATCGTTTGCGGCCGCGCTGGAACCAGAGCATCACCAGCACGCCCATGGTCAGCGGCATAAACCACAGCGTCAGAATCAGCAACGGTGTGCTGTTCGCCGGAAAACTTTCCGCGCTGTCTTCAATCAGCACGTTCCATTGCTCCACCAGCGCCCAGGCGGAGTGGGCAATCATCATCACCATGGCCGAGCACACCAGCAGCGGCAGCCAAAGCGAACGCAACGAACGCTTCTGCATCTCATTGCTGCGCACGCGCTCGCGCATCAGTCGCTGCGTGCGGCCCACTACCGTGTGGCTTGCACCAACGTCCATGTGGTGCATTGCATCGGCAATGTATTGTTCCTGCATCGTATGCTGCTCCGGCATGGTGCGCTGCATTTTCATTTCGCAGCCTCCGTGCGCAGATTTGCGCTGAGCGAGGATGCATCCTGCTTGCGCTCACGCGGTGCAAGGGTCTCTTCAATGTGCGGCTTCAGCGCCGCCATGCCGCGATACAGCCGCGACTTCACAGTCGACAGCGGAGACCGCGTCACCTTGGCGATTTCTTCCAACGACATTTCTTCCTGAAAACGCAGAATCAAAACTTCGCGATAATTCGCTTCAAGATGCAGCAGCGCTTCCATGATGTGTGCGCTGGTCTCGCCGCTCTGAATCACATCCAGCGGAGTTGCGGCACTACTCACCGCTTCAAACGGACGCTCTTCATCCGTGCTCTCGCTCATCTCATCCAGGCTGGCCATGGTGCGCTTGCGCGAAAGATCAATCACCAGATTGCGCGCGATGGTGAAGAGCCAAGTATCAAAACGCGCCTTGCCGTTGTACTGCGAACCGCGCTGCAGAACACGCATCCACGTTTCCTGAAAAAGATCATCAGCCGTCTCGCGCTTGCCCGTCAGGAACAAAAGGTAGCGCATCAACCGATGCTGATACGTCTCAATTAATTCGTTGAGAAGATTTTCATCGTTCCGCTTCAGGCCGGCTGCAATGGCCTCGCTCTCCGCGCGTATTTGCGAAGCTTGGGCCTCGGTGCGGTTTGCCAGTGAATGAGCGTGAACGGCAGTTGGCATCACATTCTCTATGACGTAATTCACCACAGGAAAGACGCGCACCCGTGTGTGGTTTTGCTGTGCAATATTCAGTATCCTCCCGAAGGTTGCCCTGCGCAAGAGCAGAGTACACTTGTAGATATGGAGCTTTTGTACGGTCTTCATCCGGTTGAAGAAGCGATCCGCTCGGGATCGCGGAAGCTGGAACATGTGCATGTGGCGCGGGAGCGGGCGGACCGGCGGCTGGAAGCGCTGCTGGAAGCCTGCCGGGCTGCCGGAGTGCGTGTATCTCTAACAAAACGCGATGAGTTAACCCGGTTGGCGAAGACCGATATGCACCAGGGCGTGGTGGCCATGGTGCGTGAGCGGCAGTTTCTGGCGGTGGAAGACCTGATTGCCACGCCGACGGAAAGTACTGTATTCAAAGACGGTTACCGCTTCTTTTTGGGACTGGATGGGGTGGAGGATCCGCATAATTTGGGCGCGATTTTGCGCGCGGCGGACGCTGCCGGAGTGGATGGCGTGCTGCTGCCGGAACGCCGCTCTGCGCCCGTAACTGCAACAGTTGCAAAGACTTCCGCCGGTGCGAGCGAGCATATTCGGATTGCGAAAGTTACGAATCTGGTGCGGTCGCTGGAAGAGATGAAAAAGCAGAATATCTGGTGTATCGGATTGGATTCAAACGGGTTACAGGATTACGACCAGTTTGATTTCCGGATGGACTGCGTGTTGGTGCTTGGTCGGGAAGGCCTTGGTTTACATGAACTTACGAAGAAAACCTGCGATTACATGCTGCGGATTCCGATGCTGGGCAGTGTTTCGTCGCTGAACGTATCTGTTGCAGCTGCAGTAGTTATGTACGAGATGGCGCGGCAGCGGCGGGCTGGAACTGGCCCGGTGCCGGGAGCGTCGGCAGCGGCTGTAAATCCTGCTAAACCGAAGAAGCAGAAGGGTTTAGGGTCATAACTGCGCGATTTTTGTGGTGCAGAAAAAAGCGCAATTTTGCGCAAAAATATCGAGTTTTAATATTGATTGTGCGAGGTTTAATGTTGCCTAAGCGAGATTTAATGTTATCTGAAAATTTTCTGTTCAAGATGATGGTTGGCGACAAGCGGCAGGGCTTGCGCAAGTGTTTGATGATGTTGGCGTTAGCGGCATTTATTTCGATGGCTGCGGCGCAAACTACGAACGAAAATAGTGCGCCAAATTCTACAAATCCTACAACTACATCAGGAAATGCCACACCGGCGACTGGAAATACAACACCGGCGGGCGGAAATCCGACGTCGAGCGGAAATGCAACGGCTGGAGCTACGGCCGCCCCGCGGCGGGTGCTGAGGCCGGCGGGACAGAATGCTGCGGGACAGAATGCGACGGAGCAGGGTACGGCAGGACAGGGTACGGCGGGGCAGGCGGGAACTCCGGCGGCGGAGGGCGATGTGTTTGTGGGGCCGACGGAGGCTCCGCTGCCCCCCGCGACGGGGACGGTGATTTTTTCGCGGAGTGCGGACAGCACGGGCAAAGGGACAGACGGAAATGGCACGGACGAAAAAAATCCTGCGGCGACGGGAACTACGGCGACGAATGAAGCGGGTGGATCTGCGAAGTTGATGGCGACGGATGCCGAGCGCGAGGCAGTGCTGGTGCGGAGCTACGACCTGGATGTGCGGCTGGTGCCGACGCAGAGCCAGATGGCGGTGCGGGCGCGGATGGTGGTGGAGAATGCGGGCGCGGATGCGCTGACGGAATTGCCGCTGCAGATTTCCTCGAGCCTGAATTGGGAGAGCGTGCGCTGGGTGAGCGAGGACGTGGTGAGCGGAGCGGCGAATGCAAAAGCTCCGGCGAATTTGAAATTTGTGCAGCAGGAATTTTCCACGGACCTGGACCACACGGGGCGCGTGCATGAGGCGGTGATTGCGTTGCCGGAGCCGCTGGCTGCGGGTGCGCGGATGACGCTGGATGTGATCTACAGCGGGACGCTGGGGCAGGACGCGACGCGGATGACGCGTGCAGGCGCACCGACGGTGGAAGCGGCGGCAGCGGACTGGGACCGCGTGAGCACGGAGTTCATCGGCGTGCGTGGATTTGGAAATGTGGTGTGGTATCCGGTGGCGGCCCCGGCGGCGGCGCTGGGCGAAGGCGCGAAGGTGTTTGAAGCGATTGGCCGCGAGATGGAACGCACGCAGAGTGCGACGGTGGCGATGCGGGTGCAGGTGGAGTATGTGGGCAACGCGCCGAATGTGGCGGTGCTGAATGGCGTGATGGTGAAGGGAATGCCGCAAGCCGATGCGGCAGTTGCGGATACGACGGCAGGCGTTTCATCGAGCGTGAGGTCAAGTGTTTCTTCTAGCAATGCACCGAGTGCAGCGGACCATGCGGCGGATGCGCCGGGCGACGCGGACCTGACGGCGCCGAGGATTGCGGAGTTTGAGCTGAAGGCGCAGACGCTGGGATTTATGACGCCGGGATTTTTTGTGCTGACGCGTGCGTTTGACAGCGGCATGGGGTTGAACATTTATCCTCTGCCGGAAGATGAGGCGCGGGCGCAGGGATACACGGCGGGCGCGGCGTTGGCGCAGCCGATGTTTGCCGAGTGGTTCGGGAAAAAAGTATCCGGCGATGCCTTGACGCTGGTGGAGTTGCCGGCGACGGGCGCGAGCGATGCCGGGTTGGCAGCGAAGGCGGAGACGCAACCGTATGAGTTGAGCGGGGCGAGCGCGCCGATAGAGTTCAGCGAATTGATTGCGGAGACACCGGCGAACCTGGCGCCGCTGCTGGTGCATCCGCTGGCACATGCGTGGTTCCATTCGCCGCGCGTGTGGATGGATGAGGGCTTTGCAACGTTTGCGGAGATGCTGTGGCTGGAGCGGGCGAGCGGGCGCGAGTTGGCAACAGAGCGGATGGATGCGCACCGGCCGGCGTTGGCGTTGGCGGAACCGGAAGCTCCGGGGACGCCGGGCGAGTTGGGCGAGAGTTTGATTCACGCGCGGGACGATGTGTATTACCGCACCAAGGCGGGGTATGTGTGGTGGATGCTGCGCGAGATGGTGGGGCAGCGGGCGCTGGCGGTGGCGATGAATGCGTACCGGCCGGATGCGGACACGACGCAGGAATATTTTGAGACGCTGGTGGAGAAAGCGGCAGGGAAGAATCTGCAATGGTTTTTTGATGATTGGGTGTACCGCGACCGCGGGCTGCCGGATTTGCGGATTGGTGCGGTGACTCCGAAAGAAGAGATGGCGGCGCGGGCGGGCGGCGGTGCGCCGATGTATGTGGTGGCGGTGGAAGTGGCGAATGATGGCGCGGCGGGATGCGAGGTCCCGGTGACGGTGCACGCGGGCAACACGGTGGTGACGGAACGGCTGCGGGTGAATGGGCATGCATCTGCAACGGTGCGGGTGGTGATTGCGGGCAGGCCGACGGCGGTGACAGTGAATGACGGCAGTGTGCCGGAGGCGCGAGCTACGGTGCATGAGCGGGAAGTGGAGTAAGGCAGAGGCTTAACAGTGATGACGGTGATTCGGGGATAAGAGCTGATAAGAGCAAAGGCTTAATACTGGTAGGGTCAACGGCAAGAGCTGGACTGCAGATTGCACAGATGAACACAGATGCGTCAAAGGCGAAAGAAGGTAAGAGCAAAACAACGGCAACGGCAAACAGGTTAAGATCACAGGAAAAATTTGGTGCGGACTAGAGAATTGAAGATTTTTGGCAACGGAACTGCGGCGGTGTGGAGAGCGTAAAGAGAAGGAATAGAAAAGGAAACGCGGGAAGAGGGCGTGATGGCGGAAGTGAATACGGCAGGGCGATGGGCGATGGCGGGCCGCGCGCTGCTTTTTTTATTGTTGAGTGCGGTGATGCTGGCGGCGGCGGCTCCGTTGATGATGCGGTATGCGGGGATGCGCGGTGTGATTGCGGTTGGCGCGGTGACGAGTTCGGGAACGTATCTGCTGACGATGTTGTTTGTGAAGTGGGAGCG
>Ga0164297_10000618_pt1 | contig 42791 bp, 37 predicted proteins | sample GEODES058metaG_FD_113539 | JGI IMG/M metagenome (GOLD analysis project Ga0164297, IMG submission 113539) | Dystrophic lake water microbial communities from Trout Bog Lake, Wisconsin, USA - GEODES058 metaG | ecosystem: Environmental > Aquatic > Freshwater > Lake | place: USA: Trout Bog Lake... | reverse complement strand
TTCAGGCCCGATAATCGCATGTGTGAAGCAGACTTCCGGCCCTAAAGGGCTCGGACACTTGTGCGCCATGAATGGCGCGCACCAATTACGATTGCTTGTATGGTGCGCGGCGTTTACGCCGCCGGGGGGGCTCGGGCCTTCAGGCCCGATAATCGCATGTGTGAAGCGGACTTCCGGCCCTGAAGGGCTCGGACACTTGTGCGCCATGAATGGCACGCACCAATTACGATTACTTGTGTTTCATTTTGTTCGGATAGAAATGATCTCCGACTCATAAGCAAACTTCACCACGCTTGAAGACGCAATATCGTCCGCTTTTACCTAACGGGGTATCCTCTTCAGGTTCCCTGCGCCACTGGAACCCAACTCCCTGCCCCATGACTGCCCTAGAAACTGAGATCGCCCGACGTCGCACTTTTGCGATCATCTCCCACCCCGACGCCGGAAAGACCACGCTCACCGAGAAACTTCTTCTCTACGGTGGTGCAATTCAGTTGGCGGGTGCCGTTACTGCGCGAAAGAACCAGCGAAAGGCCACTTCCGACTGGATGGAACTGGAAAAACAACGCGGAATCTCGATTACCTCTACCGTTCTCCAATTCGAATACCGAGATCACGTTCTAAACCTGCTGGACACTCCCGGCCATGACGACTTTAGCGCGGACACGTATCGCACTCTGACAGCCGCCGACAGTGCCGTGATGTTGATCGACAACGCAAAAGGCGTTGAAACTCAAACCAAAAAACTATTTGCCGTTTGTCGCCAACGTGGAATCCCAATTTTCACGTTCATCAACAAGCTAGACCATGATGGAATCGGACCCTTGGCGCTTCTGACAGAAGTTGAGGATGTCTTGGGGATCAAGAGTGTGGCGATGAACTGGCCAATCGGACAGGGCAGCTACTTCAAAGGCGTTTATCACCGTGCGACCAAGCAGGTTCACCTCTTCCAAAAGGTCGCTCACGGGTCCGGTCGGGCACCCGTCATTATCATGGACCTAGATGACCCTAAGATCAGTCAGCATCTGTCAGCCGATGAACTCAAGACGCTTCAGGATGAGATTGAACTGGTCGAGATCGCGGGTGAAGAATTCAAAATCGACTCGGTGCTAAAGGGTGAATTGACTCCCGTGTTCTTCGGCAGTGCGATCACCAACTTCGGCGTCGAACTGTTCCTCAACGAGTTCCTAACGATGGCTCCGCCTCCCGGACACCGAACGGCAGAGGAGCGTCCTGTTCAGCCAAGCGAAGAGAACTTTAGCGGGTTCGTCTTCAAGATTCAAGCCAATATGGATCCGAATCACCGGGACCGCATCGCTTTCATGCGAATTGTATCGGGGCGGTTTGAAAAGGACATGCCCGTCAAACATACGCGATTAAATAAGGATATCCGTTTGACTCGGCCTCAGCGGCTTTTTGCCCAGGATCGAGAGACAGTGGAAGAGGCGTATCCGGGCGATATCGTTGGATTGACCAATCCTGGACTGTATAACTTGGGTGATACGGTATGCGTAGGGGCGGCTTTGCATTACAAGGAACTCACTCCGTTTGCACCCGAAATGTTTGCCGTCCTCACGAATCGAAGTATTGAGCGGTTTAAGCACTTTGAGAAAGGGATCGAGCAGCTTTGCGATGAAGGCTTGAGCGACCTGTTCTTGGACGCAAGGGCCCATCGACGTGATCCAATTCTGGGCGTTGTTGGAAAGCTTCAGTTTGAGGTTATTCAGTATCGCTTGAAGAGCGAATACGGGGTGGATATCCTACTAGAGCCGCTTTCGTTCGATCTGATCCGGTACATGGACGCCGATCCCAAAGTGTTTGCCAATGTGTACTGGGGCACCAATGCCCGACCTGTACAGACTCGGAAAGGGAATATGGCGGTCTTGGTGAACGGCGCTTGGCCGTTGAAGTATCTCGAAGAGAAAAACCCTGAGATTAAGTTTTACGAAAGGGAAGAGATGTTGTCCGCGTCGGCATAGCGACAATTTACATATCCTCCGGCACCTTCCCACGCGATCTTTTCGATTCCCATCGAAAATCGTGAGAGAAGGTTGGGATGGGTGATCCGAAAATTCGAAAAGAATCCTCCGTTTTCAGGAGGATTCTTTTCCTGAGAGCCTAAGCGTAGACAGCCGGATTGACCTTACAGAGCCGCTCCATTTGTTGGAGACTTCCGTGGATCATGAATTCCAGAGAGCCCTTGGCGAATGGTGTTTCATGCACGGAGTAAAGTTCCTTTCCATACAGTTCTCGCGGAGGAAGGTAGCCGTACCAGCCGTTGGCAATATTTATTGCTACAACTGCTTTCTCGACAAAGTGTAAGCGCAGGTGCCGCTGAAGCAGCGTATACGGTTGACCGGGACAGCCCAAGAAGAGTGTGTCGCCAGCCGACCAAAGCCAAACAGGAACACGAACGGTTTCTTCTTGTCCGACGGTATGAAGGACATGCCGTTCACGTCGGAGCCGCTCAATCATGGTTCTGTCCTCACTCAAGGCCATCTGCTCATCAATCTCCGAGATCGAAGGCATTGGCTTGAGAGGCACTTCGACGGTATGAATCGTCGCATCCAGATTGTTGGGAGCGGTATCGGGAACATAATCCCAAATTGCCAACTCAGCATCGGAGCGAATTGTTTGGCTGTGATGCAGTTTGTATCCTGGAGGCATCATCGACTGAAGGGTTGAGAGTACGGCATAACCCAATTCACGGCCATTTCGATCGGCAACACTGGGGTCACTTGAATATTGATCTTTGGGCGCCATCTCTCCGGAAGCCCCTTGAAGGAACAGGCAAAGCCCGTTCGTTTGTTCCTCAACCAGTTCGCGCATCGCACCGACATAATCGGGCGATATAACCCGATTTTGCCAGCCCAGCGACGTCGGGGCGCAAGCATAGTTGACGATGGTTCCGATAGGCGTTCCTTCGTCACTGACAATTAGACCAACCAATAAAACGGGATCTGCCGGAGCGCGCTCATCCAAGCCACACACGTACAGGTTCTTTTCGGGTACCCATTGGTCACGATTCTTGGCGAGGCGGCAACGGCCATAAGCCCATGCGAGCGTTGCTGGCTTTGCGTTGCGGAAAGCTTCACGAACGATACGAACAACGTTTTCTCGAACCAGGTTCAAATAGGGTCGAATGAGGTTTCCGCCGGGTTTGTCAGCATCATCCAGGCAGATTGAAGGTCCGGAATGGGTGTTGGTCAACGCAATGATGACCCGCGCTGGATCCAAGTTGAGCTGTTCGATCAGGTAACCCCGAACGAACCACTCGTCCTCTTTCCTGCGCCACCATCCCAAATCGAGGGAAACCAATACCAGCGGCGAGGTATCTCCCTCAGCACGCATAGTGATAGCAGTTGCCGTAAGGGGACGGTGGACATCGTCAACGATGTCGTGTTCCGATGCTCCCCAGTTTCGAGCATATATACCGATCGGAGGGGTGATCTCCTCTCGTGCAATTCCGATTAATCCGTGAAATGATGGCTGTCTAAAGTCAGGCACCAGCGCCTCCCAGGCTCGTATCTTAATTCCACATGGGTCGCTGACCTGCCCGGTGGACACGGCTAACAACCTTTCGAAACATTAGGACGAACCGCAAACAGCTCTGTTCACGATCCACCTGAAACGAACTATAAAGGATTTTGGGTATTTGCTACCAGCCCCCGACGTTTTGAATTGATTAAAAGTTCGCTAAGGGATCGCGATCGGCTGCACGAAGTTCGGATTATGAGATAGCTGAGAGGAGTTTTTAAAACTTTTGGGGCAGCAATTCTGCTGATCATCGGCTCTTGAAAAGGACGGACCCTATTAAGACCCTGTTCACCTAACAACCAGACTTACACCGGCAGAGAACAACCGCAATGATCCTGATCAATCTGGATAGTGGTGTGATTGATACCAAATTCGTGAATCAACTCATGAGCTAACTCACTGACAAAACCTGAGTCGCTCCCAGCAGGCATCACCAAATGAGCTGTGAGCGCAGTCTCGGTGGTGCTCATCCCCCAGATATGGAGATCGGAGACACCTTGGACTCCGGGACGAGATTCCAAAAAGGCCCTTACAGCTTTTGGGTCAATTCCATCTGGAACGGCGTCAATGGCAAGATCAAACGATCTTCTCAATAATCGCCAACTTCCCATCGCAATCAATGCGACGATGACAAGGCTGGAAATCGGATCAATCCAAGCCCAATGAGTCGCTCGCATGGCATATCCAGCAACGACTACCCCAGCAGCCACAATGGCATCCGTGAGCATATGGAGGTAAGCACCTTCAATGTTCAAGTCATCCTTTCGGCCACGAACGAACATCAAGGCCGTTCCACCATTGACAACAATTCCAATGGCGGCGACAATCATCACCACCGTCCCCGGAACTGGCACTGGCTCAGATAATCGTTGAATTGCTTCCCAAGCGATGGCGCCAACTGCAACCAACAGCAGGGCACTGTTTCCCAATGCGGCCAGGATCGAGGACCTTCGATAACCGTAGGTTCGGTTGGGCGTGGCCGGTCGAGTTGCCAAATAGGCAGCCGCCCAACCCATCAATAAACCAAGGACATCGCCGACGTTGTGTCCAGCGTCAGCCAGAAGCGATAGCGACCTGCTGGAAATCCCGTAGACAATCTCTGTCAACACAAAAGCAGAGTTGAGCGCTACACCGACAGCAAATGCTGTGTTGTAGCTGGCTGGCTTATGATGGTCGCAATGTGAGTGATCGTGCATTTCTAGATAAACGGTTCGAGGTTACTACGGTAAAGCCGTTAAGGGAGTTTTGAAGAATCAGGGGTGACGAACCTTAAGCCCATCAATGACCAAGGAATCCGGTTAGGAATGCATACAGGCCAGCACCACCCACCAACAAGCTAACAAACCATACAGGCTTGATCTTGGTCAGGGCAGAAATAGCACTTAGAGCGATGGCAACTTGAATGAACGCAACAGAGACGGCGAATTTCTCATGCCGTTTCATCATAGAATTGGACTCTTTTTCAAGCTCTTTCGCCTCTTTAGAGAGGTCCTTGGATTTCTCCTCCTCATCCTTGATCTTATCTTCGTAATCCTTCGCTCGCTCTGCATGTGGCTTGGGAGCCCAATGCCCTTTACCGGACTTGGAAGCCGATTCGCGGTCGACATCTTGGCCATCGACGAGGGCAAAGGTCGCTACTGTATAAAGATGAGTCTTCTGGCGCGCCGACTGATACTCAGCCCATTTGTCAGATGCTCGAAGCTGTGAGATCATCGCTTCGTTGACCAATGAGCCGGCTTGAAGTGCACCGACTGCCGCAAATACGGCCAAGAGGGCAGTGGAAAGGCTGATATACCGAGTCCATGAAGAAGCCTTTGCTTCTCGTTCTCGCTCGTCATGTTCTTTGTGAAGCTCATCAATAGCTTCTTGAAGGTCTTTCGTTTCGACTTCGATTTCTTCAGGCACGAGAAATATTCTATTGGAATGAGCCGAGTTCGAACCAGCGGTTTGACCTCAATCGAGTGAAACCGTCAAGAATTGCGCTTTTCTGAACCAGGCTTGGAACGCTCAATCCTCAACTTTGCCTGTTCAGACAGGTTGGTTGGCCCTAGGTCAACTGATGGGATCGCGTCCATGATCTCCTTTACTCGATCAATCGAGTTCTTTATGCCCTCTCGGCGTAATGGCCGAGTGGGATCAATCGGGATCCGGGGCTTGGAGGTCATTCTGTTCATCATATTGGATTTCTGGTCTCGATGTCTGTAGCCTTTTTGGGTTAGGTCTTATTAAGCTATGTGTTTAGTTCGCCCGACGTTCTAGCCTGAGCGAACAATCCGCCACAAGTCCTACCAGGAATGCTTAATGCTTATAAACCTTCCGCGGACAGTGGATGCGGCAAACTAGGATATTCATGAAGAAAGCGATCTTTGTCGGCCTGCCTTTTTTGATACTGCTCATCTTGGTTGGATGGCGTTACACGCAAAAGACCGAATCGACGAAGCAGTTGGCTGCTCGGTCGAGTGGCATGAAAAATGGGCCCGTCAATGTCGTCCTTGGCAAGGCTGGCCCCCATCTGATCTCGCACAACTATCAGGCGGTGGGTATGGTCGAATCGCCATTCACCGTCGAATTGTCACCAAAGTTGACTGGCAAAATCGTTTATCTTCCCGATGAGATCCGTCCGGGCTACAGTGTCAAAGCCGGTCAAGTTCTTGCCAGACTCGATCCAGCAGAAACTGAGGGGCAAGTTTTGCAGGCGAAGGCAGCATTGGCTCAAGCCCGAGCCAACTTGATGAGCGCGAAGTATATCCAGCATCCCACCGATACGAATATTGAGTCACAGATTGAACAGGGGAACGCAACGGTCAGCAGCAATCAAGCGGACTACGACCAGGTCCGAGAGAATTTCGCTGCGCAGATTCACCAAGCCCATTCCACAGTTATAGATGCACAGGCCAAACTGAACTCAGCCAAAGCCGCCACCTACAATGCAGAAGCACTCAAGCAGAGTGCACAGGCGACTTTGGCAAATGCAAAGGCTAAATTGAGTCGAGAAACAACTCTCTACAAGCAGGGATTTGTCGCGGCTCAGGATGTTGATGATGCGGTTGCTGCAGAGAAAGTTGCGGAAGCAAATGTGTCGGTTGCAGACGGTCAAGTGAGATCTGCGAAGTCTGCTGAGGTTTCGGCGGACGCGGTTTTACGTTCCGCTCAAGATAATGAATCGATCGTCAAGAAAACAGGCGAAACGAACATCAAGGCGGCATTGGCAAAAGTAAAGCTGTCTAAAGCGGCATTGAGATATTCGGTTTCTGCCACCTCACAAAAGCCAGCTTATGCGGCTCAATTAAATGCATTGCAGGCAGCGGTCGATGCGGCTCAAGGAAATCTGAATCAGGCAGAGGCACGGTTATCAGACTGTAACTTGGTCTCTACGATTGATGGAACAGTCAGCAAGCGCAACGCAGAAGCTGGGACAGTGGTCAACGCAGGTAACTCCGTATTGGAGATTCAGTTCTTGAAATGGCTCTACGTTACAAGTGCGGTTCCGATTGAATATACAGGCAAGATCGTTCAAGGAACTCCAGTGACAATGGCGTTTGATGCACTTCCAGGAGTTGTTTTAACCGGCACGGTTACGGAATTGAGTAATGTTGCTGACCCTCAAAATCGACAACTGAGCGCTCGAGTTCGGATCGATAACAGTGAAGGGAAGTTTAAGCCTGGCATGTACTCGCAGGTCACCTTCAAGGTAAGCGAGTCCATGGCTTCGGTTGTCGTCCCTCGCGAAGCTGTTCACACCACCAATGAAGGAAATTCAACCGTGACGGTTGTTGATTCATCGATGGTAGCCCATCAGGTACCTGTCACTGTCGGTGATGAAGACACTGATCACATTGCCATCACGAATGGTGTTGATGCAGGGCAAAAAGTTGTAATCCTCTCCTACAACACGGTTCGAGACGGCCAAAAAGTCACCGAGGGCGGAAAGAGAGGTGGGAAGAAGGGTGCAGGCGCCGGAAAGGCGGACGGCGCACAGACTTCCTCAAGCGAAGGCTCTGACCAATCGGGAACGTCCAAATCTCCCAAGTCACATAGGAAAAAGAGGTCCGATGCTGCTGGCACGACGACTATTGGGGGAGCAAACTAACCGTGAGCAGTCTTGCCCAATTCTCGGTTGAGCGGCCTGTTGCCGTTTCTATGCGAATTGCCGCTCTGGTTGTTTTGGGCGCAATCTGTCTTACAAAGCTTCCTATCGATCTCCTACCTAAAATCTCCATTCCGACAGTCGGGGTGAACACGGCTTATACCAACGTGGCTCCGGCAGACATGGAAAGTATCGTGACCCGTCCGATAGAGGAAGCAGTCTCATCGGCACCGGGAATCTACTCAGTTTCTTCTACAAGTACCTTGGGCAACTCCAACGTACGTGTTCAGTTCCAGTGGGGAACAGACATTGGTCAAGCCGCCGTTGACGTACTGCAGCTTGTCGAAAAGGCGCAGGCTCGTTTCCCGCTGGATGCCAATCTTCAGACTCCGATCGTTTCCAAGTACGACCCATCCCAGCTTCCGATTATGATCTTCGGCGTCACAGGTGTGGATGACCCGGTAAAGCTGAGAACCCTTTTGGACAACCAGGTTACGCCCATGTTCGAGTCAGCGAACGGCGTCGCGTCTTGTGTGGCATCAGGTGGTCTGCAACGGGCGATTATTGTTGATGTCGATCCGGTCAAATTACAGGCTTACGGAATATCTCTGAGCCAAGTTCAACAACGAATCGTTCAGGAAAACATCGACCTTCCGGCTGGTATTGCCAAGCAGAGCAATACGGAGTGGACGGTTCGAGCGCTTGGATACTTCACCTCTCCACTTGAAGGTGCGAATATTCCGATCGGATTTTACAACGGTCAAGTTGTTCGTTTGGGGCAAGTGGCGAAGGTGAGTGACAGCCATCAAGAACAACGAATCTTTACTCGTTTGAACGGAAAGCCAGCGGTGGGAATGCTGGTCATTCAGCAAAGCGGTGCCAATACGATTGCCACTGCGGAAGCCGTTCGGGAAAAGCTCAAACTGGTCAAAAAGTTGTTCCCGTACCTAAAGTTTGATTTGGCCTATGAGCAGTCAGGATTCATCTCTGCTTCCATTGAAGACCTCAAGAATACAGCCCTCATTGGTGGACTACTTGCTGTCTTGATCCTCATGGCGTTCCTGAGGAATTTCCGGGCAACGATGGTCGTTGCTTTGTCGATTCCCATCTCGATTATCTCCACGTTCTCGTTGCTTTACTTTGGTGGCTTTACGCTGAACACCATTTCGCTCAGTGGATTGGCATTGTCCACGGGTCTTATCGTGGATGATGCGGTTGTCGTCTTAGAGAATATCTTCCGACACATCGAACGTGACCGTCGAAGGGCAGCTGAGGCTGCAGTTTCCGGAACTCAGGAAATCACCTCGGCAGTTGTTGCCTCAACCATAACAGTTATGGTGGTCTTCTTCCCGTTGCTGCTGGTTCGGGGACAGTCAGGACAGATGTTCAGCCAATTTGCTTTGGTTGTCATCTTCTCGATTGCGGTGTCGCTACTGGACGCGACCACAGTTGTTCCGATGTTGGCCTCTCGATTGATTCGGGAGGAAGAGGTATTGGAAGAAGCGCATCCAGAATTGCGAGAGCTCAAGGGCAAGAAGCTTGGCCCGGTTACACGATTCTTCGATTGGAGTGGTCGTAAATTTAACGCCATGGATGATTCCTATCATCGTGGCCTCAAGTGGGCGATCCATCATCGACTGTGGGTGCTCCTTGCGGCGGTCGCTGTGACGGCAGCAAGCTTTCTTTTGGTTCCTTTGGTTGGCTCTGAAATGCTTCCCCAAACGGATAGTGGGAACTTTACAGTAGGTGTCAAATTCCCAGTTGGAACCGCATTAACGGTCACCAATGACGGCATGAAGAAGGTCGAGGGATACCTGATGAAGCAACCTGATGTGCAGGTTGTCTTTGCCGCTGCTGGAACCACTCTAAGTATGCGTGGCAGTACAACTGCTCAGATTGCTTATCAGGGATCTTGTACGGTTCAGCTGAAAGAATCCAGGAAGCACAACACTCAGGATTTGATCACCCAATATCAAAAAGCGCTTGCTCCGATGCTTCCCGGTGCTCGTGTGATCGTGACTCCCTATGACTTGGTCACGCAAATCCTTACGGGTGGCGCTACCAATGAAGAGATCGATATTTTTGGCTCCGATCAAGCTTTGGTGCAATCAGAAGCGAAGAAGGCGATTCAAGAGCTACGCGGAGTTCCTGGTTTGGAATCGGTGGACCAAACAGCCCAGGAATCTACACCTGAACTTCGATGGAAAGTTGATCGAGATAAAGCGCTGTCGCTTGGTGTCACGTTCTCTGATATTGCATCGGCCCTAAGCACGGCGACCTCAGGAACAATCGCGACTTACTACCAAGAGAACGGGTTCCAATATCCGATTTATGTGCAGATGCCAGAGAGCAAGCGAAAGGCTGTTTCAGACCTTCTGCGGATGCCGATTACGCCCTCGGCAGCTCCACAAGTCTCTGATTCGGGAGCCAGTTCCTCGCCAATAGTCGCTACAGCTGCGAGCAAAAATTCTGGAGCTGCGGCGAGTAAGCAAATTCTTTTGGGACAAGTTGCCACACCGGATTACAAACTGGGTCCGAATGAGATTGATCGATTGGATCGCCAGAGATACATAGCTATCACGGGACGGGTTCAAGGGCGATCGGAGAGTGAAGTCCAGGCGGATATCACGAAAGTGATGAACACACTCCAAGCCCAGTTCCCGGCAGGATCAGGAATGTACTGGGACTACGGAGTTAACCAGCGTCGAAAGGCCGATGAATTTTCTGGTCTTGGCCTGTCGGTGTTCTTGGCCATCACGTTGATCTATATGCTTCTGGCTTCTCAGTTTGAGTCGTTCGTGTTTCCGCTTGTCGTCCTTTGTTCGGTTCCGCTATGTACTCCCGGCGTCGTGCTGGGACTATTCCTGTCTAATCGGGCATTTGGCTTGACGGCATTTATTGGCCTATTGATGCTAATAGGTATCGTTGTGAAGAACGGAATTCTCTTGGTGGACTACACGAATCAGTTGCGTAGCCGGGGTATGCCTCGTGATGAGGCGATTCTGACCGCCAGCCCGACTCGACTGCGTCCTATTTTGATGACTTCTTCGGCGGCTATCTTGGGAATGCTTCCTCTTGCAATGGGAATTGGAAAGGGAAGCGAGACTCAAGCCCCGTTGGCAACTGCCGTTGTAGGTGGTTTAACAACTTCTACACTTCTGACCTTGTTTATCGTGCCGATCGTCTATACACTGTTTGATGATATGGCGCGCAAATTCCGACGCAACCCACGGGACTTAGCTCCCGCAACAGCCGTCGGGCCAAGCATTGAGGCTCTGGAAAAGAAACCGAATCCTCTTGAACCAACACCTACATCGGAGAAAGAACCCCTTGGGTGAGACTAGATTAGATCGAGCAGCGAGATTAGAATCCTTGTTTCCGCGAGTCCTGCGGACTATGTTTAAGCCTGTTGCGAATGATCCACTTGTAGATCTTCCCGTCGGGCAGATGAGGATGATGCGTTTGTTGGCTACTCGAAGTTGGACTCCGTCCGGCTTGGGTGATGAGTTGGGGTTATCGGTCAGTGCGGTAACACAGATGGCCAATCGTCTTGATGCGATTGGATTGGTAACTCGAACTGAGGATCCTATGGATCGTCGAGTCAAACATCTGTCTCTTACTCCCAGGGGATCGGAGCTTATGACCAAACGACAGGATCGCCGAGTTCATCACTTGGTGTCAGTCCTGTCATGTATTCCTGATGCGCGCCAAATTGAGATCATCGAAGCTATGGAAGAGCTACTGGATGCCTCGGTTCGAGCATCGGAATCGATCGACAACAGTATCTTGACGGAGGCAGAAGTGGAGCAGATGTTTCGCTTTGGCCCCCCACTAACCAAGGAATTTCGATGAATACTCGATGGATCGTATCTGCTTTTATCGTCTCGGTTTCAGCGGTCACTTTGGCGCAGCAGACGCCGCCAATCCAACCTAAGACAGTTGACACTCCCAAGTTGCCTCCAATCGTGTTGGCTGGTCCCCCCAAAGATGGTGAGCACATTGCAAACGCTCCGTTGACGGTTGCTGAGGCAGTTCAAATTGCCTTGGCGCACCAGCCTCAACTGCTGATCGCCAAAGCATCGGTCGGGTCAGCTCATGGACAGGCACTGCAAGCCAAAGCCGGCCTCAATCCGACGGTTGGAGTTACTGCAGGAGGTACCCGATCTCAGGTCCTGACGAGCGGCAATGGTGCGTCGGGTTCCACCAGTTCTGTGTTCGATGGTCTTACCGGGCAGCTGTCTGCCAATCAACTTATTTTTGACTTCAATCGGACCCGAGATCAAATTCGGCAAGCATCGGCCTTGGAGCGATCAGCCGGACGGACCTATGATCAGACGGTTCAAGATGTGATCTTCCAGACCAAGCAGGCCTATTTTTCCTACCTTCAGGCTAAACAACAGGTCACGGTAGATCTGTCAAACGTGAAAAGTCGGCAAGCTCAAGTGGATTTGACGCAAGCGCAATTAAATGCTGGGTTGGGCGCTCCTGCTGATCTGGTCAATGCCAAGACACTGTTGAGCCAAAGCTCTTTACAACTCTTACAGGCGAATCAGTCTGCCCTCCAAGCGTCGGTTACGCTTGCAACGACTTTGGGAATCGATCCCAGGACCCCCATCGTGCTTGCAGATAGTTCAGAGGATAAAGCGACGTTGGCTGACTCGAACGCATTGATTGATCAGGCTCTCAAGAATCGACCTGAGATACTTTCGGCTGAAGAATCGCTCAAGGCGGCCGGCTTTGGGGTTAGTGTTGCTAGAAAATCCACCGTTCCATCCCTAAACATTGGTGCGGGTGTGTCTACTCGAGGGACTGACAATATGTTCAATTCACAAACTGGATTTGTGTCCCTCACCTTTAATTGGACTTTGATCGATGGTGGTGTGGGTCTGGGAAAGGTGCGAAGTGCTGAAGCTTCCAAGCAATCTGCAGAAGCACAGCTTAGACAGATATCCCTGAGCGTGATTTCTGATGTCGCCAAGGCCTATACGTCGATTCAGTCTGTAGAACAGCAAGTTCAGACAGCCCAGGCAGAAGTTGGCAATGCCCAAGAAGGGGTTCGGCTGGCCGAGGGCAGATACAAGGCCGGTGTCACTACTTTTCAAGAAATCATCACGGCACAGGCCGCTTTGGTTACGGCTCAGACTGACCAAGTAAATGCCATTGCCAACTTGGCGATTGCACGGGCAAATCTGGATCATGCGATAGGGAAGCTATAGCTCTAGATTGGTGTGAAGGTAGATTGCTTTGAATCCTAAGTTGGGTGGTCGTGGACCGTTCATAATACGGAAGCATTGAAACCGTCCTATTTAACCGTTCCCATTCGCAGTAACAAGCTCTCCATGTCGGTTGAGATTGAAAAGCACCTTGCTCATCGTAAGACCGAATGGCAAGAGATTGACATCTATGAGACCGTCGCGTTTGGTCGCATTCTGACTCTGGATGGCCACATTCAGTTGGCCGAGGTCGATGAAGCGGTTTACCACGAGTTCTTGGTGCATATGCCGATGTTGTCGGTTGAATCGCCCAAAGCTGCTTTGGTAGTCGGCGGTGGCGATGGTGGAGTTCTGCGTGAACTGTGTAAGTACAGCTCTATTGAGCATATCGATATGGCCGAGATCGATTCGGGAGTTGTGGAAGAATCCAAGGAGCACCTTCCGTTTGTTAGTAATGGTGCGTTTGACGACCCACGGGTTCATTTGCATATTACGGATGCATTCGCTTTCGTGAAGTCTGCTCCCAAGAAATACGACCTGATCGTTGTGGACAGCACTGATGTCTATGAAGATGAAGAGGGGGGCATCAGTGAGCAGTTGTTCACCGAAGAGTTCTACAAGGACTGTTTGGCGCTTTTAACACCGGAGGGATTCTTGGTAACGCAGGCAGACAACCCTGTTTTCTGTCCTTACTCGCTGGAGCATATCCGTGAGGAATTCTCGGCAATTTTCCCGGTAGTTGGTGATTACTTCGCGGCGATTCCGTCGTTCGGTGGGTATTCGGCCTATGCGTGGGTCAGTCGCGGTGCTCAGCTTCTGAATGAATTTCCTGCCGATCGAGCTGCTGGTCTCAGTCTCAAGCGGTTGAACGCAGCAAGTTACGCTTTTGCTCTCACCCCACCTCCCGGGTTGTAATAATTCTTAGATAGCCTCGGGACCCATCCCCAAGTGTTTTCGATTCCGGTCGGAAACACTCAGGGGGGAGGCGTCATCCCCTTTGACAATAGAACGAAAGAAAATAGCGGTTGAGAGCCAAAATATGACTCCGGGAATTCTCCGATGAGGAAAGACCCATAGGAATGGCTCCCTCGCCACTTCCTCGTTCAGTCCTTGCTCCTTCATTTGCTATAGGGACTATGGACCTATGCCACTGAACAACCAGCCGCTTGGGAATGTCATCCCTTCCAAGCGAAAGCTGTTTGGTCTCCTCCCCAAGTAAGACTTGTCACAGGAAGACGTTACCGGAAAATTAGTTAATGCCTCTAAGAGAACTCTAACCGCTTTTGCAGGCTGGACGCTAAACACTAAGGGATAGTTTTCGTCAAGGAATATGACTATGAATGCGATGAAAAGAGCAACGAATCTATTGGCAGCGACTGCCTGTTTGTTTTTAGTCTGCCAACCTGCACATGCCTACATTGATGCAGGATCTGGTAGCTACCTTCTTCAAATCCTTTTTGCGGGAATTCTTGGTGGCGCATTTGCCGCCAAAACAGCTTTCACCAACTTAAAGTTGGTTTTGGCTCGCAAAATGAATAGCTCGAAGGGAGATCATTCAGCTCCGCATGCCTGAGGTACTTACACTGGGATCATCTTTTCGCGATCCCAGCGGATTTGTTTTCAAGACCAGCAAGGGTCTCTATAGGCAAATCAATCAGGTTTACAAGGAGTCTTTTGAACTCTTAGAGGGTTCGGGACTCCTTTCTGAATTGTGGGCTCAGAAGCTCCTGGTTTCTCACGAGCGTGTCACGGAAACCTTTATTGAGCTGGACCGGGGGTATGCGGTCATTCAACCGGCAGAGGTGCCGTTCATCTCCTATCCTTATGAATGGTGCTTCAGCCAGCTCAAGGATGCGGCATTGGCCACCCTGAAAATTCAGAAGCTGGCTATAGGTAAAGGTATGTCGTTGAAGGATGCCAGTGCCTATAACATCCAGTTCTTGGATGGACACCCCATTCTCATCGATACCCTCTCATTTGAACCATATGTGGAAGGTAAGCCTTGGATCGCGTACCGGCAGTTTTGCCAACATTTCTTGGCACCCTTGGTTTTGATGAGTCATGTCGATGTTCGACTTGGCAGGCTGAGTGCCACATTCATCGACGGCGTCCCCTTGGATTTGGCGAGCACTCTCAGTAAGCCTCACACAAAGTGGAACCCAAAGATCGCGATGCATCTCCATATTCATGCCCAGATGCAAGCTAAAGCGGCCAATTCGGGCACCAAGGCTGAAGTCAGTTCCAAATTTAACAAGAACGCAATTCTTGGCTTAGTCGATAACTTAGAGTCTTTGGTTCAAGGTTTGAAATGGGCTCCAGACGGGACGGAGTGGGCCAACTATTACGAAGACACCAATTACTCTTCCGAGTCCATGGATTCAAAGCACAAGCTCGTGGTGGAGTTCCTTGAGTCGATAGCTCCTCGCCCACAAATGGTGTGGGACCTTGGAGCAAACAATGGTGAATTTAGTTCTTTGGCCAGTAAGCGGGGAATGATGACAGTTGCATGGGATATAGACCCGGCCGCGGTAGAGAAGAATTACATCACTCGAAAGTCGGACCCCAAGATGATGCCATTGGTGCAGGACCTGACCAATCCGAGCCCATCGATTGGCTGGAGCAACGCAGAAAGAGATTCATTGGCTCAACGTGGCCCGGTAGACGCAGTCATGGCTCTTGCCTTGATTCACCATCTGGCAATCGGCAATAACGTACCGCTGGAAATGATTGCGGATTTCTTAGCCAAAGTCTCTCAGAACTTGATTATCGAATTCGTCCCCAAAGAAGATTCACAGGTTCAGCGTCTATTAGCCTCCCGAGAAGATATTTTCTCACGATATGACATTGAGAACTTTCGGAAAGCGTTTGGTCGATTGTTTGACTTAACTATCGAAAGAGAGATTCCCGGCTCAAAGCGAACTCTGTTCATGATGCGGAAGAAAGCCGCGTAATCGAAGCATTATGGGAAAGCGTGCGATTCATCCGGTCCTGTTTGCCCTGTTCCCGGTACTTTCCCTATATTCGCTCAATACAGCGCTCGTTCCGATTTCAGACTTGCTAAAGCCAATACTCATTGTATTGGGGGCAACTCTGGCACTCTGGGGATTGGTGACTTTGATTTTGAAGGACGCAGCAAGGGCCGCTGTAGGGATCTCACTTCTCGTTGTTTGCTCATTTGCATTTGGACACGTATTCGAAATCATAGAGAAAAACAAGCTGTTCGTTCACTATGTTCGGACGAGGGCAGATCTACTTAACTATTGGATTCCTTTACTGGTTCTGGTGTTTGTCTTGGGATGTTGGAAGAGAAAAGATTCGTCAGTCTTTAACTTGCCTATGAATATCGTTGGGCTTGTCTTGGCGGGATTCCCTTTCCTTTCGATACTTGTTTCTTGGTTCAATGGGATGATTGGCACGAAAATTGTTTCGGCAACAAACAGCTCCCATCTTAAGGTAACTGATCGCCCCGATATCTACTATGTCATCTTGGATGGCTATGGAAGGAACGATGCGCTAAAGCGAGTCATCGGCTTTAAGAATGACGATTTCATCAATGGGCTTGAGAAACGGGGATTCTATATTGCGAATGAAGGGAGATCAAACTATTGCCAGACGGAACTCTCTCTCTCGTCGTCACTGAACTTGAATTATCTGAGCACGATCATCCCCAACATGCCTCCCAATTCTGATGATCGAAGGGTCCTGGATACTCTCATCAACGAGAATGAGGTTTCTCGGTACTTGAAGAGCCTTGGCTATCGGTATGAAGCTGTCACGACAGGATTCCCTTCCGTTAGGCCCGAATCCGCCGATATATGGCTTCATGACGAAGTAGGCATCAGTTATTTCTCAGGTGCTTTATTGGCAGACGTTCCGTTTCTGCCTCAGGTAAGTCAAATTGTTGAGAATCAGTTCGACTCGCGGCGAGACTACATCAATGCAGCGTTCAAGAATCTCGGCGATCTTGCCGGGCCCTTTACTGAGCCACGATTTATCTTCGCGCATATACTTGCCCCTCATCCTCCCTTCGTTTTTGGTGCCAAGGGGGAACCAACGAGAACCAAGAAGATGGTCTTTGCCTACGTAGATGGGAGTGACTTCTTTGAATATGGTGGAACTGTTGAGGATTACAAAACCGGGTATGCGAATCAAGCAACTTTTCTGGATGGGTTGGTGCTCAAAACGGTTGACCGAATCCTCAAGGCTTCACCTCGACCACCAATTATCATTTTTCAAGGTGACCATGGATCCAAACTTCGGTTGAACCAGCAGTTGCTTGAAAAGACCGACGTCAATGAGTGTTTCCCGAACTTGAACGCTCTTTATGTTCCGACCGAAGTGAGAAAGAATCTCTATCCTGGGCTTACACCGGTGAATACCTTCCGTATGATCTTCAATGGACTGTTTGGAGACCATTTGGCAAAACTTCCTGATCGAAGTTACTACTCTGGCTGGCTATCGCCCTACAAATACGTCGACGTGACGGACCAGATCAAGCCAGTCTCGCCTTAAATCCCTTTGGCCTTCCTCTGACGTCGCCGAACACCCAATTTCTGTTGCTCAATCAGGGCCCTGGCTTGTCCCATCGTTTCCAAGGCCGCGATCAGATTGGCTTCAACGCCCATTTTCTGTAAAAGCTCAATTTGCTTCTCTGAAGGAGGCTTATCGCGCCAACTGGCGTTAGCTTGGACAATGGGACCACAATCCGGGAAGGTCATACGAATCAGTCGATCTGCCTCATCAAACGCTTTGCCCAGGTCAGAACCCAATGGAAGCGAAGGATAAGTCATTTGGCTACTGGATAGAGTTAAGAAGAACCGACCCAGAACATCCATCTCCATTTTTGCGATCCGGTCTCTGTCGAACGACGAGGAACCGCACGGGAGCATATATTCACTTTCCCCGGTCTTCATCCAGGCAAGCCTGCTGACTCCGATGATTTCCTCGGGAATCGAAAGTTCTTTGATGAGATCGACTTCAGAGAGAACGGTTGATAGGTTTTCAAACGACATGGGGCGCTTGAACAGTTGCGCCCTTTTTGCCGGTGTGAGTTCATCAGCCCACTTTGCTGCCTCGAACAAACTATGACCCTGAAGGTCGAAGTCTGCTGGCAATCCGACCAGGCCAGCAACACTGGCGGGAATGGCCTTTTTCTCAGGCTTTATATCGTCATCCTCATCTGGCGGACCGTTCAAACCAAACTTGGTAGAAAGGTCAACCACGTCGATCACCAAACAATCCGGCTTATTACTGGTGCGGATGGCATGGCGCCGATCTTTGGGAGCATATTTCCCTTCGACCGTGCCGGGAAGAAGGCGAACACCTCGACCAGCCATCTGTGTGTAAAGCCCCCAAGACTGTGTAGGCCTAAGCATTAGCACGCAGGAAACATCAGGAATATCAAACCCCTCAGTGGCTACGTCCACATTCGTCAGGACTTGAGTCTTGCCAGAGGCAAAGCGGGCTAGAACCCCCTCCCGTTTCTCCGTTTTCATGGTTCCATCGACACTCTCTGCCGTGACACCATTGGAGCGAAAAAGCTCGGCTACATCCTTAGCGTGTTGAACATCAACGCAGAAGACGATTGTGCGTCGGTCGCTTGCAACCTCATCCCAGTGCTTAAAAGCGGTGTGGTTGCGGGCTTCCGTATTGACTGCCCGAGCCAACTGGCTCACGTTGTAGTCTCCAGCGGTGGTTTTAACGCCGGAGAGGTCTACGCCCGTAGCGACCCGATAACCTCGAAGATCCACCAACCAGCCATCACTTACTGCTTGACTGAGTGGATACCGAAAGACCACATCTTCAAAAATGGACTCTTCCGTGCCGTGTAACGGCTTGTTGTCCATCCGGTGATCTGTAGCGGTAACGGCAAGGGTGAAACAAACTCCTTCATAACTCCCAAACCGACGCATGACGTTCTGCCAAGTATCAGCCGGAGCATGGTGTCCCTCGTCCATGATCAGAAGGCCAGGATGGAACCAGTTCAGTCGTTTGCTGTCGGGCCGGCCAATAGTCTGAACTCCAGCCACTACTGCCCGGGATTCAAATCTTGCCTCAAGATCACCACCCTCAATGCCAACCTGTAACCTGGGAACCTGCAGGGCAATTCGGTTGGCTGCTTGGGTCAACAACTCGATTCGGTGTGCCACAACGAGCGATGTCTCATTGTACTGACGGTCAAATTCATCCACCAGCGAGGCAAATAGAGTCGTTTTTCCCGTTCCGGTCGGCATAACAACCATGACCCGATGCAGGCCACGATCTTTGGCAGCAAGCACGGCAGACTTGGCTTTCTCTTGGTAATCCCGAAGGATAATCGGAGAGACCTGTCCTCCAACTACCGCATCGTCATCCTCAAACAGATGGCTGATCAAGGTTTATGCACGAACTCTATCTGCCAAGTCGTATCACCAGTCTTATCCGGCATGATGGAAACTTCAGTGAGTCTGTCGTCAACTCGTATGTCAGGTCGGTAGCCCGAAACTACAGCTGACTTGATGTCATATCCTTCGGGCACTCTCAAATAAAGGCTGTACTTATCTTTGCGAATAACATGGCTGGTTCCACACAGCTTCAGTCCCTTTTCGTTCCAATTCACATTAAACAGGTCCACCGCGCCTTGGCTTATGTGTCTGCTGGTTGAAAGTATCTGAGGGTGATTGAGAGTCTTTCGAATGGAATAGACGGAAACGTCTTTGGGGTCAACTGATTTGGCTGTGAATTGTCCCTTGTAATCGCCCAAATACTTCTTGGACCAGAACTCGAATACAGAATATTGGGTGTCCTCTAGCCCAAGATCAGCGAATTTGACATCCTCCTGATTCATCGGTTTGTCGTGCCAGTTCATGTGTGTTAACACGGTCCAAGATTCATAGGGTTGGGCAATATCCAGCATCCACCAAGGGCAGACTTCTCCACGTTGGTCGGCATCAATCGGGCCAGAATCCGCTCCTCCTTTGGTATTTCGGAGTCCTTTCTTGAGGTTGTCCGTCTTCGTGGGATCGTAGTCATTGAGTTGCCCAGGAAGAGTAAAGAGAATCGGACTGGATCGCTTAACCCCTTCAAGGTTGGCATCGTTCTCATACACTTCTGGCTTGTCGCTTAATAAGAGCTGTGCGCCGGCCATCGATACCAAGACGGGGCGGATACGCTCTTCGCCGTCAAGAGTTTTCCCGGATTTATGGTCGTTAGGCTTGATGTCGCAGTGGTCGGGATCATTACGCCAAACGACGTTGTTCCACGAAGTGTATTGCTGAAGTGTGGACGGGCCAAATCCATCTCCGCCTAGCCGGCAACCGTTGGCAATACCGATAGCTTCAGGCAGAACGCCCCAGCAGGCGAGCATGTATTTGTCATTTCCGATTTCATTTCGAATCGCATTGAGATACGAACGGTAGGCATCTTCCAGCTTGATTTTCTTCTTGTCAAAGTAGTCTCGAGAAGGATACGAAGAGTCATACAGCAGGTGTCGAAGCGCGTCGACTTTGAAGTATTTCCATCCCATGGAACTGAGTTTTCGGTAGGTTGGCCGAACGACCGTGTCTAGCGCCAAAGCATTCGATCCATCCAGCCCATAATCAATCCAAGGTCCCTTGTGAGCCTTGCCATCCTTGTCCTGAATGAACCAGTCCAAGTGTTGCTTTACGAACGCTTCATCACCAAAATGGACATTCAGCCACAGCGCTGGTTTGAGGCCATCCTTCGAGATAACCTGGCTCAGATGACCGAGTCCGCTCGGGAACTTCTCATTGGTGTTCAACCAGTTCTCAGGTAGCCCACCGTTGCTGGATTGGTAGCCATCGTCAATCTGAATCGTATCGTAGCCGTAGTCTTTGAGCTTGGAACCGAAGATATGGCTGATCTTCTCGACATCAGTCTCATGAACGTCAGAGAAGTATGCCCACCATGAGCACCATCCCGTAACCGAACCTTTCCAGACGGAGTAATTCCAAGGCTGGAAATAGGTTAAATTCTTGTGCTTCTGGTAGTAAAGCGGGCGGAAGTGGATGGATATTTCCTTGCCCATCGCACTCCAGCGGTAAATATTTTTGCCTGCTCGATTGGATTCAAATTGGATGCGGGTGGACCCGTTGTCAGGGTTCGAAAGCACCCAATCTCGATTGCGGTCGTAGATTGCGTTATTTCTGAGGTTGTTGGCTGGTCCAACTGAGTTTCGGACCATCTTGAACGTCTGTTGGGCAGCAGAGTCCAGTTCTGCGGCAAAGGCTTCGGATGAGCCAGTAACTTCTCCGTCTAGTTTGAGGGTGGCACCATCATGGGTAAATAGGGTCCATCGTTGAGTGATCTCACCGGCATTCCCCTGTTCCAAATTGGACTTTAGGTAGATCTTGGAATTGGGCGTAACGGAAAGACGACCACCTAAGATCAAATGCCCATCGTATCGAATATCAAATCGGCTTTGATCAGCGGGCAGAATCGCAACAGCACCAGTGTTGGAAGGTGCTTGGTCTGCATGAGCCATGGTGGAAACAACCAATGCAAAGGCGATCGTTGCGCCGATAAGCAGGGTGGACGGCATGGGTTTATTGTGTCCCCGTTTGGTGGGGAACTGGTCAGAAGAATTTGAAACTTTGACGTCGCACAAAGACGGGACTCATTTAACCGCGTAAATGGCGCAAAATAGAGTATGTTGAATGTAGGTTGGTGATCATCGTCTCACCAAAAGAAGGATTATCCGATGACGCACTTTGCTGTCCTAGCAGTCTTGATGGCCACGTCCCACACCGCACAGCGTGGTGGATTCCATCGTACGTTTATCTACGATCCAGCTCAGATTCAGGCCTGGAATAGATCCAATCACGTGGATACTTTGGAAGCTGGGCAGTCTGGCTCAAGCAAATTCAAGCCGATGCAAACTCTGACTCACGTATCCGTCAGTGGTAACTTCGGCGGCATATTCAATGTGAACGGGATTGGGACGGCATCAAGCCAAACCGAGTCCAACGAGATCAGTGTTAACACCAACCGCCCTTTAACCTTTACAGCAAATTCTTTTAAGCCTTTATCGGCAGCTAATTCGTCTGTAGCAAGTATGGGGAGCATCACCTATTCGATGGCGCTCTACCAAGGCACTCCAAATCACATCGGTAATTTGGTTAGTGGGCCGGTTTCTGGCACGGATGCTGGATTTAGCGGGCAGTCGCTGACTCTGGTCGACGCCCAGATACCATCGGACGGGAATTTAGTCTTAGTCCTGACCCGTACACTAACGCTCACCGAAAAAGCGTTGGGTGCCTACAAACTTGTAGGGACGGGAAATATCGGTGTTACGATTAACTAAGGCTAACGCTCCAAAACAGATTTCAAAGGCTTTACTCTTAGTAGCTTTGCTAGCTTCCCAAGTTGGCACTGTACTTGGACAACCTCAGGTTAATGGCCTTCGAGGTATGGCCGTCGTCCCAGTAATGTTTCGGCAGCCGGCCAGAGCTGGCACGACGATTACATTGCCGATTGGCGTAACCAATTTGGAATCTGGGCCGATTTCGGTCCAACTTGAAATCAACCCTGTCACCTATCAGGAGTGGACCTACGGTCCTCTGTTAGGGAAAGCAACCAAATACGACTGCTCCTCCTGGTTCGCTGAAACCAAAATGACCTCGTCGGTCCCGTCTCGCGAGCAAAAATTCTTTCCGCTCAAGTGTGCGATTCCGAAAGGAACCGAACCGGGTGCTTATTACTGCCTTGGCACGATCGTTCCCACCATTTCTGGTGACAACAGTGTCATTCGCACTCAGTATCAGATTCCGATCATCCTGTATGTTGGTGCCCAGCCCAAAGCTGATTTGAAGTTTGGTTCTCCAGAACTAACTGCGTCGACCAAAGAGAACTTCGTTGAAGTGCCTTTCCTCAATGAGAGTAAGGCGTTCTTGGTAGTTGGTGCGACCGTTCAGGTGAGAGATCTGACAACCAATCGATTGATTGCGGCTCGAAGTGATAGCGATCGAAACCTTTATCCGGAATCTCATCGCAAACTCCACTTCACGGTACCTCTCCTGCCTGACGGTCGTTACCGGGTTCAGGCGGTGTGCCAAGCAGGTATTCGAACATTTAGACCGATCGTTGCTGAGTTCATCGTTAAGGATAATAAGAGTCAGCCGCTCACTGAAAAGGCGCTGCTATCACTGCCCCCGTTTGTTGTGGATCCAGGGCGTCTCCAAGTTGCTCTTCCACCCAATTCAAGACGTAGCGTGGCCATCAAGTTTACGAATGTGAGTGACAATCCGCTAACCGTGTCCCTTACCGCTCATAAGCTGACTCAACTCCCCAATGGCGCCCTTCAAGTCCTTGATGACGGGCCAGCTCCACCCCTTGGACTGACACTCACCCCCGATAGCGTCTCGATCGAACCCAAGCGCACCGTTACGGTCCGGGTAGTTGTCAACTTGGACGACGGGGCTTCAGGTGATAACTGGTTTGCAATTTCTGCCCGGACGACGAACGGGGACTCCATGTCAGAAGAGGTTTATGGTAACGCCCGAGTTCCAGAAACTCTGAAAGTTCGTTACCAACCCAAGTTGACAATTACGCCCAAGGAAGTTGGGACCGTGAACGGAATTCCGATCAGCTTGGACTATGAAATTACCAATGTGGGCAATATCGCGCTTCAACCACACCCTTCAGCATCCGTTCTGGAAGGTGGACTTACCGGAGTGGCTACTCTTGAAGTGCCCCCTCTGGGAGACGGTGGCATCCTGCCCGGATCGACACTCCACAACCGAGTCATGCTTCCCCTAAATCTCAAGCCGGGAGCCTACGCGGTCGAGATCAGTTACCAATACACCGAAGACCTTTTTGAGAAGAAATTGATCCCATTTACTATTCCAGCACCCAAACCAACGGCGACACCATCCAAGAAGAAGTCTGGAGGTGGCAAATGAGCCGATTAGCTTATCGATCAGCAATTGCAGCCGTTGCGCTTTCCGGATTGGCGCTTGGCCAAATGAACCATCATTCCCTCTCTGGATCGATGATCGCGGGTGCTCTTTCACGACTTGGGAAGATCAAGGCTCATACAGCCAATACCGTTGCTTCAAAAGGTGTGGAACCCACAAAGACGGTCATATCTACACCGCCGGTTGCGCCAGTCACCGTCGCTACTGCTGTAACTGGAAAGGCAGATAATGGCACGTTTGTGATGGAACCACCTCATCCGAAATTCTCGGGTAGCGAACCCGTGAAGACGGATATCCCCGTTGCGAAAATCGATGGAGATGCCAATCAGGCCAAGGCCACTGACACCAAGACTGCAAAACCTGCCGTTAAGGTCGGTGGATCGAGTGGATTGGTCACCAACTTGTACGACAGCCAAGACATTCGAAGCGTTATCTCCGATGTGGCGAGCCAGACAGGAGTTACGATCGTTGCCGACGACACGGTCAAAGAGCAGAACATCACCCTTGAATTCAAGGATGCAACCCTGGATTCTGCGCTGAATACTTTGGCTCTTATGGCTGGTGCCTATTGGAAGAAGAAAGACACCAACCTGTATTTGATCAGCAAAGCGTTGCCCGATTCCAACCTGTTTAGAGAGTTTGCTGAGACCAAGATTTATACCGTTCACAATCAAAAGGCTGCTTCCATTCAATCTCTACTGAGCGCATCGTACAAGCCCTATATCTCAGTGGATGCCAGTACTAACTCGATTGGTGTTTCGGCGCCGAAGCAACTTCTTGAAAAGATCCTTGCTGACATTGAACAAGCGGATCGGCCCGGAAAGCAGATCATTGTTGAAGCCTTGATTACTGAAGTGAGTGCCGAAGATGGACTGAACACAGGATTCAGTTGGGCAACCAAGAAGGTGTCGTTCGGGACAGACATGAGCCTGAATTACCAAAAGGCAGGATTTGCCGACATCGCCAAGATTCAGGCGCTGATCAGTGATCACAAAGCCACCCTTCGTGCTAACCCTCGGTTGATGACAATCGAAGGTCGCGAGTCCAACGTCAATGTGGGAACAGATTCCTACTTCTCACTTTTGAGTGGAAGCACCACGTTCCCCACCAGCCAAATCCAGTTGATTCACACCGGAATTATCTTGAAGTTCACGGGATTCATAGGCACGGACGGAACGATTACGATGCACTTGGAACCCGAAGTGAGCGATGCAGTTGTTCTTCAGAATGGCAATCCTTCTTCGCAAGTAAGGCGCTCGTCCCAGGATGTTCGCGTTAAGTCGGGCGAGACGATCGTAATTGCCGGGTTGATGCAACAAACGATGGACAATCAAATCGTGCGAGTGCCATTGCTGGGCTACATTCCCCTTGTCGGAGAAATCTTCACCCAGCGTAACAAGACACGTAAGAAGGTTGAAACCATCATCATGGTCACTCCCAAGATTGTTGACGACGCTCCACAGTAGCGGCTAGCTTCGTTTCTGCATCGCCCAGAGCAATTCTTGGCGGTAGTGTTCGTCCGGACGAGTGTGGATGCGGTCAATATTCTCTTGAGTAAGAGGTCTAAGGGGTCTACCTGTAGACAGCGCTCCAATCCACGCTCGGGCAGCTTTGACCGACATCAACGTGGCACTTTCCACGTCACGGCTAGTCTTCCCCAGAGCAATCAGCCCATGGTTTTGTAGCCAAATTGTTTTGGGAACCATGCCGTACTCCTTGACGAACAACTGGACGCTGTCACGAATTGCCCGAGCCAGTGGTAAGCCTGGGTCTGTGTAAGGGACGAATGCAGTGCCTGGACCACAGCAAACCACTTCATCAGGGAAAATTCTTTGCTTGGCCAATTCATCACAACCTTCCGTTCCCAATAGGCTGACCAAGGGGGTGGGGTGAGTGTGGCCAATAGTTTGTACGCCAGGCAGTGTCAAGAGGTACGCGTGCATGAACGTTTCCACCGATGGCTTTGGAGCATCTTGTTCAACTCGGCTGATGGACAAAAGGTCTTTGACGGCTGCATCGGTAAGGTCAGGGCCGTCCATTGCTTCCAAGATCGGGGCGAATCGAACGAGGGTCAAACCGCTTTGGTCAATAGAGCCCATAGAGTAGCCACTTGCCTTAACGTAGAACGAATCATCGTTTAAGCGCGCGCTAGCGTTTCCTTCAGCAAGAATGGCCAAATCCGCGACCGGATTGCCTAACTTCAGTGTTAGCGAGATTAATTCCTCGAGTACGGAATTTTCCATCACCCGAAGGATACCGGGATGGACTAAAACCACGTAGAGTTAATGCATCTAACATGGCCAACGATCTCTCTCTCACACGTAAAGAAATGCTTCGTAGCATGCTCGTTGCGGCTGCGTCCACCGCACTACCCGTTTCAGCACTTGCCCAGACGCGGTCCACACCAGGTGATATCACTTTGGATGACCTGAAGTCCGTTGAAAAGATCGCGGGTCTGGAGTTCACCGATGACGAGCGCAAGAAACTACTTCAAGAGGTTCGTGCTGCGCGAGAGTCATTTGATGGTATTCGAAAGCAGCCGATCGACTTTACGCTTGAACCCCCAACAACTTTTCAACCGTTGGGTGCTTTCTCCAATCCCAAAGCGAAAGTTCAAGCAAAGCGATCCAATTTGAAAATCACCAGGCCTAGTAACGATGAAGACTTAGCGTTCCTATCGGTTAGAGAGTTGTCGCACCTGATTCAAACTCGGCAAGTGACGTCAACCGAGCTCACCAAACTGTATCTTGCTCGACTGAAGACGTACGGTGATCGCCTGCTATGCGTGGTAACACTTACCGAAGAATTAGCCTTGGCCCAGGCGGCTACGGCCGATTCAGAGATCTCATCTGGGCATATTCGAGGCCCTTTACACGGCATTCCATACGGAATAAAGGATCTGTTTAGCACTAAGGGAATTACGACGACCTGGGGAGCTGATCCTTACGAACATCAGGTGTTCGACTTCGATGCCACTGTGGTGACTCGACTGAGAGATGCAGGCGCTGTCTTGGTAGCGAAACTCAGTAATGGTGCTTTGGCTATGGGGGACGTTTGGTTCCGGGGAACTACCAAGAACCCGTGGAACCCAAAGCAAGGCTCAAGCGGATCAAGTGCTGGATCAGCCTGTGCAACGGCGGCAGGTTTGGTTGGATTCGCAATCGGAACGGAGACCTATGGAAGCATTACATCTCCGAGTGTCCGTTGTAGGGTTACTGGGTTCCGTCCGACCTATGGCCGTGTGAGTCGATTTGGTGCAATGGGGCTTAGTTACACCATGGATAAAGTCGGACCCATTTGTCGCGAAGTAGAAGATTGTGGATTGGTCTTCGCAGCGATCTGTGGTCATGACACCCATGATCGAGCGACTGTCGATCAAGACTTTGTCTTCCCACGCAGAGTGAACTTGGGCAAATTAAAGATCGGATTTGTGGGAGGCTCTGCTCAGTTGGAATCGGACCCTGTTGTCAAGTTCTTGCGTGAGCATGGAGCTAATGTTCTTATCGCTAAATTTAGTCCCATTCCAGATGGAATCAACCAGATTCTTGATGTCGAAGCAGGGTCAGCTTTTGATGCGTTTACTCGTGGTCCCGAGATCCATCAGCTCAAGAACTCATCGTGGCCTGAAACCTTTAGGGCAAGTCGATATGTGCCAGCAGTCGAATATCTACAGGCACAACGGGCTCGAACCCTCCTTATGAGAAAGTTCGACGAGGAGTGGCATGATTTCGACCTATTGCTTGGAAATGGTGTGATGCCTCAGACGCTCGGACACTGCAATTATTGTGGACATCCTCAGGTTGCGTTGCCTTTTGGCGATGACGGAAGAGGGAACAGTGTTTCTCGCTCGCTGGTGGGACGGCTTTATCGTGATGACGAAATGCTAACTGTCGCTAAGCAGATTCAAGATCATTTCGACTTCCACCGTCGTCGTCCCGATTTAAGCAAGGTTTAGTCCGGCATAATCTTGGTATGAGTTCTGCCGCTGAATCACCCGTTTGCGTCGCAATCGTTCTTTGTAACGAATGTATTGAAGACAAGAGAACGAACAATAAGACATTGATCAACTTGTTCAACGCGATCAATGTCACCCACGTACCAGCGGTCCACAATCGCCTGGTCGTGCTGGCTTCGATCACCAACGCGGCATCAGTGTTGCCAATGTATTTGGTCGTTCGATCCCCTTCGGGTGCTGAGGTGGCAAGAATCAACTTTGACTTTCAGGCCGCTGATCCACTAACCGTGTACGATATGGTTTTTGAGATCAATGGGATCACTTTGCCTGAGTTCGGAACTTACAGCATTGACTTGCTCAATGGTGCGAGCTATCTGGGCGGTCGACGTTTTGACGTGATCAAAGCGCAAGCTGCTTAATCGGGAATCCTTAACCGGCCTGTCCACTCCTCCACGTTTTTCTAGTTCTTGGAAAAACGTGGAGTGATTGGCATAAGGAGGCTTCCTGATATCCTCATTCAACTGTCGCTATTCTTAACTCGGAGTGGTGAACTGTCGGATGGTATCGATCATTTTGGGGCCGATCCCGGGAATCTCCGCCAAGAAGCCCGAGTCGAGAGCTGCCTTCAAATCAGTAAGGCCAGCTATTCCATTTTCCTGGAATAGTTTTCGAGCCGTCTTGGCTCCTAAGCCAGGAATCCTCACGAGCTCTAATACTGTGATAGGAGCATCCTTCTCAAACTCAATCTGCTTGGAACTTACGCCGTCGCTCATGATCTCCCGCATATACTGATTCACCAATTTGCCCACGCCTGGAATATCGGTAAACCGATGCTCCCGGTACAGATCTTCGACAGACTCCGGCATCTTCTCGATGTATCGAGCGATTTGGGTGTAGCGTGTGGCATGCGATTCCTCATATCCTGCGATGATGAGAAAATCGCGCAGATCGCGGAGCTTGGCAGCAAATTCTGAGTTCGTCATGATTTGTTGGCACTTAGGATATCCTGCCTCCCAGAATTCTTCCTAGTTAAACTATTTAATCATGAATGGTCAAGGCGGTTGGTGTTTGCCCCCTGCCATACTGGTTCAAAATGCCTTTCCCGAACAATTTCCAATGGGGCGTCGCGACAGCGTCCTATCAAATCGAAGGAGCTCCGTACAAAGTTGGTGGCGGTCGTAGCGTATGGGACATGTTCTGCGAACGACCTGGAGCCATTAACGATAACTCCAACGGTGATGTCGCCTGTGATCATTACAATCGCTATAAAGAAGATTGTGCGATGATGAAAGAGTTGGGTGTTCCCAACTATCGACTGTCGATCTCATGGCCACGTGTCATTCCAAACGGTGTCGGTTCCATCGACCCCAAGGGCCTGGCATTCTACGATCAGCTTCTTGACGAGTTGCTTGAGAATGGCGTCCAGCCACATGTCACGCTGTTCCACTGGGATTTTCCTTACGAGCTTTATCTCAAGGGCGGATGGCTGAACCGCGATTCTGTCGAATGGTTTGCTGATTACACCCAAATCATTGTGGACAAGCTTTCTGACCGTGTAGCGAGTTGGATGACTTTGAACGAGCCACAGTGCTTTGTCGGTCTTGGACTCCAAAGTGCTTTGCACGCTCCGGGCGATAAGCTGAACTTTAAGGAAGTCCTTTTGGCTGGACACCACGCGATGATGGCCCACGGGCGAGCAGTGCAGGTCATTCGAGCTAGAAGTTCCAAGCCATCTCGAGTGGGTTGGGCTCCAGTTGGTGCACCATGTATTCCCGTTTCAGAATCGGAAGCGGACATTGCTGCAGCACGACAGGCAACCTTCTGCACCCCTTGGAAAACAGTGTGGAGCAATGCTTGGTGGAACGATCCGGTTTTCTTTGGTAAGTATCCAGAAGCAGAATCCGCTGTATTTGGCTCAGATGTCCCCGAACCCAAGGCTGGGGATATGGAGTTAATTTGTCAGCCGCTTGATTTCTACGGAGCCAATATCTACAACGGCCAGATGATTAAGGCAGATGCCGATACGGGTAAGCCGGTAGAAGTCCCTCATCACTTGGGAATTGGCCGTACGGTTTATCACTGGCCGGTCACGCCAGATGCTCTTTATTGGGGAGCACGCTTCTTCCACGAGCGCTATGGCAAGCCGATCGTGATCACAGAGAACGGAATTGGCCTGTCGGACTGGGTTGCCTTGGACGGCAAGGTGCATGATCCTCAGCGCATCGACTTCCTGACTCGATACATCGGTGGATTGGAGCGCGCTATCAATGAAGGAATTGATGTCGAGGGCTACTTCCAGTGGTCGCTGATGGATAACTTTGAGTGGTATGAAGGGTATCGATTCCGATTCGGATTGGTTCACGTCAACTACCAGACACAGGAGCGAATCCCGAAGGACAGCGCTTACTGGTACAGAGACTTAATCGCTTCCAACGGCGCCCTACTCCGCGGCTAAGCAGGCAACCGTTTACTTATCCCAAGTGACCCAAGCCTCATGGGCATTGTCCATGAGGCTATCTAATTTGTCTTCCGCCTCTCGCATCCGAGCACAAAGAACGCGGGAGAGATTGGCCAAGATTCTAAACCCGAACTCTTTATTTGCGCACATCCGCCGTCGAAGTTCATCTGCTGGAAACCGAAGTGCCGTTACATGTGCAATGGCATTGGCACTGATATCTCTGGGGCCAGCGTCCAAGAACGAGATTTCGCCAACTACATAGCCAGGTCCGACTTCCAAAACCTTATCGCCATCGTCGGTAAGCAAATTCACCTTACCGTCAAGGATAAGGTAGAGATCAGCGTCTCCAGATTTGTGCTTGATGATCTGATCACCACCGCGATACAGAACTTCGGTGGCAATCGACAAGAGGTCTTCGACCTCGTTAGGGCGAAGTCCGTGAGCTAAACAGCTCCTTTGATAGGTGAGGAGGTCAAATTCTGAAAGCATGATCAATAAAAAAGCGTCCCGATGAGCTTTGAGATAATCGAGACGCTGAAAGGTGGGATGAAGTTACAGTTGAGTTAAGCCTTCTCTTGTCTGGCAACGACTACACATCGTCCGGCCAAGGGCACTGACTTGCTGATGAAGAATGTCGGCTCGTACCCCAGATTCCTCATCTCTTGAATGAATCGGATGTCCGCCTCATCGATCTGAAGGTCTCCCAAGTCAGGGATGGAAACCAGGCCCTTAACTGTAGGTTTTCCCATCTCCGTGTGAGTGATCTGGTAGACGTTCTCGCGAATCTGCTTCATAGTTCGATTATGTCCTTTTGGATGAAGGATTTGGATAGTTGTTCTGATAAAGCCATGCTCGTGTCACGAGGATGGTGGTTTTGCGTCGTGGGTTGGTAAGGGTTGTAGATTGACTTTCCAGCAATATCAGGCTGGTTTAAAGGATTCTTGTGGCAGTCGTAGATCCCTTTTGTGCCACTGGTCAACGAGGATGATTGTTCCGAGTTGCCCAGTGAAGTCGGAATTGGTTCGCACATTCTGTGCACATGAGTTCGTCGTCCTAGCTCGCAAGGTTTGTTGGTTGGCAAAGCGTTCAGCATCCCGCCTCACGCTTTGCCTATCTCTGGACCGTCCATCCTTGGACGGTAGGAAATCAAGCTCACTTAAAGGGTTCCTCTGCGTTGATGGATGAACGCAGTGAGAGAAAGCAAGAATTGCGGCATGATGCCGTAATTCTTGCCAAATCAATAAACTCTGCGAAACAGGACGTTTCGCAATCTCGCACAGGAAGTGCAGTTTCGGAGCAAGTTCTGCTTGTCTCAAGCCGAAACAAATCCTTGACTGCCTTGCGCAGGCGGCGTATTCCCAACCACAAACGCACGCTCGGAATAGCGCATCAATGATCGGGCTATTCCTACTGGGATGGATTCAAGTGGGCAATCACGCTTGGGACCGCCCAGATGGGGGTCCCAAGATCGATGGAATCGAAATTCGGAATATTGAGACAAATATCTTCCTTGTATCTGCCTCGTTGGAACCTATTCACTTTAGGACTCCTTCCGTGCTGTCAATTCCCAATCACACTAGCCGTACAGCGGACCGTATGTCGCACAGGCTCGGTAATCGGCACCCTGTGGCTCTAGACCTCCGAAGCGGTGCCAAGACGACGGACGATACACCTTGTCTTCTGCGACGTTGTGCATATCAACCGGAATTCTTAGCATGGAGGCGAGCGTAATCAGGTCGGCACCAATGTGTCCGTAACTAATGGCACCATGATTGGCTCCCCAATGCGCCATCACCGTATACACGTCGCGGAATGCACCCTCACCCGTGGTCCGAGGAACGAACCATGTTGTTGGCCAAGTTGGACTGGTGCGCTGATCCAAAACGTCGTGAACATCGGGTGGTAGCTCAATCGTGGTTCCTTCTGCAATCTGAAGAACCGGACCCAGGCCCTTGACCAAGTTGATTCGGAACATCGTACACGGCATGCCGCCTCGTGTAGTGAAATCTGTTGACCATCCGCCGGCAGGGAAGTAACCCAAGTCGCTGGTGCACCATTCGGTGGCGTTGAGGCACTTTTGGGCTTCCTCTGAGGAGATTTCCCAGAATGGCTTGCAGGCGGGACCTCCTTGAATCGACTGCTGTCCAGTCCAATCCAATGCTGTTGGGCCTGAATTGATCAAATGCAAGAAACCGTTCTCACCGGGCCCAGTCAAAGCTCGTCCACTCACTCGCTCAACCGCTTCGGGCGACCAGTAGGTTCGTACATCGCTAAACATCTGAGCTGTACCGGTCAGTAGATGGCCGAGCAACATCGATGCCCCGTTCAATGCGTCATTCTCGGTTGCCACGACGTATGGTTGTCGAATGCCGTCCCAGTCAAAGCTACTACACAGAATCGCTTCTAAAAAGTCGCCATTTGGGAAGTGGTCGGTCCACTGACGTTGCCCCTGGAATCCACCTGCGATCGCATTTCGACCTCGCGCCTGCTCGTGATATCCCATTTCGGCCAACTTGGGGTTGCCTACCATCAAGTCGCGAGCGATCAGAGCCATCTTCACACATGTAGACCAGTCCTCGTCTTTCTGCTCCCGCGTTCTTGGATTGGCATTGACGTCTTGACCCTCTTTACAGTTGGCTTTGACCCAAGTTAGAGCACGCTCGTATTCCTCGTGGTCGAAAATACCCTTGTTCATTCGGCCTGCGAATTCGCTCATGTCGATCGATTCGACTCGCATGCCAAGGTAGCTTTGGAAGAAGTCCTGATCAACGATGGAACCAGCGATTCCCATGCTGACGCCACCCATAGCCAGGTAAGCCTTGCCCTTCATCGATGCAACCACCAAGCCCGATTTCACAAACCGGAGGATCTTCTCGCGCACATCCTCAGGAATAGTGGTGTCGCCGAGATCTTGGACGTCACGGCCATAGATGCCAAAACAGGGAAGCCCTTTCTGAGAGTGTCCAGCCAGCGTCGCGGCTAAATAAACTGCACCGGGACGGTCTGTTCCGTTGAATCCCCAAATCGCCTTTGGAATCGATGGATTCATATCCATCGTTTCGCTTCCATAGCACCAACACGGGGTGACGGTAAGAGAAACCCCAACTCCTTCTCGCTCAAATTTCTCAGCGCAATCTGCCGCCTCAGCGAATCCCCCTATGCACGAATCGGCGATGACGCACTCGACTGGTAAGCCACATGCGTGTCGTAGGTTTGAAGAGATTAATTCAGCAGTGGCCCTGGCCATGCTCATCGTAAAGTCTTCCAGCGATTCGCGAACTCCACCATATCGACCGTCGATAGTGGGTCGAATTCCAACTTTGGGGAGGCTGCCGCGGAGTCGGTTCACAGGTTCATTCGTGCGAAGAGGTTCCATGTTTGGAACCATACCCGGCAGAGCTTAGAAACCCATTAAACTGGCTAATGGTCGTCAAGAATGAATCTTGACTTTCTGGTAAACTTTCTTTCGCTTGATATCGTAGAACGATTCGCAGCCATTCCCAAGGTTTTCCTGTAAGCGGAGGTTGCCGAGAATCCAAGAACAAAAATGCTAGAGATTACGAACCTTCACGCCCGTGTCGAAGATAAAGAGATTCTGAAAGGGATCAACCTGACCGTCAACCCCGGAGAAACCCATGCGATCATGGGGCCAAATGGCTCTGGCAAGTCCACATTGGCGTCTGTGATTGCTGGCAAGAGCGGCTATGAAGTTACTGAAGGGTCAGTTGTTCTCAACGGTCAAGATCTCTTGGAACTTGAGCCAGACGAGCGAGCTGCGGCTGGCGTCTTTCTAGCATTCCAATATCCGGTTGAGATCCCCGGTGTTACCAATACCTACTTCTTGCGCGCAGCCCTCAACAACATTCGCAAGAACCGTGGTGAACCTGAGCTTTCGATGACTGAGTTCATGAAGCACATCAAGAGCAAGGTTCAAATGATGGAGATGGACAATTCACTCCTCTCCCGAAGCGTAAACGAAGGGTTCTCTGGTGGTGAAAAGAAGCGCAACGAAATTTTCCAGATGGCAGTTCTTGAGCCTGTTCTTGCAGTCTTGGATGAAACCGATTCCGGTCTGGACATCGACGCCCTGAAGACCGTTGCCAATGGCGTAAACGCCCTCAAGAGTCCCGATCGAGCAACAATCGTCGTGACTCACTACCAACGGCTGCTCAATTACATCGTCCCAGATTTCGTCCATGTGCTCATGGGTGGTCAGATTGTACGCAGTGGCGGAAAGGAATTGGCACTTGAGCTCGAAGCAAAGGGATACGGGTTCATTGAAGAGGAGTTGGCTGCCAAGGCTTAATTGCCTGGGATCATCCTCATGATAGACCTCAAATCTACACCACACAGTTTGGTCGAGAATTTCGATCTGGTGAAAGGGATTTTGTCCACCTATGGGCCAGACAAACTCCACGCGTTACGACTAAAGGCATTCGATAACTTCGTAGAATTTGGCCTGCCGACGACAAAGGACGAAGAGTTTAAGTACCTCTCTCTCCGTGCTCTGACGGAAGGTCAATTTGCTCACGCATACGGCGCAACCATTGATCGCTATCAGGTGGAACAGACCAAAGTTGGCTCGATTGAAGCGATCACTGTCACGTTTGTAAATGGAGAATATGCTCCCGAGCTGAGTAGCGCTCATGCCTTACCCAAGGGTGTATTCGTAGGCAGTCTGAGAGACGGCTTCACGGTTTACGAAGACAAAATCATGGCGCACCTCGGAGAGGTCGCGAACCTAAAGGGCAAGCTGGGTAGCACCAATGACGAGCGGTTTGTTTATCTGAACACGGCATATCTTTCCGATGGAGCCTTTGTTTATCTACCCAGGGGTGTTTCACTTGAGGAACCGATCCACCTGCTCTTCTTGTCGACCGCTGATCATGGTCCGCTAGTGAGCCATCCCCGCAATCTGATCGTCTTAGAAGAGAATTCCGATGCCAAGATCCTAGAATCGTACTTGGGAATGGACGGAATCTATTTCACCAACTCGGTAACGGAAGTTGTCTTGGGGCCGTCGGCAATGTTGGAACACACCAAGTTTCAGGATGAGAATCTGGATTCTATCCATATTGCCAATTGCAGCATCCATCAGGCAGAAGACTCGATTTACACATCAAATAACATCAGCTTTGGCGCTCGAATCACGCGAAACGACGTCAATGTTTGGTTGGATGGCGAACACACCGAGACATGGTTGAACGGCGCTTCAGTTGGACTTGGTGAGCAGGCGATCGACAATCACACCCGTATCGACCATGCCAAGCCGAACTGCAACTCGTTTGAGGTTTATAAGTCGATTCTGGGTGATCGAGCCCTTGGAGTCTTTAACGGGAAGATTTTCGTATACGAGGATGCCCAGAAGACAGATGCCAAGCAGACGAACAAGGCGATTCTCTTGTCCCCTCACGCCACGATTAACACTAAGCCGCAGTTGGAGATTTTCGCTGACGACGTAAAGTGTACGCATGGCGCTACGGTTGGGCAACTTCGAGAAGATGCGCTGTTCTACCTCCAATCGAGAGGCGTACCCAAAAAGGAAGCGCAGGGACTCTTGGTCTATGCGTTTGCAGCCGAAGTCTTGGAAAAGATAACCATCTCGTCGGTTCGAGATGTATTGGAAAAGGCACTTTTTGACAAGTTGAAGGAATCTCAAGAATTGCCGGAGCAGAGCGAGGCCTAAACTGATGAAGGTTGAGGCTGCCATCCATTCCTTGCTGGAACCTCTGTTTGAGGTGCTCCCGCTTGAACAGGCAATGCCCGCCTTAGTGCCCTCTCGACCGGGAGCAAAAGTGAACCTGGATCAGATAACGCGCCTGATCCAGACACCGGAAATTCAAGCCAAGCCGCTTTTGGGGGCGGCACTATGGCTCTACGTTGATGATATTGATCAGGCGCACCGAATCTGTCAGGACGATCCTTCGTCTTTCGGATCGATTTGGCATGGAGTGGTTCACCGGCGAGAAGGAGATTTCTGGAATAGCCGTTACTGGTTTCGACGTGTAGGTCCAGATTCGGAGATTTCTGGTGAGGAACTTGTCAAGTTTGTGGACGTTGTCGAAAAACATGCCACTACGAACCCGAGACACCTCTTAGATGCCCAGCGACAAGAGTGGGTTCGACTCTTCGAACTCACTGCTCAGAGGTATGGCATATGAATTCGATACTGAACCGTAATCTTACTGTCGAGCAAGTCCGAGCAGATTTTCCGATCCTTGATATCTTGGTCAATGGGAAGCCGCTTACTTATCTGGATAACGGTGCCAGTTCTCAAAAGCCACTATCGGTGATCGAGTCTCAGACCCGATTTTACGAAGAGCAGAATGCCAATATTCATCGGGGTGTCCACTACCTTAGCCAGCTTTCTACTCGGCTGTATGACGAAGCCAGATATAAGACCCAAGTGTTTCTGAATGCAGAGCACGAACATGAGGTGATCTTCACTGCGGGATGTACTGCCGGTATCAATTTGGTTGCCCAGACTTGGGGAAGAGCCAATTTAGGTCCCGGAGATGAGATCCTGCTCTCGACGATGGAGCATCACAGTAACATCATTCCTTGGCAGTTGATTGCTCAGGAGAAGGGTGCTGTAGTCCGCCCGATTCCGATTTCGGATGATGGTGAGATTGACCTCGATGCCTATCGCAGCTTATTGAGTGACCGAACCAAATTGGTGGGAATTGTTCATGTCAGCAATTCGCTCGGCACCATCAATCCAGTTCAAGAAATGGTTGCCTTGGCCCATCAAGTTGGCGCCAAAGTATTGGTGGATGGAGCCCAAGCAGGGCCGCATCTGCGAATCAACGTCCAAGCCCTGGATGCCGATTTCTATGTTCTGAGCTGCCACAAGATGTTTGCTCCAACCGGCGTTGGTGTGCTCTATGGTAAGCAAGAACTCTTGAAGGCGATGCCCCCTTATCAAGGTGGCGGAGACATGATTTATACGGTGAGCTTCGATGGCTCGACGTTTGCCGAGTTGCCTCATAAGTTTGAGGCCGGTACTCCAAACATCGCCGGAGTGATCGGCCTGGGTGCGGCGATCGATTACATTGCCGAATTGGGCCGTCGAGAGTCGGGTGAAACGGTTGCTCCCCTTTCCAGACTTCTCGATGTTGGCATGGGTTGGATATCTGATGTGGAAGCCGATTTGACCACTTACGGTATGCAGCTCCTTGGCAATATCGAAGGACTCAAACTGTCTGGAACAGCGAAGCACAAAGCGGGAGTACTGTCATTCACTTTGGACTGTGCCCATCCTCACGATATAGGAACGATTTTGGATCACCACGGGATCGCGATTCGAGCCGGGCATCACTGCTGTATGCCTCTGATGAAGCGCATGGGGGTCCCGGCGACCGCGAGAGCTTCGCTTGCCTTCTACAACACACGTGAGGAACTCGACCGACTGGCATCAGCAGTCTTGGCGGTCAAGGAGATGTTTGGATGAGTTTTGATCTGCGAGAGCTATACCAAGAGGTCATTCTTGACCATAACAAGCGGCCACGCAACCGAGGCAAGATCGAGAATCCGACCGGACAGGCAGAGGGCCATAACCCGCTTTGTGGTGACAATGTCACCGTGTACATTCACACCTCAGATGGCAAAGTAGAAAGTATCTCCTTTGAAGGTAACGGATGTGCCATCTCTACTGCAAGCGCATCCATGATGACCGAGGCAGTGAAAGGCAAAACACTGAAGGAAGCTGAAAACGTCTTCCGAGAGTTCCAACAAATGGTAACGGCCACTGGGGAAGTCGAAGAACATCCAGATCTTGGGGACCTTGAAGTGCTGGCCGGTGTCCGAGAATATCCAGTTCGAATTAAATGTGCCACGTTGCCTTGGCATACCCTCCATGCCGCTATGCAGGGGGACCAGAACAAGGTGAGCACGGAGTGAAATATGGGAGACGAAGCGCACATGCCCAAACCGCTTGAAGTGGAAGAATCGTTGCCGAAGCTTGGTCTGACCAGCATTCAGAAATCTCTTTTTGAAGCTGAAGTGATCGAGCAGATTCGCACCGTTTATGATCCTGAAATTCCCGTCAATGTTTATGATTTGGGATTGATCTACGACGTCCAAGTTGATGACAGTAAGAACACCCATATCGTCATGACTCTGACGTCGCCGATGTGTCCGGTCGCGGGAAGCCTACCGGGAGAAGTGGAATGTGCGGTTCGGGGAACCCACGGTATCGGCGATGTGACGGTAGAGTTGACTTGGGATCCACCCTTTACGATCGAGCGGATGAGCGACGAAGTTCGCCTGATGTTGGGGATCGACTGAAATGAAATTCTCCGCCCAAGAAGAATACGGATTACGATGCCTGCTCCAGATTGCGAGAAAGGGAGAAGGGGCCAGCGTGACCATTTTGGAAATCAGCAAGCTGGAAGGGCTGACCCAACCACATGTAGCCAAGCTCATGATGATCCTGCGAAAGGAAGGTTTCATCACCAGTACGCGTGGGCAAACCGGAGGCTATACCCTTGCTCGACCAACGAGTGAAATTGTCTTGGGTGATGTTCTGACTGCTTTGGGTGGCAAGCTTTATGATGCAGAGTTCTGCACAAAGCACTCTGGATACAACACGATTTGTACCCACGATATCGACTGCAGTGTGCGTTCCCTTTGGCAGGTCGTGCAGACGGCGGTCGACGATGTCGTCACCAAAATTACCTTGGCCGATATGCTCCAGCAAAAGATCGGCACCAACGTCCAACTCTTCAATCAGCCCGACCGGCTGAAGGCACCAATAGGATCATGATGGAAAACCTCAATTCAACCGAGACCGAGATGTTCCCGATTACGCTGACCGATAAGGCCATGAATCAGATTAAGCGTCTGATCGCCAAAGACGGTCGACCAGAAGTGTTCCTTCGCCTGGGGGTCAAGGGTGGTGGTTGTAGTGGCCTTGAGTATGTGATGAAGCTCGATACGGTACACAAGTCGATTGACCTACAACAGGAATTCGATGGTGTATTGGTCGTTTGCGATGCGAAGTCGGCGGTCTATCTGCGCGGAAGCACCTTTGACTACACCGGTAACCTCATCGGCGGTGGGTTTAAATTCGATAATCCCAACGCCGGTAAGAGTTGCGGTTGTGGCACCAGCTTCATGCCAAAGGCGAGCTAGTCGGTTTCGCCCAGCAGGTAGATCATCAGTCCTCCGGTAATGATGTCGAAGATCGACATCACCAAGGCAACAATCCCGATTGGTCCGAGGATCAATGCCAGTCCGACGGCTGCCGGTAGGCCAAGAACGGATGTCGCGATGCGGAGCCAGCAGAAGATGTTCACGATCCCACGAACAATCTCAACCTTCAGAATGAGGCCCAACCCAATCATCGCGGTGATGGCGCCGATGATAATCATCACGACTTGAATCGGCCCCATTCCGTGCATTTCCACTCCCTTGTGAGCGTTTGCAGCATAAAGGGTCTGAATGATCTCCAAAGCTCCACTTAGAACGAAGTAGCCAGCGATCGTATAGTACGTTGGGTAAATCCATGCCGCAGCTTGAACCAGTGCGGGTTTCTTGGTGGCTATAGGTCTGGCTACATTAGTGAGTTCTGTTTGGCAGAATTGGCATCTTTGAACCCAATCTGGAACGGATTGCTTGCAATTAGGACATTGGATCATATAAAAACATCTTAAGGTACGGAGTTCTATAGCATAGGTTGCATTGGCAAGAGTGTCAAGACCCCTTGTGGGAATTGGCTCATTCCAGTAACACCTAAACAACCGTCGGGTTGGCCCGTCCTTTGCTCTTTTTCATCCGCCCCTAAAGGACTCATGAATTGGGAAGATGACCAAGCACTGGTCATTTTCCCAAACCTTATGATTTGTAGTCTTTTCGTTGAGATCGAGGGGTGCATGCCACAAGATATGTGGCACCCGCTAATTGAAATGACATGAGGTAATTGCTAAGCCTGTGGCGACCTTGTGTGGCACCCCAGCTGCAGAGTGCAAGTGCCATCAAACCTATGGCAATGGGGGATATTTGGAAAAATCGAAGAATTCGCTTTGAATGCAGTGTTTCCTGTCGAGTCTGATAGCCATGTCGGATTTGGAGCATAGAAAAAGCGTCTCCCCATCGTCCGAGAAAACCAATTGGAAGAACGATGATAAAGAAAATCACAGCAACTAAAATCGTGTCGTAAGTAATCGGCCCAGACCACATCTCCCATAAACTGGTCCATCGGAACGTCACGATGAGACTGAGTGCAATGATCAGCCATCCAGAAATGATTCTTGGAAAGACCAAGTTTCTGACGAGCAAGGCCTGTCCTTCAGTGAGAGGGGTTGTCAGCGGTATCCACAATCCCAGATGGCGGAGTTGTTGATAAATGGCCGTGAACATTTCAAACAGACCTATGACAAATCCGACAAATCCGGCCCATCCGACCCAATCCAATGAGGCGGTGACCTTCACATCAGAATTCGTAACGGCGCCCATTGGGAAGTATTGATATCTGCCCAGTGCGAAAACTGGTTTTCCAGCAATATTCGTCGATTCGCCAGCCCAAACACCCACGGCTCCCGAAACCTGCCAGCCGTACGCCCTTAGTGAACGAATTAATTCTCCAATGGGAACCGAAACAGATCGGCTCATGGCCCCGAACTGACTGTGATATCGTTTGGCACGCACAATATAAGTCCCATCAGACAAACTGGGAGTAGACGGTGCAACCTTATCCAGAAGGCTGTTCAACTCGATCATTCTTTTGTTCGGTGGATAGGGTGGACAAACTAGAAGCAAATCTATCGATGAAGAGCTGATTCGAGCGAGCAAGATCAGATCATTTGGCTGGGGGTGCCACCGGGTTATGTTCCTGGATTTGAACTCGGCGAGAGCATCTTTATCCTCATTCGAAAGGCTTGGAGTCAGCCCAGCAAAACACACCTGGCAAATGAGCAGAACCAATAGCGTGATGAAGAGTCGAATCTTCATGAACCTTGCACTTCCGATCTCATCTCATCCAGGAGACGCAGTCTCCGTTTTTGATCCCTGATTGAAACACTCGGATCTAAAGTTGCCTTAATAAAATAGCCTCTTGCGGCATCAATGCTGCCCGTCAAGCTCAGCGCCCTTTCGATCCGCATTTGTTCATGCTTACGGATTATCCAAATGCTTACGATAAGGTCTAAGGCAATCACGATCGAGGCAATGAAAAGGTGATATGCCAGCAATGCTCTTGGTATTGGAAATGACAGGTTGGTATCGATCAGAGTAAAGAAAAGGAAGAAAAACAGAATGCCCAACGTGAGTATTAGCCGAGCTTCCGACTGTAAGCAATAAGCTAATCCAAAATCCAGCTCATCGGGCTGAAGATCTTCCAACGCTTCCCGATTGACGACGAACTGACAGTTGGAAAAACGAAGGAATGGAGCGCTTCGACGCTTGCCAGGTTCAGCGATGGAAATCTGAATAACTCTGGTTCGTGTCTGAGTCGCTAATTCTTGAATGCGATTCAAGAGTGAGTTCTCTAAGTCGGATTTTTGAATTACAGGTGCCCATCTGGCAAATACCCAATTTGAAGCAAATGGCACTGTACTGCAGATCATTAAGCCCAAGAAGCGACAGAACTCTGCGAAGTTTGAGGCAAGTAATACCTTCGGGGACAGGAAAAGCATAGATGCCCCCACGGCATAAAGAGAGACTGCGCCCAACCAACCGAACATTCGAGGTGAACTTGCCAACACAGTGGATTTTCCGAGTCTGGGAGATGGTTTGCCTGCGTCCATGCCCCAAACGACCGTGTGGAGCAAAGTTCGGAGGTCACGTTTTTTCGGTTTGGAACTCATCCTTATTTCGCGTAGCAATTACCTCTAGGGTAACAAAATCCGTACCCTTGTTGCAATGACTAATTCGACCGAACGCCCTGAGTCTGTCGGCAAAAGGAATGTGCTAGTTTGCAGTCGAATGCTTGCATGATTGAGCTGGGGTATTTGACAAAAAAACTAGATTCATGGTCATGCCGATCAAAGCCAGTTTGGTAACAAAAAGGTCATTTTGGGGATCTTCCGTTATCAGTCCCATATAGAATGCAATGTTCGCAAGGACTGCTATCACCATGTTTGTGCTGCTTGTTACCACTCGGGCATATTGCTGAGCTCGGGCACTGACCAATGACGACGAGCTCGTATTTAGAACGCGTGATATCAAATGGGTTCTCAAGACAAAGCCAGAAAAGAGAATCAAAAAAGCTGATGTTGTCGCCACATTCACACCAACCCTAGGTTCAGAACCAAACCAAACATCATAGAGTGCCGACCATCTGGGAAGCATGATCAAAGCCGCACAGACTATGCCTTCTCCAAGCAGGACCCGCGGAATTACCTTGCATGCAAATTCCATAGCGACTTCCTGCTTCAAATCGTTGATTGCTAAGGCACGATCGTTGACACGATTCCAAACCTGAAAAACTCCACTGAGTACGAGAGGTAACCCAAGCATCAAGAGCAGAAGTGCAACCGAGCCATATGCGTTGACTTCCCCCGTCACTTTGGCCTGCCCCGTTTTTCTGTACCAGTCATAACATTAGACTTCCTCTGTAACTGGTCTGGCGAGTTTTGAATGGAGGGAGGGCGTAGCCCGACCGGAATTCAGAACTCGCGCGGCGGCCCTG